>Ga0185299_10001074_pt1 | contig 59970 bp, 51 predicted proteins | sample PaiPotPPA55metaG_FD_128002 | JGI IMG/M metagenome (GOLD analysis project Ga0185299, IMG submission 128002) | Iron sulfur acid spring bacterial and archeal communities from Banff, Canada, to study Microbial Dark Matter (Phase II) - Paint Pots PPA... ... | reverse complement strand
TGATCCCGTCTCCACAATCTGGCAAGATATCTTAGGTAATGAGCTTCCCAAGTAGGCGCCTCCGCAGGTTCCAAACCGAAGGTTCCAAAAGGGGTAAAGCGGTCAGATTGTCTTCTTGTGATTGTGGCCGGTGCTCGCGAGAATGGGAACGACATGCAGACTTCCCCGCCCATAAGCCCCGCGACCGCCCTAGTAGTATTCCCGCTGTTCTTCGTGACCCTGTGGTGCACAGTTTGTTTCGCGATCAGTCGCATAAGCGGTTGGGCTCTGCTTGCTAACCGGTTCCGCGCCCATCCCCGCCCTCCCGGGCGGACTTGGACTTGGCAGAGCGCGAGAATGAGATGGGGCTGCAACTACAATCGTTGCCTGACTTTCGGCTCTGATCCTTCTGGGCTGTATCTGTCGATCATGTTTCTGTTCAGAATGGGATCGCCATCGTTGCTCATCCCATGGCCCGAGGTAACGGTTTGGAAGCGTAGAAGCTTTCTATTCTTTAGATTCGTCGAGCTTCGGCTCGGCCGCGAAGAGCAAGTTCCTCTCCTGATTCGGGAAAGTTTGGCGGAATTTCTTCGATCAGCCGCCGGAACGAACTGGCCTGTCGAACCCGTTTCTTAGGGCGCGCGCGAGATCCGGCCTTTATTTGCGGGCGGACTTTGTCTCCTTAGCAAAATTCGGATGACCATTCTCTGACAAGAGCGGTACCCGCCCGCTCTATAATTTTTTCTGATCGGACAATCGCCGCGCACGAAATCACGAGCGCGGAAGACATAAGAAAGAAGAACGCCATGGTCAAACCCATCCGCTTCGCATTGCTTCTATTGGCCCTTGGCCTCACCCCGGCGCGCGCCGCCGACCTCGACCTCGCCGCCTCCAAGATTACTGTGCACGTGGAAAAGTCAGGCCTATTCTCCGCCTTTGCCCATAACCACACCATCTCCGCTCCGCTCGCCTCTGGACACCTGGACACCGAAAAACGCACCATTGAACTAGAATTCCGTTCTCAGGAAATGAAAGTCCTCGATCCCGAGGCCAGCGATTCCGAGCGCGCCAACATCGAGCACACTATGAAAAGCGACCAGGTCCTCGACCCCGCCCGCTTCCCGGAAATCACCTTCGTCTCAACCTCAGTCGAAGTCCCTGGCGGCGAAGCCAGCGCCCCCGCGCATTACTTGGTCCACGGCAATCTCACCCTGCACGGTGTCACCAAGCCCATCGAAATGTCGGTTTCGCTTTCCGAAGGGCGCTATACCGGGAAAGTCACTCTGAAACAAACCGACTTCGGCATCACCCCAGTGAAAATTGGCGGCGGCACTATCCGAGTGAAAGACCCTATCGAGATAGGGTTCGAAATCGTGGCGAAATAGTCTCGTTTTGGGAACCCCTGTGTGGGCAAAGCTCGTGTGGGTCGGACACTCCCTTCGGTTTCGCTCAGGGCAGGCTTTGTCCGACGCTTTTGACTTTGATGTCCGCGCCCATCCCTTCGGCTTCGCTCAGGGGAGGCTCTTATCGCGTTCATCACGAGAAGGTGGGGTTTGAGAAAGCGCAGCCGAGCGATTCTAGCTGCGCGCGAGGATGCCGTTTGAAGTAGAATAGGGCCGTTTTGCGGCCGAGGAAGCAATGATCAAACCAGGCTGCAAAAGGAAAAAAGAGACGGAGGCAATTGCCATGTCAACCAAGCGCGGTGCGTTGCCCCGGATTTTATGGACTGTCCAATCAAGATCGCTCCCAAGCCAGAGCAAATTCGCGACGTTTCCCCACTTTATTTTCGATGCGGCACCGACTGGGCTGCCACCTGTACCTTGCATGCTCCAGAGCGCGGCAATCGCTGTACGCGGCTCGGCGAACAATCTCAGCAACCGCGCTCTTAGTCGCGAGAATGAAGAGTTGCTTATGGTGCGCCTTTTACCTCAGTCCTGTCACCACATCTCGGAGCTCGGGTTGGGGGATACTGTTCCAGGAAAGCAGCTTGCCTCGCTCCGATCACAAGCGGAATCGACGCCAGAGGGCGCTCTAGGTCAGCAGTGGAGGAGCGATTTCGCAGAAAAGGTACCCCAAGTACTGCATGAAGTCAGTGGTTTGGCGCGAGCTCAGCCGCCCGGCTTTCGGCCGAATCCTGAATGAGAATCAGTGTTCGAAGATGTAGGCCAAAAATGAGGCCTACAAAAATCAAAGGCCACGCTCATTTCTGAACGTGGCCTTTGATTTTATGCCGGCGACGACCTACTCTCCCGCACACCGTCGCATGAAGTACAATCATCCGTGCGGGGCGTCACCCGCAAGCCAACCTGCCCCCTAGAACTGGTTCCACAAATACTGGTTGTAAACCTCGTGGTGATACTGCACCTCGGGAGCCTTCACAAAAGTCCCCAGCAGGCGCGGGCAGCGGTCTGCCGAGGCTTGTTTCAGGTCAGCGTAGCGGCCCTTTACGTCGTCTCCCAAAATCTTGGATATCCACTCTGAGCCCCGGAAATTTTCGAGGGCGGTGTAGATGTTGTCCGGCAGATAGCGTTCCGCCTGGCGCAGGTTTTTGATCTTCGCCGTCGATCCGTCGATCCCGCTCTTGAAGATGGAGTACAGCGCCATGTAGGGATTCGCGTCCGGGCTCACCGAGCGCACCTCGACTCGCATGCTCTTGTCGTTGCCGATCGGAATGCGCACCATCGATCCGCGATCCACGGCCGAAGCCTTGATCTGATTCGGGGCCTCGAAGTGGGGGTCCAATCTCCGATACGCGTTGACACTCGCGTTGAGCAGCAGGCAAATGTCGTTGCCATGGGTGAGGATCTTATCCACGAACGACCATCCCATCTTGCTGAGCTTCTCTTCGCCCTTCGCGTCCCAGAAAAGATTCTTGCCGTCTTTGGTAATCGACACATTGGTGTGCATGCCGCTGCCGTTCACTCCGACTACCGGCTTGGGGAGAAACGACGCTGTCATCCCCAGCTTAGTTGCCACCTCGCGGCAGATCAGTTTATAAAGCTGAATCTGATCGGCGGCCGCCACCACTTCGCCGTATCCGTAATTAATTTCAAACTGTGACGGCGCCACTTCCGGATGGTCTTTCTCGTTCTGGAATCCCATCGACCGCTGCACTTCCGCCGAAAGATCGATGAAGTTGCGCAGCGGATCGCCCGGCAGCGAGTGGTAATATCCGCCCGTATTCACGTATTCGAATTTGCCGGTTTCGTGATAAAGCTTCTCCGCGTCCGTGCCCTGGAAGATGAAGCCCTCAATCTCATTGGCCGCATTCAGGGTGTAGCCTTCGTCCTCGAACATCTTGTCGGCATAGCCCTTCAGCACTCCGCGGATATCGGCAGCATACGGGCCGCCTTTTTTCTCGATCACTTCGCCAAACACCATGACTTTGCCCGGCCCAAAAAAGTCCGCCGGCGCCCAATAGAAGGCGGCCCAATCGATCCCCAGCCGGAGGTCACTTTCTTTCTGCGCGGTAAAACCGCGAATCGAGGAGCCGTCAAAGGTAAGGTTGTCCCAGCTCTTGATCAGGAATTTCTTGTCATAGTCGAGCATGTGCAGGCGGCCTTCCAGGTCGCTGAACAGCACGGTAACGGCCTTAATCCGTTTCTCATCAGTCAGATACCTGAGCCGGTCTTCCCGCACCCGGTCGGGAGCGACGCGGTTCTTGCGCTGCTCTTTCGCCTCCAAGTTCAACTCTTCCAGTTCGTCATACGACAGCGCCAAGAAATTCCTTAGTTCGTTGGACAATGTATCTCCTTGATGGATAGCCCTTCACGGCGGGCCCGATTTACGCGACCGGATAGACTACCCGCCCCGCCGTCCCCAGCGCCAATCAAAAGTCCTGATGGAGAAGATCAAGCATTCTTATGGCGAATGGGCTACTTGGAACGGAGCTTGTGTGGGCCGGACACTCTTGTCCAACAAAAGCCTGCCTCGGCACCCTTCGCCGTAGTCCTTTGGTAAACCAGCCCCGCCTCAACCTTCCTCTAAACTATCCACAAGGTGCGCAAGCTATTCTCAATTCTGTTGCTGGCGCTCGTGGCACTGGCCGCATGGCTAGCCTGGGGCCTCTGGCTCCCTGTCACTCCCGGCGCCGAGAAGTTCGTTCTGCTCCGCCCCGGATACTCCACCCGCCGCATTGCCCGCGAGCTGAAATCTGCAGGCGTAATCCGCAGCGCAGACGCCTTCGTCCTGTGGCACTCGTTTCATCGCCATCCTTCGCTTAAGGCGGGCGAGTACCTATTCGAGCGCGATGCGAACGCGATCGCCGTCCACAACCGCCTCGCCCGCGGCGACGTTTACGTGCATACCGTCGTGATCCCCGAAGGCTACAACATGTGCGATATCGCCAAGGCCATCGAAGACGCCGGCCTTGGCCCCGCTCAGGATTTCCTGAAAGTGGCCACTTCCGACACCGCGCTGATCGCAGACCTTGCTCCCCACGCCACTTCGCTCGAAGGCTTCCTTTTCCCCAATACTTACAATTTCACCCGCACCCAGAGCATGCGCGATATGGCTGCGGAAATGGTGAAAGAGTTTCGTCTCCGGGCAACGGAAATCGGCCTCCTGCAAGCCGAGTCAACCGACGTGCCACGTATCGTGACTTTGGCGTCGATCATCGAGAAGGAGACCGCCGTCCCCGACGAGCGTCCCGAAGTTGCCAGCGTCTACTCGAACCGCCTGGCCAGCCGAATCCCCCTGCAAGCCGATCCCAGCGTGATTTATGCCGAACTGCTGCAAGGGACGTACACCGGCGCCCTGCACCACCCCGACATGCAATTCGATTCCGCCTACAACACTTACCGCCACCCCGGTTTGCCGCCCGGTCCGATTGCCAACCCTGGCAAAAGTTCCCTTCAAGCCGCCATGTATCCTGCCCAAACCAGTTACTACTACTTCGTCAGCGACGGCAACGGACACCACCGTTTCGCCGCCACCCTGGAAGAGCACAACCACAATGTGGCCGCCCTACGCCGCGTAATGTCACAAAGGTGACCCCCGCCACCACTCTACTGGCAGGTGAGGTTACCAATCACAAAACAAGAGCAGCGCACTAAGTTTGGTTCTTCTATACTGGAAACACATCTAATACCTGAAGCAATGCAAGTCTCCCGATACCTCGCAGTCCTGGTTCTTCTGGCCACCCTCCCTCTTGGGGGATGCCTGTTCCACACCCACAAAGTGGAGCAGATCAATCTTGCCGTCCTGAAGAATGCCACCAAACAGGACCTGATCGGCTACATCAATTCGCAGGCGGCCAAGGTCCAGAGCATGCAGGCCACGGTGGATATTGACACTGCTGTGGGCGGCGCCAAGAAAGGCCGGGTCACCGAGTACGAACAGATCCGCGGTTTTGTGCTGGCTCGCAAGCCGGAAATGTTACGCATGATCGGATTGTTCCCCATTGTCCGCAATCGCGCGTTTGACATGGTCAGTGACGGCCATGACTTCAAGCTGTGGATTCCCACCAAAAACCGCTTCGTGGTTGGCCGCAATGACGTTATCTCGCCCAATCCCAGCCAGCCGCTCGAAAACCTCCGTCCACAGATTATTTACGATGCGCTGCTGCTGCACGAGATCGGAGCCGGAGAAACGGCGATCCTAGAAAATGGAACGGAAACGGTTACCGACGAAAAGGGGCACAAGAGTGAGCAGCCCGATTATGTAATTGACGTAATCCGCAGCCATGGTAATGACAGCTGGCTGTCCCGGAAAATCATCTTCAGCCGCACCGATCTGCATCCCAACCGCCAGCTCATCTACGATGAACTGGGGACCCTGGTCACCGACGCCCGCTATACCGACTACAAGGATTACGACGGCCTAAACTTCCCTTCGAAGATCGAGATCAAACGCCCGGAAGAGGAATACGACATCACGCTCACAATTCTGAAGCCCGGCCTCAACCAGCCCCTCACCGACGACAAGTTTGTCCTGGAACAGCCCGCCGGAGCCCAGGTCATCCATCTCGACCACCCCCAGTCCACGTCAAACGGCGGCGGGAGCCACTAGAAGCTGTTAGCATTTAGCACTTGGTCTTTAGCTTAAGAACATGTGGCGGAAGGGTTCGTCGTGAGCGGAGTCCAACCATGCCCCTCACCTGCCCGCCGAGTCCTTACGGGTTCCGTTCTTAAGCTAGGAGCTAAAAGCTAGGAGCTAAAAGCTAGGAGCTAAAAGCTTCTTTTCATGATGAACAAAATGATCGTCTCCAACCTGGCGCACCGACCGTTGCGCTCCGCCATCAGCATCGTGGCCATAGCCCTCGAAGTCACGCTGATTCTGCTCATCGTCGGTTTCTCAGTTGGAATGCTGAATGACCAGCGGTCGCGCCAGGCCGGAATGGGCGCCGATGTGATCGTGCTCCCACCGGGTTCCTCGAACATCGTCGGCGTCACAAGTGCGCCCGCTCCAATCAAGATCGCCGACATTCTGGCCAAGTTGCCGCACGTGAGCGTCGTCACTCCGGTGCTGATGCAACTCTCCACCGTCGGCTCTCTGCAGACCATTTATGGAATCGACCTGAGAAGCTACCAGGCGATGCGGCCCTTTACTTTTCTCAAGGGCAGAGCCTTTCAGGGGGCCGATGACCTCCTAGTGGACGATATCTACGCCGGCACCCATCGCGCCAAGGTCGGAGAGAAAGTTGACCTGTTCAACCACAGTTTTCGTATCGCTGGAATTGTTGCTCATGGTAAAGGCGCCAGGTTGTTTCTGCCTCTTTCCACGCTTCAGGAATTGACCGGGGCCCAGGGAAGGGCGTCCGCCTTTTATGTGAAAGCTGACTCTCCCTCTAACTCAGACGCGGTAGTGGACGAAATCAAGAACGTGCCCGGGATGTCCACCTACATTGTCCGCTCCATGCGCGAGTACCTTTCTATGATGACTCCCGACAATTATCCCGGGCTATCCACCTTCATCACGATCGTAGTTGGTATCTCGGTGACTATCGGATTCATCGTGATCTTCCAGGCCATGTACACCGCGGTGATGGAGCGCACCCGCGAAATCGGAATCCTGAAATCGCTAGGCGCTTCGAAGTTCTACATCGTAAACGTGATCCTGCGCGAGACAACGTTACTCGCCATCGGCGGAATCATCCTGGGAATCGCAGTCAGCTTCATCGCCGGCGCTGCCATCCACAAACGCCTCCCCACTCTTCCCATCGAGATCACCCAGGGTTGGCTGATTCGCGCAACCATCATCGCCATCGTGGGCGCCATCGGCGGCGCCATCTACCCCGCAATCAAAGCCGCACAGAAAGATCCCATCGACGCGCTGGCGTATGAGTAGCAGCTCTTGGCTTTTGGCTCTCAGCCGTTAGCTCTTGGCCGCGCCCGCTGCATGCGGCGCAACAACCCGTGTGGGTCGGACACTCTTGTCCGACGAGCCGCGGAGCGGCGCTAGAATGCCATCGGTTGGGCCGACACTCTCCGGGCGGAAACCGGGAAGGGCACGAGTTCCACTCGTGCCGATTAAGCGTTCTCCACGATTGCGGCTTTAGCCGCTGGGGTTCGTCAGACTTGCCACGAGATATTAGCTAGCCACTGCCCCTCATCTCCACCTCATGTCCTACCCCAGAGCCTGCAAAATATGGTCCTCAAACTCGTACTGCACCAGCGCATCAAAATTGTTCCCCACAAACTCCCATGACTCCGCATATCGCGACACATTTTGTGAATACAACGAATAAGCTGCCGCATAATTCACATTGCAAGGCTGCGGACAAGCAATCAGCCCCGTCGGATCGGGCCGGTTCACACCCGTAGCCGTAAAGAGTGCCGTCGAAGAAACATCCAACCGCGATGAAACCGTAAGCTGCCGCGGCCGTACATTCCACACCCGCAAATCGCCTGGAAGTATTTGCGCCGGCACATTGGCCAGCGTCCGCTGCAGCGGATTCAAATCAATCTGCTGCGATAAATTCTGCTGCGCCGCTCTCCACAAGGCCCACAGCTCCGCATCGGAATGACGCGTCTGATTAATAAATCTGGCCGGATTCGAGCCGCCGCAGCCCTCCAGCAACAGAATCGTCAGGGCCAGTGCCCGCAGCGGTCGGCGCATAGCTCTCCTTTGGCCCTTGGGACTGCTAATGCCATCGGCAACACGGTTTACAGGCAGCATGATTTTGCCTCGCCACAGGTGTTACGACTTTCGGAACTTGTCGGAGGTAGTGTCGCGCGTGGGGTTACAAGCAGACCCCGTAGACAATGCAGTAATCCGAAGTCAGCACGCAGAAGTAAGAATACAGAAGTAAGATCAGTGTTCACTTCTGCATTCTGACTTCTCACTTCTGACTTGAATGGAAGAGCGGTCATCCAGAGGGGTCCGTGCTCGGCCCGCTTCTGCTAAAACATCAACATGCAACGCCCAATCGGCGTGACCGCGATCGCGACTCTGTTCGCTCTGGTTTCCGGCTATCTAGCCGCGCTCGGCTTGATCATGTTGCTCGCCCCCGGCGCGGTCTCGATGAGCCTGGGCGCCCCTCTTCTCCACGGCCTACAACTCGCGGGTCCTTATATGTTCTTGCTAACTGGCGCTGTTGCCGCGATCGTCGCCTTTGGCCTGTACCGCCTGAACAATCTCGCCCGCCGCGCCGCCATCATGGTTTGCTTTGCCGGCATGGTGATGCTGCTTCCCAAAGTCTCCGCCGACGCCGCCGACATCAGCCCGCGCTTCTTCATCGCCGGCTCGATGGTGGTCATCCGAATGATGATCATCTGGTATTTATGCCAGATTTGGATCGCCGAAAAGTTCCACTAACGAGGTTCACTGAAGAGACTACTAACTAAGTAGATTATGGAGGGACGGGCGTCCTCGCCCGTCCCCGGCCCGCAGGCCCGGTTAGTTCGCAACCTAACCGTTGGGTACTTACTGCATTGCCGTGGTTTGCGAATCCTTCACCGGCGCCGTGCGATCCGCGCTCGGCGGCTTTTCTTTCCGCGTCCCCAGATCGAGCACCATGGACATATCCTTGGGATAAACCACATCCCGTCCTCGCGCCAAAAAATGTGAATAGACAGACATCCCCGCCCCGTAGAAACCGAACCCTGAAGCCACCACCCGCGAATGAGCAAACGCTCCGACGATCGTTCCCACCAGCTTGAATCCCGATGCTCCCCTGGTCGCGCCTCCACCTATGCTTCCGCTGCTTCCGCCGCCGCCGTCTCGGTCCTCATCGGGCGCGGCCGACGAAGCCGCCAGCATCACCGCGATTCCAGTGGTCAGATACCTCGTCTTCGGAGTTGTAACCTGCGCGCCGCCCTCGGAGTCGAGTTTTAGATTTTCGTTCTTTGTAGCATCGACGCCCTGTAGCGTTGCCTCGACTTCCTCCTCAACGCCGCTCGGAGGAACAACCTGGTGGAACGTGATACGCAGTTGACCATTGCGACCCAGCCGGCGCGCTGGCCTCACCTCCAAAACCGAACCCTTAAGACGGCTGCCCTCCGGCAAAAAAAGCTGGTCCGACACGACCAGTGGCTGGCTGATCACCGCCTCCACCGGATCTCCCCTCTTGCTGGTCGCCGAACTCAACGGCGTCGTCAGCCACGCATGTACCAGGCTGCCAGCGGGAGGCTGTGTCCCAATGTTCGTCAGAGCTTCCGCCTTAAGCTGCTCGCTGCCAAAGCTTAGAGGTTCCTGCACATCCGCGATGAAGCTTGTTCCCGAATCCATGTATTGCGGACGATACGGCGACTGGGCCAGCGCCAACCTTTCCAATCGGTGCATCTTGTTCGGCGCGTGTATCTGTTCCTTCACCGACACAATCTGTTCATGGATCTGCTGCCGCACCTGGGCCACCCTGCCTTTTGCTGCTTCCTTGCCCTCGGCCATTTTCCCTTGCGGTTTTTCACTCGCGGGCACAAACCGCAAAACTGCGCTCGATCCCGGCGCAACCAGAACGTGGATTGGCAAATGCCGCCCATCCTTCAACACCAACTCATCGAACTCGATGCGTACCCTGCGATCAGGCGAGAAGTCTGCGTTCAGAGCCGCTAGAGTTCGTGTCTTCTTCGAGACTGGATCGATCGCGACAATCTTGCCGTTTACATCGCTTCCTGCCGGTACCAGCAGCTTGTCGAATGCGTAGATCGGCTCGGCAGTCTTTCCGTGGATTGGCTGCCCGGCCTTCTTAATCCGGACTTCGCGGTCCAGTACTACCTTGAGCGGAGTATCTGCGGGTACAGTCAATGGGATGTACGGAGCTTCCTTGGGAACGACGCGGGCAACCGGGGCCTTGGGCGGCTCTGCCGAACGCACTTTGAGCGACTGACCCCACGCGCAGGTGCCCACAAGGAGAAGAAAGAGAGGGTAACCGAAATACTGCATACTTATTCCCCGGGCCGGCAGTGTCTCTGACCTTAAGTGAACGTGCGAGACTATCAGTATACCGAGTCGGATGGGATGTTGCTTGAGATCGGTCGCACGAATTCCTAAGGTTTATTCCCGACTCTGCGCAGATCAGCGCACGGCCGGTGCCGGTTCCCGAACCCGCTCGCTGACCGTGAACTTTATCTTCCCCGCGTCCGCATCCACCACCACGTGGTCTCCATGGAGCACTTCGCCATCCAGAATCTTCAGCGCCAGCGGATCCTGAATCAGCTTTTGGATCGCCCGCTTCAGCGGACGCGCACCAAAACTGGGATCGAAGCCTTCCGTAAAGAGCAAGTCCTTAGCAGCGTCGGTGAGCTCCAGAGAAATCTTGCGCTCAGCCAGCAGCCGCCGCAAGTCTTCCAGTCGCAACTCGATGATCTTCACCAACTGCTCCCTACCCAGCGGACGGAAAATAATGATGTCGTCCACGCGGTTCAGGAACTCAGGCTTGAAGTGCGCATGCAACGCGTTCATCACCTGCTTTGACGCATCGTCGAAATCGCGTTCCGAACTCAAATTCTCCCCCACCAAAAACGACGAACCGAGGTTCGAGGTCATAATAATGATGGTGTTCTTGAAATCAACAATGCGTCCCTGGCCGTCAGTCAGCCGCCCGTCATCCATAATTTGCAGCAGGATATTGAACACATCCTGATGCGCCTTTTCAATCTCATCGAACAGTATCACCGCATACGGACGCCGCCGCACTTGCTCGGTAAGCTGCCCGCCCTCTTCGTAGCCCACATAGCCCGGAGGCGCGCCAATCAGCCGCGAAACCGCATGCCGCTCCATGTACTCCGACATGTCAATCCGCACCAGCGAACGCTCGTCGTCAAATAAAAACTCCGCCAGCCCCCGCGCCAGTTCCGTCTTTCCGACGCCAGTCGGCCCGAGAAAAATAAATGACCCGATCGGCCGCTTGGGATCACTCAACCCCGCCCGCGATCGCCGGATCGCATTGGCAACTTTTTCCAGCGCCGCATCCTGTCCGATCACCCGCTGCCGCAACCGGTCTTCCATGGTCACCAGCTTCTTGACTTCGCCCTCGAGCATCTTCGAAACCGGAATCCCTGTCCACTTGGAAACAATCTTGGCGATATCTTCTTCGTCTACTTCTTCCTTCAACATGCGTGCTGGTGATGCCGGGGCCGCCGATGCCCGTGTGCCCCGGACACCCCCTTCGGCCTTGCTCAGGGCAGGCTGGTCCGACTTGCCGTCAGTGCTGGGTGCCCCATCCTTCCGCGTTCTTTGCCGAAGGGTGGGGTTTGCCCCGTCCATGGCAGCGGTAACCTTTGCCAGTTCCTCTTCCGCCTGCCGAATCGACCCATAGCGAATCTCCGCCACTCGCTGTAAATTCCCCTTACGCTCCTCGGTCTGCTCTTCAATCTTGAGCTGCTCGATCTTTTCTTTCAGTTGCCGCGCCCGCGTGATCAGGTCCTTTTCCTGCTTCCACCGGGCCTTGAGCGCATTCGACTTCTCCCGAATCCCCGCCAGCTCTTTCTCCACACCGGCTAGCCGCTCACGCGAGTTTGCGTCTTCTTCCTTCTTCAGCGCCTGCTTCTCGATTTCCAGTTGTGTCGCTCGCCGCTCCAGTTGATCAATCTCGACGGGCATCGAATCAATCTGAATTCGCAACGAGGCGGCAGCCTCGTCAATCAGATCGATCGCTTTGTCCGGCAAAAAACGGTCGGAAATGTACCGGTGCGACAACGTCGCCGCTGCAACAATTGCCGAATCTTTAATCCGCACCCCATGATGCACTTCATAGCGCTCTTTCAGCCCGCGCAAAATGGCAATCGTGTCTTCTACATTCGGCTCGCCCACATACACAATCTGGAAGCGCCGTTCGAGCGCCGCATCTTTCTCAATGTGTTTGCGATACTCATTCAGCGTGGTCGCGCCTATGGCGCGGAGTTCTCCACGAGCTAGAGCCGGCTTCAGCATATTGGACGCATCCATCGCGCCTTCCGCCGCGCCCGCGCCCACTAGCGTATGCAGCTCGTCAATGAAAAGAATTACCTGACCCTGCGAGTCTTCAATCTCCTTGAGTACCGCCTTCAGCCGGTCTTCGAACTCCCCGCGATACTTTGCCCCAGCCAGCATGGCTCCCAGGTCAAGCGCGACCACACGCTTGTTTTTCAAGATCTCGGGCACGTCGCCGGAAATAATTCTCTGCGCCAGCCCTTCCACAATTGCGGTCTTGCCGACGCCCGGTTCGCCAATCAGCACCGGATTGTTCTTCGTGCGCCGCGAAAGCACCTGCACTACTCGCCGGATTTCCTCATCTCGCCCAATCACCGGATCGAGCTTCCCTCGCCGTGCCTGCTCCGTCAGATCGCGCGCATAGCGCTCCAGCGCCTGGTACTTCGCCTCCGGATTCTGATCGGTAATCCGCTGCGACCCGCGCACCGTAGTCAGCGCCTTCAAAATCGCATCATGCGTCGCCCTGTGCCGCGCCAACACTTCCTGCGCCGGATCGCGCTTCAGTTGCGTAATCGCCAGCAGCAAATGCTCGGTGGAAACATATTCGTCCTTGAAGTTGTCGGCTTCCTTGAAAGCACGATCGAGCATCTGGTTCGCCGCTGCCGACAATGCCGCCTGCGCCGCCGCCCCGGAAACCTTCGGCAGCCGGTCAATCTCCTGATAAATCTCATTGAGCACAAGCTGCGGCCCAATACCGATCTTCTCCAGCACCGGAGCCACGATTCCTTCTTTGTCCTCAAGCAGCGTCGCCAGCAAATGCAGCGGCAGCAGCTCCGGATTCCCGTGCTCCGACGCCAGTTCGTTCCCGCGCTGGATCGCTTCCTGCGCCTTCAATGTGAATTTGTCCCAACGGATTGCCATGATTACTCCATCTTCCTCGTAATTCGCTAATCGCTTTTATTCTTCAGTCCCCATCTCAGAAAACGCTGTGCGCGATCGTCGGCAGCTTGGCGAGTAGTAGAGGCGTTATTCAGGTCCGCGATGGCTGGTGCTCGGATACAATTCTGAATATCTTGTACAACAAATCGGGGAGGCGCTCGTCCGCAGCCGCCTCCCCTCGTATTTCCCGAAAGAACAAGTCTTAAGCCGCCTTGCTGACGCCCTTGCCTTCGAGCGCCTTCTCGCTGCCCACGTTGACCTTGATCTGCTTGGGCTTGGCTTCGGCCTTCTTGGCAAGCTGGACTTTCAAGATCCCCTTGTCATAGTGCGCCTGCACCTTTTCCGCATCCACCGTTGTCGGAAGCGTGAACGAGCGGATAAAGCTGCCATACTGCCGCTCCACCCGGCGGAAGTTCTCTTCTTTCTCTTCCTTCTCGAACTTGCGCTCGCCGTGCACGGTCAGAGTGTTGTTCTCAATCCGGACATCGATGTCTTTCTCGTCGATTCCCGGCACTTCAATCTTCAGCGTAATGTTGTGCTCGTCCTCATAGACATCTACCGGGGGCGCGAAGTTCGAGGTGGTAAGAGCCTCGTCGCGGCCGTCGCCATGGGTGTCGCGGAACAAGCGGTTCATGCGGTCCTGCAAAGTGGTGAACTCACGGAATGGTTCCCAGCGAGTAAGAACTGTCATGACAATCCTCCTGAATCAGAATTCTTTGAATTTTGGGGTTGGATAGCTCGGTTGCTATGCCGCACCTGCTTATCACAGCAACAAGCATAAAATCTTAGCGTGTTATTGTCAAGTATTGTTTATGCCTTATTATTGTTTAGCTTACTAGCAATATAAGGCACTTCAAGTAGGCTGTCTCTGGAATTCCCATCACGCTCGGATGGTCTTTCGCCGCTCCCCGGTTTTCCAGCAATCGAAGATTTCTGTGGGAATCTACGCCCGCCGCCGTCACCGTTTCCAGCAAATCTGCCGCGCTTACGTGATACGAACACGAGCACGTCACCAGGATTCCCCCCGGCCGCAGCATCTTCAGCGCCCGCAGATTCAGCTCTTTGTACCCTCGCAGCGCCGTCTGCAGATTCTGCCTGCTTTTGGCGAACGCCGGAGGATCCAGCACTACACCGTCATACTGCCTCCCCGCATCGGCGTAATCCCGCAGCAAGTCAAACGCGTTGGCCTCAATCCATTCAATCTCCCGCCCGTTCAGCAAAGCATTCTGCTCCGCCATTTCCAGCGCTGGACGCGAGCTGTCCACACCGGTGACTCTTGAACACTTGTGGGCAAGATGCAGCCCAAACCCGCCCTGATAACAGAAAACATCAAGCGCCTCACCTCGCGCATACTGCGCCGCTGCGGTATAGTTCTCACGCTGATCGAGATACGCCCCGGTCTTCTGCCCTCCCGGCGCCTCGTAAACAAATCGCACCCCATTCATCTGAAATTCGGTAGTCACCTGACGCTCTGTATTAACGTGCGCCGCAGTCCCGACGCCATCCTTTAATGGATTGTGGGGTGCCGGGCGTCCCCGCCCGGCACCCGCCGAAGTGCTCCCGCCATCAGACTCTGGAGCGACGGGCGTCTCGCCCGCCGGCAGCGTGCGTTCATGAATCACCCCGCTCTCTTTCTCCGCTAACTGTTCCAGCCGCCGCACTCTCGGATCAACCCGCTCCACAATCGCCGCAGGATTAAAAGCCTCAAGCAACTCAGAAACCACAACCCCCCGCATCGCCTCAGCATCCATCGCTTGAGTAACGATTTGCATAGAAAGGAGATCGTTGTAGCGATCTACAATCAGTCCCGGCAGGAAATCCGCCTCGCTGAAGATCACCCGATACGCGTTGGTGTTCTCGACAAAGCGCCCGCGATAAGCAATCGCCGCCCGAATCCGCTCCCGCACCAGCTGCTCAAGATCGGAGACCGGCTTCGACGAAATCATCCGCACCGCAATCTCCGAAGCCGTACTGTAAAGCGCCGAGCCGAGAACCCGTGGTCCTGTGGGTCGGACACTCTTGCCCGACAACTGCTTGGGCCGAAAAGGAGCTTCTTCTTGCACGGTGACCAACGCGCCAGGCTGCACATCCCTCGCTTCGACAACCTCAGACCGGTAAACCCACACATGTCCGGCCCGCAAACGCTCAGCGCCCCGGCGGGAGATGGTGACTCGTCCTTTGGTGTCCGATCGCGCTTCACCCATAGGAGAATGTTAACCCGTAAAGGCCCGTCAGTTCGTCTCCAATGCCACTGGAACAAACCCTTCGCGAACTAAGCTCCGTAGAGCAGAGAGCTCTGCGGCAAAGATTCTCTGAGCAGCAGCGTCGCCTGAACGCCGGGTCAAAGCGAATTTCCGTGTTCGGATTGATTGTTTTCGGAACGTTTTGGGGGCTCACAATGTTGGCGGCGCGAGGCCGCCACTGGTTTGTAGTAACGGTCTTCTGTAGCGTTCATTGGGCCCATCTTGCTTTGGGCATACTTGAGCTCAAGGCGAGAGATAAACGCGGTCCTGCGCCGCCTCCAGAACGCGTTACTTAGAAATCAGGCGAGGGTCATCCGCATCCAGTCAGAAGAACTGGCTGAGGTTGAAGAAGAGGAGGACGAAGCTGCCTGTTACGCCGTTCAACTAGATAGTGAGAAGATCGTTTTCATTTCCGGACAGGACTATTACCCGTCAGCTTCATTTCCCAACAGTGATTTCTCTCTGCTCCAAATCTTGGGGAGAGAGGGAGAAATTGTCGAAGAACTGATCTCCAAGCAAGGTAGGAAGCTGGCACCGGTTCGCACGATATCCGCAGTGACCAAGTCAAGACTCAAGATTCCGGATCATTTGCAGGTCATCTCAGGCCGAATCGAGAGCTTGGAAAAACTGCTCGACAGTTAAGAACGCCGGATACTCTGTTCGGCGCTATTGTCGAGTGGTGTCTTGGCAAATGAGCCGTATTCCTCAACCACTTCCAAGCCAGCCAGCACGAAAAGCGCGCGCATGTGGGGATAGGTGTAATAACACAACTTCAGTGACTCGGTTTCCTGCTTTACCACCCGATCTCCCTCATACCTGCGGAAGATGAAGGTCAGACAAAAAATCTGATTCACTTTGTCCACCGAATCTTTGCGAAAGAACCGGCGCACGATTTTCGTGGGATCGGAGCGCAGCGGCCACTCCATCTCCAACACTTCCTGTCCGATTCTAGAAAACATCAGATCGTAGTTGGGATAGAAAACGTCAAAGGCCAGGATTCCTCCCGGCGCAAGATGAACCGCCGCGCTCTCCAGCGCCGCAACCTGATCCGGCAAGGTGTGCATGTGCTGCATCGGGCGAAACGGGATGGTGAGCAGCGGAAACTGCCGGCTCAACCGGAAAGTCCGCATATCTCCTTTGCTGATGGTGACATGGTTCCGGATCTTAGCCGGTTCTCGCTCGAGTTGCTCTCTCAGAACCTGAAGCATGGACGATGACTTGTCCACTCCGTGGACCTCTATGCCGGCGCGGGCAATCGGCAGCAAAATGCGCCCGGTTCCGCAGGCGATTTCCAGCACCGGCCCGCCAAACTGCTTCGCCAGGTCAAGATAGAAAAGCAAATCCACCAGGTCGGGCTCGGCTGCATAGGCGTCGTCGTAGTACTTCGCCGAAACCGCGTAGGAATCCATAGCCACTTCCTGCTTAGTTGGAGTTGGAAAAGAATTTCGGATCACTAGAGGAACAAGCTTGCTGCCAGGACTACGCCGAAACAGGTTCCTTGTGTCGATGACTTGCCGCTTCCGTCCGCGCCAGATCCAAATCCCGCTGCAGCAAATCGAGCGCGTAGCTAGGAAGCTCATCGCCCCAGCCGTCCAGTTCCGCCTCGCCCCAGTTCCCGTTCAGGCGAACGGTCTCAGTGAGGTCTTCCGGAAACGCCTGCCGGTAGCCGCCTTCGCGAACCAGCGTCTCGCCGAGTTTGCGCCCAGTGGCTGCGTCATACACCCGGCGGTGCGCGCTGCCCTCGGTATTCGAGAAACTTAGAAACACTTCGCCGCTTTCTCCATACTCGCCGCGATAGTACCAAGCCTGGCTGGCATCAATCTTCGGATGCGCTCGCCGCTTGGTGGTCCGCTCCACCGGCGCTTCCGCAGCCACTTCCTTCGACGGGTCGTAATAAAGAATCCGCTGGCAGGAGTCGCAAAAAATCAGCTTGCCGCCCCGCACTTCGTTGTAAATCTGCGGCCGCAGCACCACTGAGCATCCCACACACTTTTGATCGCGAACTTCCGCCAGCCCCGATCCGCGGAATTTCAACACCCGATCGTAATGCCGTAGCAGGTCAGCATCGACTGCACCTCGCGCCGCATCCCGCTTGGCTGTCCATTCGGCCAGCGCTTTTTCGTCCTCGGCAGTGCGGTCATGCGCGATCTTCTTTTCTTTCTCTATCTCCGCAGTCTCTTCCTTCAGCTCAGCCTCGGCGGCTTTGACTTCCTTCTCGCGCACTTCGGCATTGACCATCAACTCGAGAATCTTGTCCTCATTCGCGCCGATCTCTGTTTCCGCGAATTGGATTTCGTGGAGCAACGCTTTGTACTGCTCGTTAGTCTTAACTTCCAGCGACTGGTCACGATACTTGGAGACTTTCTGCCGCAGGTCAGTGATCGCGCTTTCGTATTTCCGCCGCGCCGCCTCGTCTGTCTTCACCGACGCCCGCGCCTTCTCCAAGCTGGCTTTGGTTCCCGCCAGCTTCTCTTCAATCGACGCCACGCGCTTGGGAAGTTCGGCGATTTCCGCCTTCAGCCGCTGGATTTCGCGGTCTGTGACCTGCAGCGAGATCAGGTGTTCGATTTCAGGCGACATCGGTAGACAGTATTACTCCTACGTTGATTTTAGCATGTGAAAAAAGGCCGCTTCCCCCTGTTTATGTTTTGCCATTCCGAACCACCATAGGCGGTGCTTTTTGCCGGTGAGCGGCACACTCGAACGGCTAAAATCGAACCAGGTTTCCATGCAGCGCGTAAGCCTCGGCGATCTCGAACTCACCGCCCTCTCGGACGGCATCTACCACCTCGATGGTGGAGCCTTCTTCGGCGTGGTCCCCAAAGTTGTGTGGTCGAAAAAAGTCGCTGCTGATGAGAGCAACCGCGTACCTACCGGCCTGAACTCCGTCCTCGTCCGGGACAAAGAACGCCGTGGCCCCACCATCCTCATCGAAACCGGAATCGGCAACAAACTCTCCGAAAAGATGGCGCAGCTCTACGGCCAGCCCGCCCAGCTTCTTGACAACCTCAGTGCCACCGGCATTTCTCCCGGCGACATCGATATCGTCATCAATACCCACCTGCACTTCGACCACTGCGGATGGAACACTGTGCTCCGCGCCGGTAAACCCGTAGCCACCTTTCCAAAAGCAAAGTACTACGTCCAGGAAGGCGAATGGCAGCACGCCCATGAAAACCAACGCGACGCGGTCAGTTACATGACTCACAACTACGATCCTCTGGTCGAAACCGGTCAAATGCAGTTGCTGCGCGGCGACCAGGAAATCGTCCCCGGAATTTCGGCGAAAGTGTTTCCCGGCCACACTCGCGACATGCAGGCCATAATCATCGAGAGCGGAGGCCAGACCGCCTGCTACATTTCCGACCTGATTCCGACCAGTGCGCACGTCGATCTGAACTGGGTGATGTCCTTCGATCTCTATCCCCTCGAAACCATCGAAAGCCGCAAGCGTTATTATTCTCGCGCCATTCCAGAAAAATGGCTGACCATGTTCACGCATGACCCCGCAACTCCCTGGGCCTATCTGGAAAAAGATGACCGCGGAAAAATCGTGATGAAGGTCTAACGGCGAATGGGTAGCCGAGGCGACGGAATTTGCTGCCATCGCCGGTGGATTAGTCATGGCCGCAAACGCCGCCCACACTTTCTAAAGTTAGGAACGCCGCTAGGCGGGCGGGGACGCCCGCCGCTCCATCGTCCAAGCCCCCAGAGCCCGAAGCCGGCTCTAATATTTCGGCATTTTGGGATCAACGCGATCCGCCCACGCCAGGATCCCTCCCGCAAGGTTGTGCACTTTCTTGAATCCAGCCTGCCGCAGGAAGTTCACGGCTTTGGCGCTGCGGACCCCGCTGCGGCAGTGGGCCACGATTTCCTTGCTGGTGTCGAGTTCATTCACGCGGTTGGGAAGATCGCCGAGCGGAATCAGGTGGCCGCCGATGTTGCAGATCTGGTATTCGTGTGGCTCGCGCACGTCGAGGATGTAGAGATCGTCGCCGCGGTCGAGCCGCTTCTTCAAATCTTCCACCTGCATTTCGGACGTGGTCGCCTCGGCCTCGGCCTCCTCGCCGCGAATTCCGCAGAACTCCTGATAATCAATCAGCTTGGTGATGCTCGGATTCTTTCCGCAAGCAGGGCAGTCGGGATTCTTGCGCAGCTTGAGTTCGCGGAACTTCATGCCCAGCGCGTCAACCAGAAGCAGGCGTCCGATGAGCGGGTCGCCGCTGCCAAGAATCAGCTTGATGGCTTCCGTGGCCTGAATTACGCCGACGAGTCCTGGGAGAATTCCCAGCACTCCGCCTTCGGCGCACGAAGGGACCAGCCCTGGAGGTGGCGGCTCGGGATACAGGCAGCGATAGCACGGGCCGTCCTTCGTGGCAAAAATGCTGGCCTGGCCTTCGAAGCGGAAGATCGAGCCATACACATTGGGTTTGCCGGTCAGGACGCAGGCGTCGTTGACCAGATAGCGGGTGGGGAAATTGTCGGTGCCGTCGGCGATGATGTCGAATTCTTTGAACAGTTCGAGAGCGTTGTCACTGGAAAGCCGAGTGTTGAATTTCTTGATATTCAAGAACGGATTCATCGCCTTCAGCTTTTCGGCGGCGGAATCGAGCTTGGGCCGGCCCACATCGGAGGTGGTGTGGATAATCTGGCGCTGCAGGTTGGTATAGTCCACGACGTCGAAATCAACAATGCCAAGCGTACCCACGCCCGCCGCGCCGAGGTAGAGCGCCAGCGGAGACCCCAGGCCTCCGGCGCCGATGCACAGCACCTTCGCAGCTTTGATTTTGAGTTGGCCCTCCATGCCGACCTCGGGCATGATCAAGTGGCGCGAGTAGCGCAGAATCTCGTCGTTGTTGAGAGTTACCGGGGCAATTTCGGTTAGCGTTGGCATAAGGATCTCAAAATCGTTAGATTGATGATTTCAAGATTGCAGATTGAAAAACCGGCAGGGCTAGTATGACCTGGGATCTCAGATTGAAGCGCGGGCAGTCAATCTGAAATCTACAATCTCAAATCTTCAATCAACGCCCCCCTCCCGCAATCGACGGCACTATAGAAATGTTATCACCGTCTTTCACCGAGGTAGCGTCCTTCTGCAGATAACGGACGTCTTCGTCGTTCAAGTACACGTTGACGAAGGCGCGAAGCTTGCCCTCGTCGGTATAAAGATGACGGCGCAGGTCGGGGTGCTGGGAGACGAGTCCGCTAAGGGCCTCGCCGACGGTCGCGCCGCTGACTTCGACAGCAGGCTGCTTGCCTGCATACTGACGCAGTGGCGTGGGAATGTGGATCTTGGGCATGGATAGATGATGCCATAAAAAGCCGTCAGGATTCAGCGATGCCCGTGTGGGTCGGACACTCTTGTCCGACAAGCGCCTACGGTTTGTCTGAAGATGTCCTTGATACGGACTAACAACGAACCCAAAATCAAAAGCGTCGGACAAGAGTGCCCGACCCACACGCTCCGTGGTTAAACTACCTCATTTGGTTCATGGCGCGGGATTCGGATGAACTCTGTATTCCTTGTACAAGTCGAGACGGTTGATGACACCCAGGATAAGCCTAGAAAACGCGAAGTACTCGCCCAGGGATTCGTCGGAAAGGCCGCGCAGCGACTTTCTTCGGGCTTCGCGAACCAGAGGCAGATCGGCCTCGGTCAGGTTGGCGATCGCACTCTCGAGGAATCGCTCGTGATCTTCGATCTCGAGGAACGGAGGGCTTTCTTCGATCTGACGTCGCATATCCGCGACCATCTCCTTAGTGACTTCGCCTTTTGCGCCTTTCGGGTGCTGCCGCATCCCGGGGTGCTGTTCCTCCCATGCACTCTGCTTCTTGAAAGCAGCTGCCATCTCTTCGCGCGTGTTCGGCAGCGCTCGAATGTATTCCAGAACCTGCTCACGAGTGAACTTTGGAGGCGTCTTTGGCGGCCGGTAGGGATCGTATTTAAGGCTGTGATCGATCTCCTTGCCGTACTGTTCCGGCAGATCGTTTAAGCCCTTGAATTCGCTGAGGGCTTTGAAGCTCTCTGCGGTCATATTAGTTGCCAGCAGCAGAGCAGCAGTCGCGCGGGCGTAGGACTCTTTGTCCTGCAATGCGGCGATCAGATAACGATCGGCAACTTCGGGCGCCATGCTGCCATAGATAAACAGCCCACCCAGGTCGCGGTTGAGTTCCATGGCATGCTCTGGGACCGCGGCGTTGGCATCCTTGCGGGTGAGGTACCGATTTGCGAGCGGCCCCACGTCTATTCCAGTTTTGGATAGGTTGAGTAGGAGTTGAAGGTATCCGCGGGTATCAACCGCATCGAGATCGGCGCGCTCGATACTACTCACGACCACGCCAGTTGACGCATCCGACTTGTCCAAGCTGTAGAGCAACGAAGCGCCATCGAAAAGGAAGAAGCCATCGTCTTTCTCGGAGGTCAGCAGGCCGCGCAAGCAGGTCACCCCGTCCCCTTCGTAGCTCTTCACCAGCGTCCAGAAAGCGTCCATTTGGGCGGATTTAGCTGTTCTGGCTTGCTGGTCGAGTTTGGTGGGATTGAAGCCGTAAGTTTTTTCCTTAGCCGACTTGATTGGAGCGCAATAACTTTGGCTGAGGGCGAAGGCGGAAATCAGAAGAAGGAAAGCAACGGAAGGAAGAAGCGATTGCTTGGACGGCATTTCATCATGAATTGTAAGCGGCAGGCTGTGCACGGTCGACTGCAATTTGTCGGTGGGGAATCGGAATCAAAGTCAAGAGCGTCGGACAAGGCCTGCCCTGAGCGAAGCCGACGGGAGTGTCCGACCCACACGGGCTGTGCCACTCCGAAGCCACTTATCCTGCGGTCGCCTCCGTCCTATGATTCCGTCGGGGAGAAACTGCGATGACAATGTTCGACAGCACTAGTGGGCGAGGCCCAGTCATAGATGGCGGAGGCGGGCGCGGCACGATTGGCCTGATTGGACTGGCGATCGTGGGGCTGGTCGTGGTGATTCTGTTGTTCAACTCGGTGACGCGGGTGGGCACGGGGCGCGTCGGCGTTCTTACCTTATTCGGTAGGGTGACGGGGGAGACACTGCCGGAAGGCATGCATCTGATCAATCCGCTCAAAACCAACAACCAATTATCGATCCAAACCCAGACCATCAAGGAGTCCGCCAGCACCCCTTCGAGTGAAGGGCTGATGATGAACCTGGACACATCGCTCATCTACCATCTCAATCCCGATCGGGCGGCAGAAGTCTTCCAGAAGATTGGGGCGGACTACGAGAACGTTGTGGTCGAGTCCACGTTGCGGGCCGCGATTCGCGAAGCCACGGCCTCCCACACCGCCAACGCTCTCTACACCGGGGAGCGCGAAATGGTGGGCAAGCAGATTTACGACCAACTGACCTCGCAACTCAATCAGCGCGGCTTGGTGGTGGAGAACGTTCTGCTGCGCGATATCCAATTGCCGGCAACGCTGAAAGCTGCTATTGAGGCCAAACAGCAGGCGGAGCAGGAATCATTGGCCATGAACTTCCGGCTGCAGAAAGAAACCCAGGAGGCACAGCGCAAGCGCATTGAGGCGCAAGGGGTACGCGACTTCCAGCAGATTGTGGCCCAGGGGATTACGCCGTCGTTGCTGGAGTGGAAAGGGATTGAGGCAACTGAGACGCTGGCGAAGAGTCCAAATAGCAAAGTTGTGGTGATAGGGAATCCGAAGAATGGGCTGCCGCTGATTTTGGGGCAGTAAGGGTAATGTGGGCCGCCCCCGCCCGTTAAGTACCGGACGATCGGAGCCCTCCGAATTGTCCCCGTCTTTCCGTGCGCGAATCTTTTCATTGTGAAAGATGGGCCAACTAGAGCTCGATGACCTTGCTTATGATCGCACTGAACTCATCGTCTGGGCCTTTCCTCAAGGGTGTGTGAACTTGTACCAGTGATTCAGATACCAAGCTTCCAAATACAAGCCGTCCTCCCCCTTTCGGTTTGGCCAGACTAGTGGTTTTTCTTGCAGACCGTCCTGATCTTTTAATACCCGGACAAATCTGTCCGTCGGAGAGGGTTCCTCGTGCGGTTTTCAGAGAGGTAGAACACTCGATCTCGATAAACGCAGGTGTACTCAATTCCAGGTTGTCCAGACAGGTTTGTGTACCGTTCCGGATAAATAACATTGAATTCCCCGGTCTCCATGGCGGCTCGCAGCTTCCGCGCGAAAAGACATCGAAACCCCGAGATATCCGACATGTTCCCTCTTGTCGATTCGAGGCTTCGAGCCTGCTACGAGTTTCCCAACAACAAAGTCAAAGGCCTCGGACAAGAGTGTCCGACCCACACGGGTCATATCACTTCAATCTTTTCGTCCACTAACTTTTTGTCGTTCTCGTCGAAGCCCGTCAGCTCAAACGAATTCGTCAGCACCGCCTTGCCCTTTTCTACGCTGGTGATGACGTAGGAGCAGCCGAACCAATGGGCCTCAGCGAGGTCGGTTTGCGACCACTGGGCGAGGTGGTCGGGATGGGAATGGTAGAAGCCGATGATGTCCTCGCCGCGCTCGCGGCCTTCGCGCTGGATGCGGACCAGTTCTTTGGGATCAATGTTGTAGCGGTTCTGCGGCGAGTCGGTGCGCGTGTTGCCAGCGCTGGCGATCGATGTGACGACGCGGGTACCGTCGTCGGTCATCTGTCCGAGCAGCACGCCGCAGCATTCGTGCGGATAGGTTTCTTCGCCGTGCTGGCGGAGGGCGGCATAGTGGAATGGGGCAATGCGCAGCATAAGATCGTTTTCACCACAGCGGCACAAAGTCACAGAGGAATCGTTGATCTTCCTGGTTTTGGAAGAAAAGGTTCCTCTGTGACTTTGTGTCTCTGTGATGAATCATCTTTCTGTCCAGAATCTCTCACTCAAATATTTATCCCCGGAATCAGGAAGGATGGCAACGATTACCGCTTCCTGCTTCGGATGCAGTTGCTTCGCCACCTGCATGGCTCCCTCAACCGCGGCACCCGCGGAGATTCCGGCCAGCAGGCCTTCTTCGCGCGACAGGCGGATGGCCATGGTATAGGAATCTTCCGTCGAGATTCCGAGGTCTTCATCGGCGAGCGCGGGATCATAAATCCCGGGCACAATCGCGCTGGCCATGTGCTTGGCGCCTTCGATGCCGTGGAAGGGAGAATCCGGTTGCAGCGAAATGCAGCGGACGTTCGGATTCAGTTCTTTCAGGCGGCGCGCGGTGCCCATGAAAGTGCCGCTGGTGCCCATCATGGATAGGAAGTGGGTGATACGTCCCTCGGTCTGTTGCCAGATTTCACTGGCTGTGCCATGGTAGTGAGCTTGCCAGTTGGCGGGGTTCGAGTACTGGTCGGCGTAAAAATATTTTTCCGGCTCGCGGGCGAAGAGTTCGCGGACTGCACGGATGGCACCGTCGGAGCCGTCGGCGGGGTCGGTATAAATAATGTTTGCGCCGTAGGCGAAGAGAATGCGCTTGCGCTCAACGGAAACATTTTCCGGCATGCAGAGAGTAACGGGAAACCCTTCGGCAGCGCCGATCATGGCGTAGGCGATCCCGGTATTGCCGCTGGTGGAGTCGAGTAGAGTCTTGCCGTGAGCGAATTCTCCGCTGCGGCGGCCTTCTTTCACGATGTTGAGGGCAGCGCGGTCTTTGACCGATCCGCCCGGGTTGTACCATTCGGCTTTGCCGAGAATTCGAACATTGGGCATATCGCGGGCAATGCGCACGAGACGCAGCAAGGGCGTGTTGCCGATGAGTTCGATGCTGCGCTGGCCGAGCTTTGAGTTGGCCGGCGCGGGTCCTGCCTCAACGAATTTAGCGGTTGGGTGCATCAACCTATCAGCGGTCAGCTATCAGCCGTCAGTTAGAATCAGCCTTTGCTGCTGAGAGCTGATAGCCGGTGGCTCGTGACCAACGTAATGCTGCCGGAGATACAAACCGACAACTTGTCGTTAGATTATAGAGGAGCGAAGGCATCGGGTGATCTGCGATCGGGTCATCGGGTGATCTCGGTAGGTCGGTTGTGGGTCGATCGCGGGGCGCGGAGCATCTAAGGGATTGAGTTTGGTCTTAAGCTCTAGCTTTTCGCCCACTGGCTTTTCGTTATTCGCAAAAGCAGAGTTGGATTCGGCTAAGAGCCAAGAGCTAACAGCTAGGAGCTGATTTTCAAAATGGCAACCAAAGTTGAAGAACGAACATACGAAGACGCGGTGCAATTCCTGCGCGACCATGGTTTTGATCTGATCGAAGCGCCGGGAACGCCGGGCCGAGTATTCGTCAGAAAGTACAACGTGTCGGCGGCGATTCAGAAAGACGGGGACGACGGAGTCAAGATTTTCGCCTACCCGGGTTACCTGATCGGCGGAGAAATTTCCAAGCTCATCAATCGCGGCTATCAGCAGGTACTGAAGACTTCGAAAACCGAAGTTGCCGCTACAGCAGACCATCTGAAGTCTTTGCAACAGTTCAGCGAAGAGTTGAAAGAAGCGCTGGGGCTGCCCAGTCTCTACAACGAATCCCTCGGAACCGTGAGCGAGGCCTACCAGTATGACCGCATCGTGGACCGCGACAAGCCGGTGCCCGACCGTCCGAAGCGGCCATGGGAGAAAGTGAAGGCGGCGGTGGCGACAAAGAAGAGCCGCGCCTGATTCCCTCCACACAGCTATCGCCTTAAGCGAGATCCTTGTCGAGCCTTGCTCGACCTGACAGCCGCGGGTGGCTGTCCCCACACGAGCATGAGCGATCCTGCCTTGACACAGCCGCACAAAGATTGAGGCCCCCAAGCGGATGCAAAGCCCGCCGATTCACATTTCTACTTACAAAAACTGGTTGTTTCTGCTCCTTTCCTGCGATACCATACGCGGACTGCGGCACAGCTATGGCCAGCGAACATCAATCTCGCCAAGAGATCGTAGAGTTTGGCAGGATGCTGCACTTGAGCGGCTTTATCGCCGCCACCGACGGCAATCTCTCGGTCCGTCTGGATGAGCGTCGGATCTTGATCACTCCCACGGGAATGTCAAAAGGGGCAATGCGGCCCTCGGACCTGGTGATTACCGACATGGACGGCCGCAGGGTGAAAGGCAAGCGCGAAGTGACCAGCGAAATTGGCATGCATCTGCTGATCTATCGCATGCGCCCTGACATTCAGGCCATTGTTCACGCGCATCCGCGGACCGCCACCGGGTTTGCTGCCGCGGGCATCGCGCTGAACCAGCCTTTGGTCTGCGAGGTGGTGATCGGGCTGGGCCAGATTCCTCTGGCTCCGTACGGGACTCCGGGCACGCCGGAACTGGCGCGCACCCTGGAACCACTGATCCCGGACTACGACGCTATCCTGATGGCCAACCACGGAGTTGTCACCTACGGCTCGGACCTGCGATGCGCTTACATGAAGATGGAGACGGTAGAGCATTTCGCGCAGATCACGCTGGTAACCCGGATGCTTGGGCAGCAGCAACCGCTCGCTCACGGTGACCTGGAAAAGCTGATTGCCGCACGCAGCCGGTATATGGGAGTGAATTCGGCAGCTCCCATGCCGGTGTATTCTGCGAACGGCAATGGCTCCGCTGGATTCGAATCTCAGGTTCCTGCCAACGGCAAGGCCCATCGTCCCCGCACTAGTCTCCGCCCACGCGGAAGCGCAATCCTGCTCGAAAATTAATTCCCAGCGCCGGATAACCTACGACCTCGTTGTAGCGCTTGTCCAAAGCGTTATCGATGTTCAGATACGCAGTAATCCGCGGACGAATAAGGTACCATCCGCCAACATTGACCAGGACATAGCTGGGGGCATGGGTAATGCCGAAGCCGAGGAAATCTGAGTCCGCGCGCCTTCCCACGAAACTACCATCCAGATTTGCCCCCCAGCGGCTTCCCCGATAGCTGACAACCGTGGTCGCGGAGTGCCTCGGTCGCCGGATGAGCGGCGCGCCGGCAGATAGGAGGGGATCCAAAGCAAAGGGCTCCTTCAGAATCTGGGTAGAGGTGTAAGTGTAGGCCGCGTTCAAAGACAGACGTGAGTGTGGACGCGCCTGGAACGCGATTTCGGCACCGTGCGCAAGCGCTTCGTTCACGTTGACGTACTGCCCGCAGAAAGAAATGCCAGGCGGACACTGCGGAGCCGTCAAGAAATTGAAATCAATCTTTTCCCGAAAAAGGTTGTTGAAATAGGTCGCGGAAAACGCGTAGTGGCGCTGGAATCTTTGCTCGAATCCGGCTTCGAGGGAACGCGTTTCCTCTGGCCGAAGCAAGAGGTTGGGTTGTACGGGGAAGCCGCCGCCATTTCCAAAAGACTCAGCAAAACTCGGCTCCTTAATGCCCTCGGCATACCCAAAACGCAGCCGAGTTCCAGAAAATAATTCGCCACCCCGCACAGCCAGCAGCATGAGCGTAGCACGGGGAACGAACTTGTTGCCGAAGCTCTCGTTGTGGACAAACCGTCCGCCTGCAATCAGAGACGCCCTGGCAAATGTCAGAGTCTGCTGCGCGTATGCGGCGTGGTTACGGCGCAGTCCGGAACTCAAACTGCTCACATCCCCCACGGCGCCGTGTTCATCCTCGAATTCGTAGCCAATGGTGGTCAAAGCCCAGCTTCGCTCGGCATAGTCGCCCTGGTAGTCGAATCCGAGACGATTGATATTGCTCACGCTGTGAAACTGGAAGTCCACATCGCCAAAGGTCGGGGAAATGCGATTCCCTTGGTCGATCACATCGACGTTCGTGCGGTGCAGCGTGAAGTCGAAACCGGTCAGCCGGTGCTGCCAGCGCCAGGGTCCGGTAATCGCCAACTCAAGACTGCCAAGAAGATTGTTTTGGCGGGCTCGCTCGTCCAAGTCCGGTGGAATTAACCGGTCTCCGTTGAAGTTCCATTCATCCTGCACGCCGCTAACACTCTGGTCGTGACGCATTCTTAAGCGCAGCAATGCCCAATCGTTCAGCTTGGCTCCCAGATTTGCGCCTTCCAGTGAATTCGAATAATCGTCGTTGGGGCCGGAACCGGTGGTGTTGAATTGATTTCCGAAGAGGTTGTAATCGAAGCGGCCGTTGGCTCCGGAGAGCGAAGCGTATCCGTTTTCGCTACCGTAGTTCCCAGCATCGCCTCCAAAGCGAAGCTCGGGAAGCGGCGTATTGCCAGTCCGGCTCCAAACCTGCACCACGCTGGTCATAGCATCCGAGCCGTACAGCGTGCTCTGTGCGCCGCGTGAGAATTCCAGGCGATCGGCCTCAAACAACGGGAGCGTGCCGAAATCAATGGTTCCGCCAGGATCGTTGACTGTCACTCCGTCCACGATCACTTTGTTATAGCGGGAATCTCCGCCGCGTACGAACAGCGACGAGAGTCCTCCGCGCTGGCCGGCGGTCGAGACCACGGCCCCAGGCAAAAAGCGAAGTGCATCGTTCGCGGCGACGGGCCGCATGGTGTCCAATTGCTGGCCGCTGAGGGTCTCGACCGCGGCTCCGGATTCGTCCCCTGGCAGAGGCGTGCGGGTAGCCGTGACTACGATGGTTTCGGTTTGAATTGCTAGTTGCAGTGAAACGGTAACTTCGGGCGCTGTGCCCGATACGGACATCCACTGCTCGGCGAAGCCAGGTGCGAGGACGTGTACACGTAGATCATCCGAGGGCACATCGCGAAAATGGGCGAAACCTTGCGCGGATGTAGTTTGGACGGCAGCCGGACGGCTTGATGTCTGCGCAAAAAGCTCGACTTGGGCCCCAGGGACAGAGGCTAATTGGGGATCGACAACTTTGACGGTGAGGTCGGAAGCCAAAGCTGAGGTAGACAGAAGAATTAGGGCAAAAAACCGGAAGCAGGACTGCATCACTCCTCCTCTAATCGCGAAAGGGGTTGGTGTCGGCAGTTCGCGCCGGTCTCCTGGCTCGCGAGTAAGACAGTGTTGATGGGCGGGAACGCCCGTCACTCCACTATCCCAATTCTTGCCTCGGGTCTTCCCAGAGCGAACTCCAGTGGCCCGGTGCGATGTCCTCGCTTACAGTTGCGCGGCAGCGCGGGATTTGCACCCGCTTCCCAATCCTCCTTGAGCAAGGAGGACGCGCGAACTAATTTCTTGAAGCATAGAGAATGTACTTGCTGGCAAGAGGAGAGTCAAATATTCTTCCGCGAAGGTCCGTTAGCCACCCAGACACGGAGGCGCAGCGGAATCAAAAGTTCGTCTGGTCTTTTCTCGGTGGCTCTGTGTCTCGGTGGTGAATCCGGTCTTTTGTGGCGAGTTAACATGCCCTTTGGGCGTAGAATGTGGCCATGATTCCACAAGACCTTCTCGACATCCTGGTCTGCCCGGTCTGCAAGAAGCCGCTAGTGTTGAAAGATAACGGAGAGAGCCTGAAGTGTGGAGAGTGCCGCCGCGTCTATCCGGTGCGGGACAACATTCCCATTCTCCTGGTGGACGAGGCTGTGACCGAAGCCTCTTAACACTGCCCGCAAGGCCGGATTCCGATCCAAACCCGTCTCAAAAACGAACACCTGCCCTGTATCCATGACACATTGTGTCAACAGTGGGACTTCTGACAGTCCATCCCGCCTGAAATCAGAAGCTTCCCCGCCCAGGTAGCGTCCGCAACTTCGCTGATGCTCAAGGGTTTAACTGACTAGTAGGTTTTCCTGCTCGAACCTACATAATGATCCTGACTTCGGCAGATAAATTGCATGCAACAAAACCAACAGCAGCTGAGTCTAATGGGTAGAAGCAGTCAGGGTCGGAGGTAGCAAGATGAGAGAAAGGTTTTCGACCACCGAGTTAAGCGCACTACGCAACGACTTGCTGCAAGGCGGCCTGGCCGATTCCCGCGAAGCTGCGGAGTTGGTACAGGTATTCCTGATGGGCCGGGGCTACGGAGTGTCGCCGCAGGCGGCACGGGACGCGGTTGGGCGTGTAGAAATGGCCGGCTGTGCGCTGCCCGTACTGCAACAGGAACTGGAAAACCTCGCGCTGGTCATGTAACAGTGACCGTGTCGCGGTGACCGCGAGGAAATCCTGAGTATTTGGAGTTTTGGAAGTCGGGTTTTTGAAAGAAGTAGGGCTTTTGAAAGAAGTTGAGTTTTGAAAAAGATCCGCGGGGAAGACGTAACCAGTCGCTCCCCACAGATGGATGAACAAGGAAAGAGCCGGGCCAACCAGCCCGGCGTTCTTGTTTGTAGGTGACTGAGTGGTCAGTGACTAGTGATTGGTTTTTGATCAGAAGGGTCTCGACTCGAGCTGCTCCTAGCGCCCCTGCAAACCGTAATTGCTATTCGTATCTGAGGCTCTCTACTGGATCCAATTTGGCTGCTCTCGCGGCGGGCACCGTGCCGAACAGGACTCCCACCAGAGACGAAACCACGATCGCCACAATCGCTGACAAGCCGGAGATGGGAATGCGGTATTCGGTCAGAAAGCGCACCGAGTAAGGCACCGCCAGCCCGATCACGACTCCGACGAGGCCTCCGCCTACGGAAATCAGGATTGCTTCTGACAGAAATTGGAATCGAATCTCCCGATTTGTGGCTCCGAGCGCCTTGCGAATACCGATTTCACGGATTCGAGCGCTGACCGTGGCCAGCATGATATTCATAATTCCGATTCCGCTGACCAATAAAACCACGGCTGCGACTCCCAACAGCATGAGCGTCAGGGCGTTGGCGGCCTGTTCGGCGACCCTTACCAGCTGGGTCAGGTTGGTGACGTTATAAACCGATTCCGCTCGGTGGCGCGACAGGATGACCCGCTTGATCTGCTCGGTCACCGGCTCAACCATGGAAGAATCTGCGACCGAGAAATAGATCAGCTTGACGGCAGCGGTTTCAGTGAAATAGCGGGAAACGGTGTAAGGGATGACCAGAGTATTAGTAGTCACTTCCGACTCACCGAAGGTGTTCACTCGCTCGCGAAAGGTACCGATTACGGTAAATGGGAGCCCGCTCAGCTTGATGATTTTCCCCACCGCAGCTTCTGGGGAGCCGTAGATTTCCTCCGCCATCTTCTCGGTAATCAGGCCGACTTTGTTGTGGCCCTGTTCGTCCTGCTGGTCGAAAAACCGGCCGGAGACGACAACCAGGTTGCGGACCGTGTGGTATTCCGGAAAGGTGCCGAGGATTTGAATGTCGCGCTCTTTGCCGTCGCCTACCGGGACGCGCTCGTTGAGCATGGCCACCGGCGAGGCGGAAACGATGCCTGGGGCCTGCTCCCGCACCGCCGTCATGTCATCCACCGTCAGCGGATCATTGGCCGAGTTGGTGATGCGTTGCCCTCCGCCCTCGTACTCGGCATAGATCAGATTCGCGCCGATACCCTGAATCAGGTTCAGAACATACTGCTTTCCGGTCAGCCCGATGGTGACGACAAGGATCAGCGACGCGGTGCCGATCACCATCCCGAGGCTGGTGAGCAGGTAGCGTACCTTGTTGCTGCAGAAAGTCTCGACCGCGAAGCTCATGATCTCGCTGAAGGCGAGTTTGGGCCGCAGACCCGAAACCGCAGTGGCTACCTGCATGGCAGATTAGATGCTACGCGCCAGGCGCAGGAGTCGCAAAGTACTGGTGTGGGTCGGGTTTCGCGTCGAGTGGTCTTGTGTGGGTCGGACACTCTTGTCCGACAAAAGCCGGGGACTAGAAGCGGGGATGGGGCATCAGCCTGGTTGACTGCAGGGTCAGAGTTCAAACCAAAGTCAAAAGCGTCGGACGAGAGTGTCACCGACCCACACAAGATCTGCCATCCGCAGATTTTACGAATGCGCCGCGGGGGTGGGAACGGCTTGGGTGCGCAGAGTCTCGTAGATTACCTGGACTTGTTTTCTGGTTTCTTCCACGCTGCCGCTGTTGTCGATCAGATAGTCGGCGGCCTGGATCTTAGCCTCTTCGGGAGCCTGGGCCATCATGCGGCGAGTGACTTCCTCGCGCGCGGCGTCGGCGTCCAGCTTATGTCTTTGCCCCCAACGCTCGATGCGCTGCTGCGGCTTGCAGGTGACGACAATGATGCGGTCGAAACGCTTACGCAGGCCTGCTTCGAGCAGGAGAGCGGCTTCGAGCATTACGATTGCATCGGGCTCACGGCTGCGGAAGCTTTCCATCCACTGCTCGTATTTCTGAATGACTCCCGGATGCACGATCCGATTTAGTTCGTAGATACGCGGACGGCGTTTGTCGAAGGCGAGTTCAGCCAGGCGAGCGCGGTTGACAGTCTTATCCGGATTCAGGATTTCATTGCCGAACTTCTGGACGACCTCGTCATAGACGGATTCACCGGGACGCATGAGTTCGTGCGCGATCTCGTCGGCGTCAATAGAGTGCGCGCCGAGTTCGGTGAAGATCTGACTGACTAAGGATTTTCCGGAAGCGATACCGCCTGTTAGTCCGATTTTGAGCATGGCGCGTTCTTTCCAAACACTCGGTACACTGTCAGCATAGTTGCAAAGAAAGCGATCGTACAGTACATCAGGTTAGAAGACCGGTCATTTCCTTTCAGCAACGAATGTCCGAGCGACAGGAAACTGACTACCAACACAACCCCGGACCAGCGTGAGCTCCTGGAAGCAGGTTCCAACGCAAGATCAGGGCGTTGCAAAACGTTAGCCAAACAAGGCCGTTTCCCAATACGAACAACACCTCGATAGGTTTGTCGAGCGGTTTGAAGGCACTTGGAGCCGGGTTCATAATGTGTCCTCCTCGATCAGCTGCCAGCGTCACTAGACTCGTGACAATTCCGCCACCCTGTTGCCCCGCCGCATCTTTGCGGCTTTGACGGTATTGGACATCAACATGGCAATGGTCAGCGGGCCGACTCCGCCTGGCACCGGAGTGATTGCTCCTGCAACTTCCGCGACCTCGGGATGAACGTCGCCGACTAGCGTTGACCCCTTGGCACGAAATGTTTCTTCGCGTTTGGTATTTCCCGCGAACAGTGTGGCGAACTCGGCCGGATCGGTCACCCGATTCATGCCAACGTCTATCACGGTTGCGCCCGGGCGGACAAAATCCCGCGTGACCATTCCGGCGCGACCGATGGCAGCGACCAGAATGTCGGCCCGGCGGCAAACGGCAGGCAGGTCGCGCGTTTTCGAGTGGCAGACGGTCACGGTTGCATTGGCGTTGAGCAGTAACATCGCCATGGGCTTGCCGACAATGTCGCTGCGGCCGACGACGACTGCTTCCTGGCCGGCGATTTTTATCCGGCTGCGCTCCAGTATTTCCATGATTCCCGCTGGAGTGCATGGGACAAGGCCCGGACGCTGGGTCGAGAGAAAGCCGACGTTCATGGGATGAAAGCCGTCCACATCTTTTGCGGGATCAACCGCCAGCAGCACTTTCTTAGAATCAACGTGCGCGGGCAAGGGTAGCTGCACCAGGATGCCGTCGATTTCGTCGCGGCGATTCAGGTCGGCGACGAGTTCCAGTAGTTCTTCGGTGGTTACGTTTGTTGGTGGCGTCCGCTGCTCGCTGTAGATGCCAACTTCCTCGCCGCTTTTGACTTTGCCGCGAACATAAATTTCTGATGCGGGATTATTGCCAACGAGGACGACAGCAAGTCCTGGCCGAATTCCAGCGGCGGACATGGATTTCACAGCAGCCGCGGCTTCCGCGCGAATTTCAGCAGCGATTTTGTGTCCGTCGAGAATGCTTGCGGGCATGGGATTCAGGGAGAAATTGAATTTTAGCACTCCAGGGCGGCGCCTCGCTCTGCCCGGTGGACTAGTATCCTTCGCCGTCGCTCAGGCAAGCGCTGTGTCCCTACGCTCAATCTCGGTGAAAGTACGGGAACTCCGGCATCCCGACTTTTTGAACATTTTCTTCTGCGAATACGCGGACGCGATCGAGCGCGGACTGCAGTTCTTGCAAATGCGTCTCGGCGTCGCCATCCTGCGGCACCGACATCTGCCTGCTCACGCGCAGGAGCGCGCGGGTAAACGGCTTGGGGATCATGCAGCCATCCCAGGTTTTGAGAATCCAGGCCCGGTCGAGCGCAATGTGAAAGCCGGACATGGGCACGCCGGTGGCGCGAGCCAGAAACACCGGACCCGGCTTGGCCACGTAGCGGGGACCGCGGGGGCCGTCAAGGGTGAAAGCCGCTGTCCAACCTTGCTCCAACTCGCGCCGCATTCCCAGCAGGGCCCGGACTGCGCCGCGGGAACTGGAACCGCGAACTTTGACGAATCCGAATTTCTCCATGATCCGGCCAGCGTATTCCCCGTCGAAGCTGTCGCTGCTGATCACCCGGATCTGGCGATCGCGACACAAGTACATCGCGGGAATCATGCAGTTGTGCCAGAAAGAATAGACGATCGGCCGGGCCTTGATGGTGCCGGCTGAACCTTCTTCCCAGGAAGCAGAGAAACGAATGGTGGGGCCGAGGATACGGATGGCGATGGTCGCCGTCCAGCTGATCAGCCACAGCAGAATGCGCTCTCGCGGAGTAAATTTTCGCCGGGCTTGGTCGGCTTGCGGAGGCGCGGGGGTTGCGACTGCATTCACGCAACTATTCTATCGTTATGCGTTCAGCCTGCCGGGATCACTTCAGTGCAACAATGATTTCGTCACTCCAGAGCGGTAACTTTTCAACCGGGCCGGTCGAGTTAATCTCGGCCGCCGCCTGGTTGTAGCGCAGAAGCAGTTTGCGGGGATCGGTCATGCCTTCGATGAGCGCTGGGCGGCCGTATTTCCTCTCAACCACAACCGCCATTTTGTATCCGACCTGATACCACGCCCCGCGATAGCCGAAAAAGTGATAGCCCACGTGTGCGATGACGTCCTTGTCTTTGAAGCCGCCGTGCAGGATGTCGAGAAAGAACTGGTTCACGTCGCTGAATTCGTGCGTCCAGAATTTCATGTCCTGGTCCCAGCGAATGCGATCGGCTTCAGGTTCGCTGGCCAGGGGATGGACGTCTGCCGATCCCGCGGCTGCGAGTACGGCCAATCCCTCGCCGAACGCAGTGATCCAGTTCAGCACGGACCGTTGAGGGTCGGGAGCCGCGTCGGCAATCTTTCCGTAAGCCCGGGCTGCGCTAGCGAGCCCGATGTGGTGCATCTCATGGGCAACGGTATTTCGGAATGAGGCCTGCGATTTCTCCATGTCGAGGTAAAGGAAAATGGCTGGATCTGTGTCGGTCTCAAAAACGAAACTGTTAGATTGCGGCTTGATGACAGGGTACAGGCTGGCTCGAATCCGCGCGTCCGCCGGCAGGTAAGGCAAGATTTTCGAAGCCGCCGAACGCAAATCCGCGCCCTTCCAGCGATCCAGCGTTTGCGCAAGCGATTCTCGTTGGGCGGCGAGCTCGGGAGAAAGGACAAAGCGCCTGCAGTCGTCGTCGGAGAAGTCACGCCGCATCGAGGATTCGCGTTTTTTCAGCCGCTGATACGGCGCGGATGCGAACAACCGTTGCCAAGCCTCCTCCCTAACCGGTTGCCGAGCCGCGTTGGCATTGAGGATGGCAAGTACAGCGTCGGCCTCGGAGGTATCGAGCTTAAGGGAAATTCGGTCATCGGAAGCCGGCTGCGCCAGCGCAACAGATGTGAGCACGAGAAGAATTAGCCATCGATGCATCGTGGTGAACAGCCCTCCTTCACTATTAGACGGACACCCGAAACATACGTTAGGACAAGCCACTCGCCAAGAAAACAACTCACGCGTAGGCGCGGAGCCGCTGCGATTCTCGGTCCTTCGGCCCCAACTATTTGCCTCCAGCCGCGCCAGATAAGAAGATGGTCTGTGCATTCGGCGCTCAAGTCTCTAGACCATCGGCCCTGGCCCGTTCCCTCGGGGCCGTGGATCATGGTGCAGACTTGGAATGATCTGCTGTTCGCGCACTGGCCGGTCTCGGCTGAGGTTCTCAGACTGCTGGTCCCATCTGCGCTCGCTCTCGATACTTTCGACGGACGATGCTGGCTGGCGGTGGCTCCCTTCCATATGTCGGGGATTCGTGCTCGCCGGCTGCCACCGATTCCAGGGTTCTCAGCTTTTCCCGAGCTGAACGTGCGCACGTACGTCACCCTTGGCGAAAAGCCGGGCGTGTATTTTTTCAGTCTCGATGCCAGCAACCTCGCGGCTGTGTGGTTGGCGAGGGCAGCTTATCGCTTGCCCTACTTCCACGCACGAATGACGGTCGGCTGCGACAGCGGATGGGTTAGATATAGCTCCCGCCGCCACTCCCCACCCGACTCAGACGGAGCCTTCAACGCGAAATATCGCGCGGTCGGCCCGGTTCAGCTGAGAAATCCAGGAACGCTGGAGCATTGGCTTACCGAGCGCTATTGCCTGTACACGGTGGCGGGGAACGACGTGTTTCGCGCGGAGATTCATCACCCGCAATGGCCATTACAGGATGCCGAAGCCGAAATCATGGAGAACACGATGGCCAGCGCGGTGGGAATTGAACTGCCTGACGTGCGGCCTCTGCTTCATTTCGCGGAGAAACTGGATGTGCTGATCTGGCCATTGCGAAGGGTTGCGGACTGAATTCTGGAGTCCGCACTGCGAGTTTTGTTGCCGCCACCTGTTCCTTCTCATATCCTGCGATCATATGATTGAAGCGCTATGACACCCTCCATCCCAAGCGGTCCCGAACAACTGCTGTTCCAGTTATTCGTCATTTTCGTAGCGGCAAAACTAGCCGGAGAAATCTTCGAGCGACTGGGGCTGCCCGCCGTCCCTGGAGAAATTCTGGCTGGGCTTGCTCTCGGGCCCTATGCCCTGGGATGGGTCCCGGCCAGCGACACACTGCATTCGGTCGCTGAAATCGGAGTGATTTTCGTGCTCTTCAGCGCCGGCCTTGAAACCAGCCCCAGCGAGTTGATCCGTGTGAGTCGCAGGGCACTGCTGGTTTCTGTGGCCGGGGTGGTAGTGCCGTTTGTGCTCGGCTTCGCGTATATGAAATTGCGCGGCGACGCCACGCTGGAATCGGTTTTTGTGGCCGCGGCCATGGTCGCCACCAGCGTCGGAATCACGGCGCGGGTCCTCGGCGATATGAATGTGCTCTCGACTCGCACTGCGAAGATCATTCTGGCGGCCGCGGTGTTTGATGACGTCATTGGCATGGTGGTGCTGGCGGTTGTCGCAGGTTCGGCCTCCAGCGCGGGAGTGCAATGGTTGCACCTGGGCGTGCTGACTGTCGAGGCGGTGGCTTTTGCGCTATTCATGATGTTCGTCGCGCCGCACATTGTTCATCGTATACATCCGCGGGTGGAGCGTCTGAGCACGCGGAACGCCCCGCTGGTCATCGCACTGGCGATTTGCCTGTTTCTCTCCTGGCTGGCGGCCAAGATCGGAATGGCGGCTATCGTGGGCGCATTTTTTGCCGGGCTGATGTTCGCCGACTATGCGGAACGATGGGATCTCACTCCGCGGGTCGGAGGCATTACTTCGTTTCTCGCGCCCTTTTTCTTCTTTGACATCGGTGCCCGGCTCAACGCCCGGTGGTTTACGGGCAATCTGCTGCTGGCTGCAATGGTGATCTCGCTGCTGGCAGTGATTTCGAAGGTGATCGGCTGCGGCCTTCCGCAGCTGAGCGAAGGCTGGCCGACGGTGTTTCGGGTTGGGGTTGGGATGATGCCGCGCGGAGAAGTGGCCCTGATCGTCGCGCTGGTCGGCTTGCAATCGGGAATCATGGGCCAGTCAGCATACGGGATCGTGGTGTTTATGACGGCGGTGACTACGCTGCTTGCCCCGCCCATTTTGCGCTACCTGTTTCGGGACGAGATTAAGGACCGCAGCACAGACAACGTTCCGGCTCCCGTCCAGCTATAATTCCCGCTTTGCAGGACTAACCATGAATCTGGCAGGGCGTGTTGCTGTGGTCACCGGGGCTTCACAAGGAATTGGACGGGCGTGCGCCTTGAAGCTGGCGCAGTGCGGGGCCAGCGTGGCGCTAGTAGCCCGCAATCAACAGAAGCTCGATGAAGTTACGCAGGAGATTGCAGAAGCTGCACGGGCCGCACGGGCGGGGGGCGTCCCCGCCCGTGCTTTTGCCACAGACGTAGAGAACGAAGAGCAACTGAAAGCCACGTTCAAGGCGGTAGTCGCCGAGTTCGGCAAAATCGACATTCTGGTGAACAATGCCGGCATCACGCGCGACCAACTCATCATGCGCATGAAACGCGCCGACTGGGACGCGGTGCTCAACACCAACCTGACGTCCGCTTATTTGTGCACGCAACAGGCGATCGGGTCTATGCTCAAGCAACGCTGGGGACGGATCGTCAACATCACCTCGGTTTTCGGGCAGATGGGACAAGCGGGGCAAGCGAACTACGCAGCTTCGAAGGCGGGGCTAATCGGGCTGACGATGGCGGTGGCTCGCGAGATCGGATCGCGGAATATCACCTGTAATGCCGTGGCTCCGGGATTCATTGAGACCGCAATGACGTCTTCTCTGTCCGACGAAATCCGGCAAAGTGCGCTTACAATGATTCCGTTGGGCCGGATTGGAACGGCCCTGGAAGTCGCAAACTGTGTCGCATTCCTCGCGTCAGAAGAGGCGGGATACATTACCGGGCATGTGCTAAACGTGAACGGCGGGATGCTGATGGGGTAAACCCAAAGGTATTTACCACCGAGTACGCCGAGAGCGCAGAGATAGAGATGAAGACGGAGAATACACATTCGGTGACGGCTCCAGGTTTCTCGGCGAACTCGACGACCTCTGCGGTGCAAGCCTTCGACGTGCAGGAGGCGAAATCTCCGCAGCAGATTGCCGCCCTCCGCGGGCTTTTTCTGGAGTACGCACAGTCGCTCGGCTTCAGCCTCTGTTTCCAGAGCTTCGATAAAGAGTTGGCCGGATTGCCGGGCGACTACGCGCCGCCGCAGGGCCGTTTGTTGCTGGCGACGCATGAAGGCGCACCCGCCGGGTGTGTCGCGCTGCATCAGCTGGACTCCACCATTTGCGAAATGAAGCGTTTGTATGTACGTCCGCAGTTTCGCGGTAAAGGACTGGGGCGCGGATTGGCCGAACGCGTCATCGCGGACGCGCGGCAGATCGGCTACTCGCAATTACGCCTGGACACGGTCGAGCCGATGATGCGGGCTGCGGTAGTCCTGTACCGACAGCTGGGATTCCGAGAGATTCCGCCGTATCGGGAGAACCCGATTGAAGGGGCGTTGTATATGGAGTTGAAACTCTAGCTCTTAGCTGCTAGCTCTCCGCTTAAGCCCGCCGGTTTAGCTAAGAGCTTAAGACCGTTGTTTCACGGAGGAACGCTATGAAACCTATCCTTACCTGCTGCGTAACCCTGTTGCTCGCGATATCCGCACTGGGCGCTACCTCGAAAGACGTTTCCTACAAGAGCGGAGATGAAACGGTTAAGGGCATTCTTTATACACCGGAAGGAAAAGGCCCGTTCCCTGGCATCGTCGTCGTCCATGAATTCTGGGGTTTGAACGATTGGGTGAAAGAGCAGGCAGCGAAGCTGGCGGGCGAGGGCTATGCGGCGCTGGCGATCGATCTGTATCGCGGCAAGGTTGCGACCACTCCGGACGAAGCGCACGAAATTATGCGCGGGGTACCAGAAGACCGCGCCAAGCGCGACCTGGAAGCAGCCTATCAATTCCTCGCGTCGCAGCCGAATGTGAAGAAAGACCGCATCGGCGCTATTGGCTGGTGCATGGGCGGCGGCTACGCGCTCGACTTGGCGCTGGAGGAGCCGAAGCTGGCTGCTGATGTCATCAACTACGGCCATCTGGCGACCGATCCGGCGACGATCAGCAAAATCAACGCTCCCATTCTGGGACTTTTCGGGGCCCTCGATCGCGGGATTACACCTGACGATGTAAAGGCGTTCGGCGCGGCGCTGGAGAAAGCGGGGAAGAAGATAGACGTAACGATCTATCCCGACGCCGGGCATGCGTTCGAAAATCCGAATAATAAAGACGGTTACCGGGGCGCCGATGCAGCCGACGCGTGGAACAAGACGGTTAACTTCCTTGCCAGCACGCTGAAGAAGTAGCCACGTCTGAGGTTCTAGAGGTGGAAAGTCGCGGTCAATGACTGTGAACAAGTGATTTCTAATGCGCGCAGCAAGTGGTGGGGGCGCAAGAAAGAGGCGTCACGGATCGTTCACGAACCTGAGTAGCCCCGCCTCTTTACTGGGGGCGCAGAGCTGACGGCAGCGAGCTACCAGTTATCATAAATTTTCGCTTGCCAATAGGTACTACTCTGGTTACTATGCACCAGACTCCTTCACATGGATATTGGCATCACAATCCGAAATTTTCGGTTGCAACGGGGGATGTCGCAAGGCGACATAGAAAAGCGTACCGGCCTGCTGCGCTGCTATCTGTCGCGCGTCGAGAATGGACACACCGTCCCTTCGCTCGACACCCTGTCAAAGATCGCCGGAGCCATGGAGTGCCCGCTTTCCCACTTCTTCTCCGAACCCGGCAACAGCAACGGATCGAAGGCATTGCCCCAGCTCTCGGACGACGAACTCCGCTTCCTGAGCCAGATTCGCCGCTATTCCGGCAGCCTGAATGACAGCGATCGCAAGTTGGTGCTGGCCATGATCAAGAAAATGGCAACGAAGTAGGAAGAGGCTTCCTGTTATTAGCTTCCCGCTCTTGGCTTTTTCACCCTCGCAGCTCCCATCCAAAGTTGAACACTCCAAGTTTTTGCGGCAAGATACCAAAAGCTTTACGTTCTCAATGCGAGGGCGGTCGGCCCATCTGCGGAGGTTCACAATGTTATCGAGAAAACGTCTAGCCAGCCTATTCCTGTCAGTTCTGATTTCGGGCGCCTGCGTCGCACAGGTGAAGCCGAGCGATCCGGGCAAAATCCTCACTCGAATCTCTTACCGCACAACCTATGGAATCGATTGGCGTGAGCAAAAAGGCTCTCCGCAAATTTGCTTCGCGCTGTACCGCAACGGCTATTACCGGCTCTCCAGAATGACGGAGAGTGGGCCGCAAGGACTGCAGGGCACGTTATCGGCGGACCAGGTTTCCCGCCTCGGCGAGATGCTGCGGGATTTGAGTGCGCAGCGCCGGGAAGACGGAATCGTCCTCCGGGGTTCGGAATCCCTGGTAGTAGAGATGGCTACGAACGGGAAGCGATATGCCTGGGTTGATGCCGATCACCGAAGCCCGTTTCCGGTGCCGGTTGCCCAGGTCGTGCGCTGGCTGCAAGAGTTTAAAGCGCAAGACGAGACTCCGCTTACCTTACGTGAGCTGAGTGACCAGCCCATCTGTCCACCCGCGTCTGAAAAGCGCTTGCAGCCTGCGGTGGCGAAGTTAAACGGCGGCTCGGACGAAGCAGTCTCGTGCGGAAAGATGCCTTAGTAGAAATCTGCAATCCGAGCTTTGAGCTAGAGACCATCTAGTAGCTGGCCTCCTTACTTTGGTTCCATCCCTCTGGTGTCCAACCGGTACCTCGTCCATCCGGACAATCTCCCCTAGACTGGCTGCTGGGGAACTCATGACCGTTGATGAGGAATTGGGTAGTTTGGAGTCGCAACTGCGGCGGCTCAAGATCGAATACGAGATTTTTTTTAGCAATCCGCAGAAAAAACCACCCTCCGACCTGGAGTGGAAAGTGCTGGCGATGCTGCGCAAGTTTTCCGATGGCGCTCACATGAGTTTTCCCCAGCGCTTCCGCTACAACGGAATTGCGCAACGCTATGCGATTTACAGCGACCTGTGGCGCAAGAAAGGACGCATCCGGGAAGAAGGATATCGTCGTCCACAAGATGCCTTACTGGCGGTGCAGGGAGTCAGGCCGGAAGAGCGCGAGTCAGAGCACAAAGTTTATGGCCTGAGCCATACTGCGCCGAGCGAGACCGTACCCCTCGTGGTGGATTGCGCCGACCCTGGAGCCGAACGCGAGAAAGTCGAAAGGCTATTCATGGCATTGAGTGATGCCAAGAAAAAAACAGGGGAAAATGTCTCCGGTTCGCTCGATAGCTTTACTTCTTTTGTGCAGAAGAAAACCGATCAACTCCGCAAACAGCACGGCTGCTCCAAGGTCGAGTACAGCGTCGAGGTTATCGAGGGTAAGGTTAAGCTGACGGCGAAGGCGAAGGCTTAGCGTAACTCTTGCTCTCGGCTCCTGGCTCTTAGCTCTTGGCTGCTAGCTGCAGGCTCTCAGTTTCGAAATCATAACAATCGGGAAGGGCACGAGTTCCACTCGTGCCGAAAAATCCTGCGCCCTTACCGCCGCTTAAGCCGCTTTTCCTAAACCGTGCCACTTCCTAAAAGCCCACCTCAACGGCTGGAAGCCGCTGGCTCTTTGGCAAACTCAATTGGCACGAGTAAAACTCGTGCCCTTCCCGGTCTTGGAAGCTAACGGCCTGAGTAGAAAGCTTGCGCCCTCACTCTTTGCAACTTAGCGCAACCACGCCATGGTCGAACAGTTCGCTGAGCCGCCTGCCTCTCGAATTCGGGTCTCCCCGCAAAGCGCGACGACTCGATCTGCTGATAAAATCTTGTGCTGGCGCTTTCGGCGCTGCAATCCCCATCCGAGGGTTTCCATGTCCCAGAAGATTCAGCGCGCCATTCTGAGTGTCACCGACAAAACGGGATTGGCGGAATTTGCCCGCAAGCTCTCCAGTATGGGAGTGGATCTGATCTCAACCGGCGGCACGGCTAAGCTGCTGCGCGACGCAGGAATTGCGGTGAAGGACATTTCCGAAGTCACTGGATTTCCCGAGATGCTCGATGGACGAGTGAAGACGCTGCATCCCAAAGTCCACGGAGGGATTCTGCACCGCCGCGAAGATGCTTCGCACCGCGCCGCTGTAGCCGAACACGGCATTCAAGCGATTGATATGGTGGTGGTCAATCTTTATGCGTTTGAGAAGACGGCGGCCAAACCAGGCGTGCATTTCGAAGAACTGATTGAGAATATTGATATCGGCGGACCTTCGATGATCCGGTCGGCGGCGAAGAATTTTCATGATGTGGCGGTGGTTACATCGCCAGCGGATTATGCCTCCATTGCGGAAGAAATGAGTAAATCTGACGGCGCGCTTTCTGCGGAGACCAAATGGCGGCTGGCGCAAAAGGCATTCGCCACCACCGCGGCGTATGACTCAGCAATCGCCTCGACCCTGGAGCGGGTCAGCACCAACGGCAATTCCCAGGTTCACCAAGCGGAAGGATTTCCCGAGACGCTGCGGCTTTCGTTTACCAAAGTGACAGATCTGCGCTACGGAGAGAACCCGCATCAGAAAGCGGCAATGTACTCGGACGGCTCGGGCACGGGCGTCGCCAATGCGCGTCAGGTACAAGGCAAGGAACTTTCCTACAACAATATCGTGGATTTACAGGCGGCGTGGGACTTGGCGCAGGAATTTGAGGAGCCGGTTTGCGCCATCATCAAACACACCAATCCGTGCGGCACGGCTACGGGCAGGACCTTAGCGGAGGCGTACGAGCGCGCTCTAGAATGCGATCCGGTGTCAGCGTTTGGCGGAGTTATCGGCGTGAATCGGCCGGTGGATGGTGCAGCCGCCGAGGAAATGGCAAAGCTCTTCCTGGAGGTGATTGCCGCGCCGGCTTTCGACCCGGGTGCAGTTGACAGATTTTCGGCAAAGAAAAATTTGCGCTTGGTCGAGATCACGCACAGTCCACAGAAATGGGTGCTGAAAAATGTATCGGGCGGAATGCTGGTGCAGGATGCCGATCTGCATCAGTTGCAGGAGTCGAATATCAAAGTCGTGACCAAACGCCCGCCTACCCCGGAGGAGAAGCGCGCGTTGCTGTTCGCCTGGAAAGTTAGCAAGCACGTGAAGTCGAACGCCATCCTTTACTCGCGTGACGGGCAGACGGTGGGTGTCGGTGCCGGACAGATGAGCCGTGTAGATTCCTGCCGCCTGGGCGCGCAGAAAGCCGTGTTGCCGCTGAAGGGCACGGTTGCAGCCTCTGACGCGTTCTTTCCGTTTCCTGACGGCGTTGAGGAAATCGCCAAAGCCGGAGCCACGGCGATCATTCAGCCGGGTGGGTCAGTCCGGGATCAGGAGGTGATTGAAGCGGCGGACCGGCTGGGACTGGCGATGATCTTCACGGGCGTCAGGCACTTCAGGCACTAGGACATCGAGTGATCTGGTGATCGGGTCAAAGGGTGATCTAAACCTAGTCAAAAGCGTCGGACAAGAGTGTCCGACCCACACGGACCCAGTTGATCGCCGCAGTCAGATCACCCGATGGCCCGATCACCAGATCACCCGATTCTTTCGTTACCCTAGTTTTCCGCAAGCTCCAGTCGCGACGGGGTAGAATAGGCGAAAGCACCCACTCGGCGTGGTTCGGCATCCAATCGCTATTGGGAGTCCCAAAGGTATTTCATGAAAAGTATTGTCGCCTTGTTTCTCCTCACTTCTTTGGCCGCAGCTCAGCAACCGGCTTCCGGATCTTCTTCTTCCCCGGCTCCAACAACACCTGGCGACGCTTCACAGTCTGCGCCGCGTAAGGTGGATAAAGCCGCTGCCTACTATCACTTCACCATGGCCCACATGTACGAAGAGGAAATGGCGGCGTATGGGCGCAGCGACCTGGTGACCAAAGCGATCGAAGAGTATCGGCTGGCGATTGAGGCGGATCCGACTTCGGAATATCTGAGCTCAGGCCTGGCGGAGATCTACGCCCGAACTGGCCGCATCAAGGATGCCGTGAGCGAAGCGCAGGACATTCTGAAGCGCGATCCGCAAAATCTTGAAGCCCACCGCCTGCTGGGACACATTTATCTGCGCTCGTTGGGAGAGATACAAGGTGGCAGCGGGTCGGCGTCGGACAACGTGATCAAGCTGGCGATCGAGCAATATGAACAGATCATCAAACTCGACCCCAGCAGCGTGGACGACCACATCATGCTGGGCCGCTTATATCACGCTGATAGCCAACTGCGAAAAGCCGAGGAAGAGGAAAAGACAGCGGCCAAGCTGGCGCCGGACTCCGAAGAAGCCGTAACCGCGCTAGCCATGCTCTACAACGAAGAGGGTAATGCTCAGAAGGCCGCCGAGACTCTGGCTTCGGTCCCAGAGGGCACGCGTTCCGCAAAGCTCTACGCCGTGCTGGGCGAAACCTACAGCCAGCAAAAGGATTACAAGAAGGCAATTGGGGCCTACCAGCACGCCATTGCGCTGGACCGCGACAACCTGGACGCGATTCGCGGCCTGGCTGACAGTCTGCAGAATGATGGGCAGACGGAAAAGGCGCTTCAACAGTACAAAATTATCGCCGACGCCAACCCCGAGGACGCCAGAACCTATATCCGGATAGCGGAGATTTACCGTAAGCAGGGCAAGCTGGATCTGGCGTTGCAGAACCTAAAAAAAGCGGGATCGATGGTGCAGGATTCGGACCAGATTTCTTACGACACGGCGTCCGTCTACCAGGCGCAGGGCCGCTATGACGAGGCCGCCCAGGAGTTGCAGACTCTGCTGAAGCGGACCGAGAAGGCCGACAACAAGTACAGCCAGGAAGAGCAGGAAAACCGCGCTGTATTTCTTGAACGTCTGGGAACGGTCTATCGCGATAACGGCAACCAGGCGCAGGCAATTGAGACCTTCCAGAAAATGGTTGCCCTGGGCGGCGATGCCGCCAAGCGGGGCTATCAGCAGATTATTGATACCTACCGCGAAGCCAAGCAATGGCAAAAGGCCACTGACGCTGCCAAGGAAGCCACTCTAAAGCTGCCGAAAGACCGCGATCTGAAAATGGTTTATGCCGGCCAGCTGGCAGATTCGGGCCAGACTGAAGCAGCCTTGCAGCAGGTGAAATCGTTTTTGAAAGGCACGCCGGACGACCGCGAGGTTTACATCAACCTGGCGACCATGTATAGCCGCCTGAAGCGCTGGTCTGAGGCGGAAGCCGCGCTCGACAGGGCGGATGAACTGTCCACCAAGCCCGAGGACAAGGAAGCGATTACGTTCCTGCGCGCTTCGGGCTACGAGCGGCAAAAGAAGTACGACCAGGCTGAGGACCTCTTCCGCAAAATGCTGGACAGCGATCCGGAGAATGGCGGGGTTCTCAACTATCTCGGCTATATGCTGGCCGACCGCGGCGTCAAGCTGGATGAAGCGCTGGGAATGATCAAGAAGGCGGTTGAGATGGAGCCCGCCAACGGAGCGTACCTAGACTCGTTGGGCTGGGCATACTTCAAGCTGGGCAAGTACGACTTGGCGGAAGACAGTCTGATCAAGGCTTCACAGCATGTGATGGGCGCAGACCCGACGGTGCAGGAGCATCTTGGCGATTTGTATCAGAAGACCGGCCGCCTGAAACTAGCAGCATCGCACTGGGAGCGCGCCGTGAACGAATGGAACAAGACGGTGGCTCCGGAAGTCGACCAGGACGCGCTGGCCAGAGCGCAGAAAAAGCTGGAGACGGCCAAGGTACGTCTGGCGAGGGAAGGACAGTAAGGAATCGGGTGATCAGGTCATCTGGTGATCGGGCGATCGCACACCCGGTCGCTTTTGACTTAAGATTTCAACTCATCCCGATGACCCGATCACCCGATCACCCGGTGGCCCCTTACGCCGTCCATGTGGAGAACTCGCGCGGACGCCGTCATGCGGAACCGCAGCATCCCTACCGCAACGACTTTCAACGCGACCGCGATCGGGTCATTCATTCCCGCGCGTTCCGCCGACTTGAAGCCAAAACCCAGGTCTTTACCCGCCGCTACTCTGACCATTTCCGCAACCGGCTCACCCACACCATTGAAGTGGCGCAAATCGCGCGCACTGTGGCCGCGCAGCTAGGATTGAATGTCGATCTGGTGGAAGCGCTGGCCCTGGCGCATGACATTGGGCATCCGCCGTTCGGGCATGCGGGAGAGAAGGCGCTCGATTCCGCCATGCGCCAGCACGGGTTGTCCTTCGACCACAACCTGCACGCGCTTAGGATCGTCGAGGATTTCGAAACCCGCTACGCCGCATTTCGCGGATTGAACCTGACTTTCGAGGTTCGCGAGGGAATCATCAAGCATTCGCGCGATTACGATCGAGTCGAGCATCCGGAGCTCGCTGAATATCTTCTGGGTAGCCAGCCGCCGCTCGAAGCTCAACTGATCGACATCACTGACGAGATTGCTTATGCCAGCGCCGACCTCGATGACGGATACGAGGCCCGGCTGCTTGAGCTGGAGCAGATACGCGAAGGATTGCCGGTTTTTGCCGGCTTCCTTAGCCAAGCCGAAAAACGATATCCAGACGCGGCGGAAAAATTGCAGTTTAATGAGGCTCTGCGACGCACGCTCGACCGCTGGGCGGGAGACCTGATTCGGAATACGCAGCATGAAATCAAAACCGCTGGCTTCACAAGTTTGGAGGATGTGCGTGCGTGCGCAACGCGAATCGCAGCATTGAGTCCTGAGATCGAGCAGGAGCGGTGCCAGACCAAGCAGTTCCTATACCGGAACCTGTATTTCAGCCCGGCGCTGGAACCGGAAAAAGACGACGCCGAACGCATTATCGCTGAGCTCTTCGCTCTGTGGATGAAGGAGCCGGAGAAACTGCCGTCAAGCTATCAGGAGAAGGCGGAGCAGGAGCCGCTGGCGAGAGTAATCTGCGATTACATCGCGGGAATGACTGACAACTACAGCTACCAGCAGTATGAGAAGAACTGCGCGGGGTAAGGCCGTTGGCACATAGCAGCTTGCTGTATTTGAAATCAGTTCTTTCCTGGCGCGGTCAACGCGGTGAATTCGCGCCGGGCTTCCTGAGCGGGAATGAAGTCCGCGTCGGCGTTCTTCCAGACATCGAGCAGTTGTTGATAGCTGCGCGTGGCGGCAGCCTTATCGAAATGCGATTGCGCCCGGGCGGTGCCCAAGAGGCAGAGCGCATAGTTGGGCGACTGGGAGGTGCCGACTGGCCCTTCCTGCAATGAGAGGCCGCGGTAGCGGATTCCAGGCTGGAAGTCGGTCACCGCCTGCTGCCATTGCCCCATCGCCAGTGAAGCGCTGCCCAGAAGCTGCGGCGCTTTGGACACTTGCGCATAGGTGCCTGCAGAAGCCAGCAGCCCGGAGACACGTTCCGGATGGTGCTCGGCCAGAGCGATCGCGGCCTTGATCTCGGGCAAATAAACGTCATTGACAAGGCTGTTACCCGGGACCGCGGCCGCAAGGCGTTCCGCTTCCTGTAACGCCGGACCGCTTTCGCTGCACAGGGCCAGGGCGAGGGCGGCATCGGGAACAGTAGCCGCGGAATGGTCGAGAGCCAGGCCGCGGTGCGCGGAATCGCGCGCCGCAGAACACTGGGAAGCCAGGGAATCGTGGACTGCCTTAAGAGAGTAGAAGGTGCCGGCGGAATCGGGAAAGTGCTGCTGTTCGGCACGTTGCGCGGCATGTTCCCAGGACTTGTCGGCCGCCTGGATCTTACCTGCGTAGAAGTTGATGTTTCCCGCCAGGAATTCCACCATAAAGCCCGCCGGCTGGGTGGATGCCCATTGCGTTTCCTTCTCCCAATCCGGGCCGCCGGACTGGAAGTCGTGCAGCAACAGGTTGCCGTGATAGTTGGCATCGTCGCCGCCACCTTGCTCCAGGGCTTCCTTTAGATAGCGCTCGGCCTCCTGTATTCGATCCGTGCTGAGCAGAGTCCCGGCGACGTTGTTGGCGGCGACGTTGTCCCACTTGGCGATTTCCCAGGTTTTCCTGAAACCCTCGAGCGCCTGATCGAAATCGCCGACGTAAGCATAGGTTTGCGCCAGGTTGTTGGTTGCCTGTGCATCGCGCGGATAGGTGGCAACGTACAGCTTGTAGGATTCGAGCGCCTTGGGCAGATCGAACTGCTGTAGCGCGTATTGCGATTCGATGTACATGCGCTCGCGCTCAGTAACCCGCTCGCGTAGGTCGTATGCTTTCTTCATGTCCACCAGCGATTTTGAGATAGCTCCCTGGTTGGAGTAGGCAACACCCAACCGTGCATAGGCCATGGCGAAATTGGGATCGAGTTGAATCGCCTGTTCATAGAACGATGATGCCTGCGGAAAGTCGCGCCCCATGCGGTGTTCGTCTTCCCCCAGCGAGAACGCATGAAACGCCTGCAGCGATGCCGTGGTCACGTTGGTGTATGGAGAAGATAGTTTCTGAATGGATGATAGCGATTCTCCCAGCCGGGCGCGCATGTTGGTGGCCGCCGTAGAAACCGCAGGCAGGACGCCGGTTTTGTCGGCAGCGGTGACCTGCTCGCGTCCGAAAACTTCGCCGGTGGCGCAGTTCACCGCATTAATGGAAATCACATACGACGAACCCAGCGGCTCGATCGTCCCCGCCAGATACGCTTTCACCCCCAGCCGCTGCCCGATCTGCTGCGCCAGGTCCGGGGTGATGCGCTGGTCTTTGGGCTGTCCCAGATATTGCAGATTGTTGTGCAACTCGGCATCGCTGACCAGTTGAATCATCGGCGACTGCTCCAACTGGATGGCAAGCGCTTCCTTCAGCGTGGAATCAAAAACCGGATCTCCGGTCTTGTTGGTAAAGTCGGCGAGAATCAGCTCGTCTTTGTCGGTGAGCTGCGGTACGCTTGGAGTGCGCCAGTAGAAGAAGGCTGCGACCACAAGCGCGATGATGACGACGACCGCGGGGACGATGATCTGCCAACGGGCCCACAGCGGTTTACGCGCGGCTTCGGCATGACCCGATGGGTGCGCTCCGGAAGAAGGGCGGACCTCAGCGGCTGAAGCCGGGTCGTTCGTGACGGCAGCCGGCGTGACGGCAGCCGGCACGAGTGAACTCGTGCCCTTCCCGGTTCCGCCTGACTCCGAAACCGGGCGCGTCGCGTCCTTCCACGACGCGTCCGAATCGCGGTTTTGGAGCTGCGGGCGTCCCCGCCCGGAGGCGGGCGAGGAGGCCCGCCGCTCCAGATCCCGGGAAGCGCTTCCCCCAGATTCTGCTCGCGAAGATTCCTCTCCTGCGCTCCGCTTCCCCGAGTCCAGGTCGCGTTTCAAACGCAGCAACTCCGACTTGATGTCCGAAGCATGCTGGTAGCGCAGCTCGCGCTCTTTTTCCAGCGCACGATTGATGATGTCTTCAAGTTTCGGCGGCAGGTCGGGATTCAGGCGGACCGGCGCGACCGGGGCACGGTTCAGGATGCCATCGAAGATTACTCCGGAAGTTTCTCCGCGGAAGGGCAGCGCTCCGGTGGCCATTTCGTAGAGCACGACTCCGAAGGAAAACAAATCAGTGCGGGCATCGAGCGGCTTCCCACGCACCTGCTCGGGGGACATATAGGCCACAGTTCCCAGTGCCGAGCCCGGGCTGGTGAGGTGCGCGTCGCTTACTCCCGCAGCAGTAGGGGCGGTTTCTCCCACCGGAGTCAGAGCCTTGCTCCCCTGCCCGACCTTTGCCAGACCGAAGTCAAGAATCTTAGCGTGGCCGCGATCCGTTACGAAGATATTTGCCGGCTTGATGTCGCGGTGCACGATGCCCTTGGCATGCGCCGCGTCAAGGGCGTCGGCGATATCAATGGCGATGGTCATCAGCAGCTCGAGTTCGAGGGGCTGGTCGCCGATCAAGTGCTTCAGGGTCTCGCCTTCCAGGTACTCCATCGCGATGAAGGCACGGCCATCGTCTTCTCCGATGTCATAGATAGTGCAGATATTTGGGTGATTAAGGCTGGAAGCGGCTTGGGCTTCGCGGCGGAAACGGCTTAATAGGTGCTCGTCAGCGGTAACGTCGTCAGGAAGAAACTTGAGGGCAACGAAGCGGCCCAGGCGGGTGTCTTCGGCCTTGAAAACCACCCCCATCCCGCCGCCGCCGAGTTTTTCGATCACCCTGTAATGAGAGATGGTTTGGCCGATCATGTGCGAGTGACGGAAATCCCTGGCCGCAAGTTTAGGGAGTACGGCCTGGGAAGTCAATGAAATCAGCCCGTCAGGCCCGTCAACTCTTATTGTGAAAGCGGCATCTGGAGAAGGCATACTAGTAGCCCTGAATGACTGGCTTCGCTAACTCACCGCCTCCGTCCTCAGCGCTGGATCGGGAACGCTCTTCTTATTGGCGGCGGCGAGTCGCGCGGCACGTCATGATCGCCTTCGCTACCGCGGGATGCACTGCACTGTTTTGGCAGCTTTTTTCTGCGCGGCACGATCTGGTTTCCCACCTCAGCATTGCGACCGCATATCCGGCGCTGGCCCTCACTTCAGCGGCCCTGGTGCTGGGGCCTTGGAACCTATTGCGCGGGCGTCACAACCCAGTGAGCTTCGACTTGCGGCGGGACTTGGGTATATGGGCCGGCATCATGGCGCTCATGCACACCGTGGTGGGGCTCAACGTGCACTTGCGCGGACGCCCCTGGCTCTACTTCGTGGACGAACACAAGCGCCTACGGCATGATGTGTTCGGCTTTGGTAACGATACCGGATTGATTGCCGCTTTGCTGTTTCTGTTGCTGCTGGCGATTTCTAACGACTTATCGCTGCGGCGCCTGGGCACGCGCAGATGGAAATCACTGCAACGCTGGACCTACGTCGCGGCGGCGCTCACCCTACTGCATGCGATCGCGTATCAGCAAGTTGAGAAGCGACAGGCAGCATACCAAGTCATGGTTTGGGGCCTCACAGCACTGTGGACCGCGCTTCAGCTCGCTGGGTGGTCGAGAACTAAACGGGGCTGCCAGCGGCAGTCTTCGTGAGCTAGATTCACTCCTGGTCCTCGGGATTAGAGAGCGGGCCGGATCCCGGCTTCGTTCCGCAATCATCGGCTGTACTGGTTCTTCTTCTTCTCCTCATGCCGCTCCAAGCCCAACTGAATCAGGCGGTCAATCAACTCTGGATACGTAACATCCGTGGCCGCCCACAGCTTAGGGTACATGCTGATCGAAGTAAACCCGGGCATGGTGTTGATCTCGTTCAGATAAATCTTGCGCGACTTGGGGTCCATGAGGAAGTCCACGCGGGCGAGGCCGGAGCAGTCCACGGCGCGGAAGGCGGCGACGGCGAGCTCCCGAACTCTCTTAGTTTCGGATTTCGTCAGCTTCGCCGGAATAATGAGCTGCGAACCTTCATCAAGATACTTTGCCGCGTAGTCGTAGAACTCGGTGCTGGGCACGATTTCTCCGGGAACCGAGGCCGCGGGCTGGTCATTGCCAAGCACCGAGCATTCAATTTCGCGGGCTTTATGTTTTTTGCCGCCTACACCTTCTTCGATCACAATCTTGCGGTCGAATTTCGCGGCTTCGTCGATGGCTGGGCGGAGTTCTTTGCGATCACGCGCTTTTGAAATTCCGACCGACGATCCCAGGTTCGCCGGCTTCACGAAGACGGGATAGCGGAGTTTGGTCTCGACCAGCTTCTGAACTTTCTTTGAACTTGATTCCCATTCGCTGCGCAGGACGGTCACGTGCTTCACAATCGGCAGACCGGCGGCGCGGAAGAGCGCCTTCATGATGTCCTTATCCATGCCCGCAGCGGAGCCTAGAACTCCGGCACCGACATAAGGAATGTCTGCCAGCTCGAGCAGGCCCTGGATGGTGCCGTCCTCGCCGAAAGTTCCGTGCAGCACCGGGAAGATTACGTCCACTTTGATGGCGCGGTCAGAGGCGCGGCGTGCAGGAACATCGCTCTGAAACGGAGTCATGGAGGTTCCGGGCTTCTGCGGCTCCGGCGGGACCACCACAGCCTCGCCATTGTGCAGGACGGCGGCGGAAGGGGTGGCCTCGGGATCTCCGGCGCGCAGATGACGTTCATTATCGGGTTCGAGCGGCTTGCCGGTGAGCAGGCACTCAGCATCGGCAGAGGTCAGCCAGCGGCCATCTTTGGTGATGCCGATGGGGACAACCTCGTACTTGTTCTGATCAATGGCCTTGAAAACCGACGCGGCCGAGAGCAGCGAGATTTCGTGCTCGCCACTGCGTCCGCCGAAAAGAATGCCGACTCGGAGTTTCTTCATCGCTTTCAGTGTGTACGCGGGGTTGGATTTTCGTCAATACACACCCGTGAACTGTCGTCCCCCACCGTGAACTGTCATCCTGAGCCGATTTCAGTTCGCGCAGCGAACGGCAATCAGGTCGAACAACCCCTTGTAGCGAGACCGAAGCAACGGCACATCATGGAATTCGGTGATGAAGCTAGCGTCATGGCGAGAATGCCTGTCAGCGGCGCTATTGCGGACGATTCCAGGGGTCCTTCGACTGCATGGCTGCTTCGCGTTGCGAAGCAGCAACTCCGCTCAGGATGACAGGTTTTTATGGATGCCCAACCCTCCTCTTCGCGTCTGGAATCCCCGACGCTTTGAAAAACCAGTTCACCACCGTATCGCGCCAGACGATGGCATGTCCGGCCTGGTATTCAAGGCGCTTCAGAACGTCGTCGTATCGCTCATCGTCAATCTGGCCATGGAGCGTTTGCCATTGCGTGACCAGCTCCGCTGTCTGCTCAGCGCCTTCGTAGTGCGAGTCGTAGATATGCTGAATGACCGTCTTACCCGAGTGCAAGACATAGGTGTAGGGCACGTGGTGCATGAAGAGCAGGAGCTCGTCTGGGCAAGTTTCTAGCGGCTCGTAAATCTTCTGCACTTCGGGAGAGTACTGCCCGATGTATCCGGTCCCCGTGGCGATGGTGCGGTCCATACCCATGCCGTGCTCATCGGCGCGGTGCCACTGGCCCCATCCGTTGCGCTCGGAGGATTCAATCCCCGGCCCGTAATGGCTGCCCAATATGTCGGTCAACGTGCCCGCTCCGAGTGGACCGGTGTAGCTTTCGTAAATGTGCCAGGAAGAGAGCAGCATCTTCGAAATGGTCTGGATTACCTGAGGTTTGTTTCCAAACGTAAGTCGCGTCCATTCGCCGGCAATTTCGTTCGCGCTCAGGTCTGGATTCCACGCCAAGCGTCCGTAGCCGTACAGATTTGCCATGGCCAGAGGATGCGCCAGCCAGTTTTCGTCTAGACCGACGTTGACTACTGCGTTGTATCCGCCGAGCGGGCGATGCCAAGTCTCGCCGGAAACAATTCTCTTCACTGGAGTCGTGCCGCTCACGTGCATGTCGAAATCAAGGATCTCCTTCCACATCGGTGCCAGAAAAACCAGATGCCGCTGCTGCCCGGTGTATTCCTGCGTGACTTGCACTTCGATGGCCTGATTCATGTTCGGCATTGCGCCGAAGAGAGGCGATGCCGGCTCTCGGACCTGAAAATCGATTGGCCCATACTTGATCTGGATGATGACGTTGCTCTCGAATTTGCTATCGAGGGGATGGAAGTAGTCGTAGGCGGCGCGGGCGCGATCAGCTTTGGGATCTCGCCAGTCGAGATGATGGTTGTAAACAAACGCCCGGTAGAGCAGAACGCCGTGATGTGGTGCGAGCGCACGGGCAATGACGTTGGCGGCGTCGGTCGCGGTGCGCCCATATTGCGACGGCCCGGAGCGGCCCTCGGAATCGGCTTTGACCACGAACCCGCCGAAGTCGGGGATGCGCTGGTAAATAGCGGCGGCGGTTTCGTGCCACCAGGCCGCGACGTCTGGATCGAGCGGGTCGAAAGTCTTGAGGCCTCCGACGGCCATGGGGCTACTCATATCCACTGAGACTGCCAGCTTTACTCCCCACGAACGAAAGGCCTCTGCAATGCGCACGAGTTGCGGAAGAAAGTCGGCACTTAGGACTCGCGGGTCGGCGTTGACGTTGTTTATGGCGCATCCGTTGATGCCGACAGACGCCAGCAGCCGGGCGTAGTCGCCGACGCGAGTCAGATCGCCGCGAACCTGTCCGTTGTCGAAAAAGATTGAACGCCCCGCATAACCGCGCTCAATCGAGCCGTCGAGGTTGTCCCATTGGCTCACCCAGCGGATGGGAGCTGAAGGCGTTTGCGAGTCGTCGAGCGTGTTCACGTCTTGCTGGCGTGCGATTCGCGACAGCAGAGAAAACATCCCGTAGAGCACGCCGCGATCGTTGGCACCGATGATCAGCCAGTATTTCGTTTTCTTGCGGCGGACAGTCTTAAGCCAAAAGCCGTCGCCAGATGGAATGCGTACGGGTTTCAACTCGGGAAAAAGCGGGTGAATGTCTTTCCATGTTCCTAGCACAAATGCGTCGGCAGCGGGAATGGATTGAGTCGGAACCCGCTTTCCTGGCCTTCCTTCCAGGGCGCGAACTAGTTCGCTACCAGCGGTCTTGACGATTACGCTATTGCCAACCACGGCCACGCGGTTCGGAAGAGAAGTAGCACGCTCTTGCAGGACGGCGTAGCGCAACCAGGCGTCGGCGCGGCCGGTTTCGGCGTAGACCATTCGCTGAGCAGCAACTGCGAGGCACGCCAGCAGCAACGCCACGGGCATGAGATTCCGGTTCACGCGAAGTTCACGATACACTACTCGGTTCATCCCAGGGTTCTTCCTCGAAGTGAACGCATGAGACGCCCGCCCGGCCCCAAACCGCACTTTCTCATCGGCAACGTGCCGCTTGCGAGCGCCGATCCGCTGGCCGTGTTTCTGGGATGGGCGCGAGAGTTTGGCGACATCTTCTATTATCGCGCGGCATGGATCCACGTTTATTTCCTGAATCATCCTGATCTGATCGACGCGGTACTGGTACGCAATTATCAGAATTTCCTCAAGGACCACGTGGTGCGGAAGAGCCGCTGGTTCTTTGGCGACGGCCTGCTCACCAACGAAGGCGAATCATGGCTGCGGCAGCGAAGGCTTTCGCAGCCGGCATTTCACCGCGAGCGGATCGCGTCCTACGCGAAAATCATGACCGGCTACGCCGAGCAGATGCTCACCTCGTGGAAAGACAAGAACAAAGACGGTGAAACCTGCGACATCCATCAGGAGATGATGCAACTCACGCTGCGCATTGTGGTGCGGGCGCTGTTCAACGTGGAATCGGAGGAGGTCGGGGAAATCTCCGCGGCAATGAATGTGCTGATGCGGAACTCCGTCGGTCTGCGATTGCTCTTGCCCCCGATCGCCCGTTACCTTCCGACCCCGGCCATGATCGAGTTCCGACGCGCGGTCGGGCGATTGGATTCGACGGTTTATCGAATCATCGCTCAGCGTCGTGAACCTGGGAGCGACTCCGGCGATTTGCTTTCGATGCTGATACAGGCGCGCGACGAAGACGGCGGCCGCATGACCGACAAACAACTTCGTGACGAGGTCTTGACGTTCCTCCTCGCCGGGCACGAGACCACTGCACTCGCGCTCTCGTGGACATGGTTTTTGCTGGGGCAGAATCCCGAGACAGAAAAGAAACTGCATCAGGAACTGGGCCGGGTGCTGGACGGGCGGGTACCAACTTTCGCCGATTTGCCGGCGTTAAGCTACGCCGAGAGGGTGATCAAGGAATCCTTGCGGCTTTATCCGCCAGCGTGGGGCTTGGCGAGAACTGTGATCAAAGAATTCGAACTTGTCGGCTATCGCATCCCTCCGGGAGCGAACGTGGTGATGAGCACGTGGATCATGCATCGTGATCCGAAATATTTTCCAGAACCAGAGCGATTCGATCCTGACCGCTGGCTGCCCGAGAGAGCGCAGAAGATCCCTAAGTTTGCCTATTTCCCTTTCGGCGGAGGGCCGAGGCAGTGCATCGGCGCGTCGTTCGCAATGATGGAAGCGACTCTTCTTCTGGCCACGATTGCACAGCGGTTTCAGTTCCGGGCCGAGCCCGGACATCTGGTGACGCCGACACCGAGTTTCACCCTCCGCCCGAAGCAGGGGATCCGGATGCGGCTGGAACCACGGGATTCGCGACGGGCTGCCGCTGCCGTACATCCCCCGCTTTCCGCACCTGCGGAGGCTTGATGTACCTTCCGGCAAACTCAAGGAACGTCGGCCAGTTCGGGGCGGGAGTATGTCCGCCGCTATGCTGGCGGAACGCCACCTCGCCATCTATCAGCGGCGTTTCGATGGGAGGAAACTCCGTAGTCCCCAGGTCTTTTTTCCCGAGCAACTTATAGACCGGCCCTGCGCCGACCCCGGCCAGGAACATTCCTTTGGCGTCCACCCAGCCGTCGCCGGCGGTCGCGGAACCGGCGCTGATGAATACCGGCCGCGGAGCGCACAGCGCAATGAGTTCGTGAGAATCCACCGGCAGATCGTTGGGCGTGAGCGGGCCGCCATACTTGATGAGGTTACCCGCCATCCAGTAGTATTCGCCGCCCGCGAGATTTTCCAACTGCTCGCCCCAATGGCGCCGGTAAAGTTCGGCACCGCCTTCGCCCGATGAACTGATGTAGCCAATGGCGAATCGCTGGTCATACGCCATGGTGACCAGCGCAGCTTTGCCATAGCGCGAATGCCCCGTGATACCGACTTGTTTGGCGTCAACCGATGGATCGGTCTCGAAATAATCCAAAGCCCGGCTCGCTCCCCAAGCCCAGGCCCGCAGCGCTCCCCAGTCGTCTAGCTTCCGCGGCTGGCCTTGATTGACTAATCCGATGATGCCTTCGGTCAACGCGTCGCCTTTGTCGTTCTGAACGCTGGTGGCGATCAGCGAGGCATAGCCCCAGCCTTTGGCTAGCAGTTGCTGCTGCCAGCTGGGGCCCTGACCGGATTTGAAGAAGTCTGGAAAGCGCCTTGCCAGAGCCGCCATAACCTCGGGACTAAGGTCGAACTCGATCATCACCGGCACCGGGCCGGGTGCGTTAGCTGGAATAGTCAGCGTCAACTGAATCTCAATCGAAACGAGCGGGTACGCTGCGTTATCGGCGTGGCCGACCAACTTCTTAGTGATGACCGCCACATCTCCATTCATTTCTTTGGTCGTGCTGACGACTTCCCAATTGACCTTGGGCGTGTTCGCCGGGACTCGGCCGTAGATTTCGCGGTCGAAATCTTCCACAATTTCCGGGCGGCGCTGCTTCCACCACGCCTTGGCACTCGTGATCCTGTTCCCGTTCTTCAGCCGCAGAGGGTCCGGCAACGTGGGATAGGGGTTAGCCTTGGATTCATCGTAGTTGGCGGCGTAGGGGGACTTGGGATCTCCGTCCGCTCCGTGCCGCAGCGAGGTGATGTGCAGAAGATCCATGAGCCGCTGGTGGTCTTGCTCCGCGGTCAGGCGCGCGGGTGGAGGGAAACCGCTTGCGTTCGCATGAGCCGCATCGGTTGCTTGAGCCGGAAGTTTGGCGAGCACCGCCAGCATCAAGCCAAACGGCCAGGCAACCGAACCTAGGATGGACATGAATCCTCCTGAATCCTGCGACCACGACGAGATCGCAGTCTCAAATAATAGCGATTTTCCCGTTATCCTGATTTCTCAAGTTTGACCTTACCGACAGCAGCAGTTAGGATTTCCCTTTGCCCCAGCAGTCCCTATTACTTCTAAGCGAGGAAAAACCATGGCAGCCGTGGATGACAAAGTGAAGCAGATCATCGTGGAACAATTGGGAGTGGACGAGGGCGAAGTGACCTCCAGCGCCTCGTTCGTGGATGACCTTGGCGCCGACTCGCTGGACACCGTGGAATTGGTCATGGCGTTCGAGGAAGCGTTCGAGATCGAAATCCCAGACGAGGACGCGGAGAAAATCCGCACCGTCCAGGATGCCATTGACTATATTGGCAAGCACGCGAAGGGCGGGAAGTAACTGGTGCGAAGAGTTGTCGTCACGGGAATCGGCCTGATCTGCGCAGTCGGCAACAAAACTGAAGAGGTGTGGCGGAACCTGCTGGCGGGCAAAAGTGGCGTTGGCACGATCACCCAGTTCGACTCCTCGAAGCACGCCTGCCAGATCGCCGCTGAGGTCAAGGACTTCGACCCGCTGCAATTCATCGAAAAAAAAGAAGTCAAGAAAATGGGCCGCTTCATCCACCTAGCCATCGCGGCCGCGGATGAAGCGATGTGCATGTCCGGCCTGAAGGTCACGCCGGAGAATGCTGAGAACATCGGCGTGCACATCGGTTCCGGCATTGGGGGGTTCGACATCATCGAGCGCGAGCACACAGCGCTAATGGAAGGCGGCCCGCGCAAGATTTCTCCTTTCTTCATTCCGGCGGCGATTATCAATTTAGCGGCCGGCCACGTTTCCATGCGCTTTGGCGCCAAGGGGCCCAACGAGGCTACCGCCACTGCCTGCACCACCAGCGCGCATTCCATCGGCGATTCTTTCCGCATCATCCAGCATCGTGATGCTGACGTCATGATTGCCGGCGGCTCGGAAGCTGCCATCACTCCCATGGGCGTCGGAGGTTTCGCCGCCATGCGCGCGCTCTCCACGCGCAATGACGAACCGGAGAAAGCCAGCCGCCCCTGGGACCGCGATCGCGACGGATTCGTCATCGGCGAAGGCGCAGGCATCCTCGTCCTCGAAGAACTCGAACACGCTCGCGCCCGTGGAGCGAAGCCGATCGCGGAAATCGTTGGCTACGGTATGTCAGGAGACGCCTACCACATCACGCAGCCCGCGCCCGAGCACGAAGGCGGATTCCGCGTCATGAAAAACGCTGTCCGCGACGCCGGCATCGAGCCTACCGACATTGGCTACGTGAACGCTCACGGCACCTCGACTCCGATCGGCGACACCCTGGAAGCTCACGCCATCCGCAATTTTTTCGGCGAGCACAAACTCGCCGTCAGCTCCACCAAATCCATGACCGGACATCTTCTCGGCGGCGCCGGAGGCCTCGAAGCCGGTGTCACCGTCCTCGCCCTGCGCGACCAGATTCTTCCCCCCACCATCAACCTCGAAAACCAGGATCCC
>Ga0185299_10001073_pt1 | contig 59982 bp, 70 predicted proteins | sample PaiPotPPA55metaG_FD_128002 | JGI IMG/M metagenome (GOLD analysis project Ga0185299, IMG submission 128002) | Iron sulfur acid spring bacterial and archeal communities from Banff, Canada, to study Microbial Dark Matter (Phase II) - Paint Pots PPA... ... | reverse complement strand
CCTATCCCCTGCGTCGCATGGGCGTCCTTACCTAAGGCAAGAGCCGGATGCGGTAGTGCCGCTTGTCCGGATCCGTGGAGGGGGTTGTGAGCAATCATGATCCCTACTCCGACTGACAGTCTAGGAGACTCCGGCTACATTCCTAGCTCATCTAGGAGAAGAGAGGGGCGGGCTTCAGCTTGTCTCCTCGACAGTGCCGATGGACAAACAACTCGATCTTCTGCAAGGCACCCTCGACATGCTCATCCTCAAAGCCGTTTCGCTCGGCCCGCTTCACGGCTATGGAATCTTGCTACGCATCCAGCAAATCTCGAAAGACCGCCTCGAAATCCAGCAAGGTTCGCTCTATCCCGCGCTCTACCGCCTCGAGCATCAGGGCTGGATCGCCAGTGAATGGGGCGAGTCGGAAAACAAACGCAAAGCCAAATACTACAAGCTGACTGCGGCAGGGAAACGCCGCCTGCAGGCGGAAACCGAAAACTGGAACAGCATGGCCGACGTTATCGCAGGCATCCTGGGGACCAAGCCGGAGGAAGTATGACGCTTTGGAGCCGGTTTCGATCTTGGTTGCGCGCAACGTTGCGGCGCTCCCGGATGGAAAGCGAGATGGACGCGGAGTTGCGCTTTCATATCGAGGCGCGTGCAGAAGACTTGCTACGCGGCGGTGTGTCGCGCCAGCAAGCGATACGTCAGGCGCGCATTGAGTTTGGCGGTATTGAGCGCGCGAAAGAGGAAGGCCGCGCGGCACGCGGCATCACCTTTCTGGATGAGATGATGCAGGATTTTCGCTACGGGCAGCGCGTTCTGCGCAAAAGTCCGGGCTTCACTGTTGTTGCCGTGCTTACACTCGCTCTCGGAATCGGCGCCAACACCGCGATCTTCAGTTTGATAGATCAGGTAGCGCTGCGATGGTTGCCGATAAAAAATCCCGAACAGTTGTTCGAACTCAAGCAGAACTTCCTCATTCCCGAGTACGAAAAAATGAGCGCTCGAACCCACTCGTTTTCGGGCATCTTTGCTTCGGACACCGGACCCATGATCGCGGGTATCGATGGCGTGTCACAAAATGTGCGGGGAAAATTCGTGTCCGGTAGCTATCACTCGGTGATGGGCATCGAGGCGCTTCTTGGCCGAGTCATTACTCCTGCGGATGACCAGCCTTCCAGTCCTTTCGTTTGCGTCCTCAGCTACAACTCCTGGAAGAGCCGATTCGCGCTTTCGTCCGACGTCTTGGGAAAGACGATTACGTTGAAACGAATTCCTTTCACGATTGTTGGGGTAACGCCAGAACTCGGCAGAGAGCAAGGAGCTGACCTCCTGGTCCCTATGGTGACGCACCTTCCGCTGTCGATGAAAGATAACGACACGGTGCGCGTGTTCGGCCGTCTGAGATCGGAGCTCAGCGAAACGCAGGCAGCCGCTGAGCTGACATTCATCTATCAACAGATCTTGACCGAGTCGGCCGGAAGCCGTCCAACTCCAGAACAGCAGCGGCTCATTCTGGAAAAGAACATTCGCTTGAGGCCTGCCGGTCGCGGCGGTCTTGAGGGATTTTCTACGCAATTGCGCATCCTGGCCGGCGTAGTCGGAATGGTGTTGTTGATCGCCTGCGCCAATGTCGCCAATCTTCTCCTGGCCCGAGGCGCCGCTCGCCAGCGAGAAATCGCCGTGCGCCTTGCCATCGGCGCGGGCCGTTGGCGACTTATCCGCCAATTGCTGACTGAAAGCATCCTTCTCGCGTTCCTGGCGGGCTGCCTGGGCATATTACTGGCGTTCTGGGGAAGTCAGCTTTTGTGGGCGTTCTTCTCTGAGGACCCAACTTCGCTTTCCCCGGATCTTCGGGTTCTCGGCTTCAGCACCTTCTTGTCTGTATTGACCGGAATCGGTTTCGGGCTTCTCCCTGCGCTTCGCGCAACTCGGGTCAATCTTACTCCGGCGCTGAAAGAAGGCGACCTTCGCCTCGGATATTCCTCGCCGAGGGCTGCGGGTTCGCGCTGGGGATTGGGCAGGAGTTTGGTCGTCTTGCAAATCGGGCTATCTTTGACCTTACTGATTGGCGCCGGGCTGCTCCTACGGAGCCTTCAGAACCTCAGCAAAGTGGATGTCGGGTTCGACCGCGAAAACGTGCTGGACATGTGGGTCATGCCGACAATGGTCGGCTACGACACGTCGCAGGAGCACAACCTCTACTGGCAGTTGCTCGACAGATTGAACGCCCTTCCCGGCGTGCAGTCCGCGAGCCTCTCTCGATTACAACTCTTTAGCGGTTTTTGGGCGCGTCCCGTGTCGATTCCCGGATATGCGCCTGGGACGAAAACCGACGATATGCGCGTGTCGTGCAATACGACTGCGCCAAAGTTTTTTGCGACCATGGGCATCCCGTTGTTGTTGGGCCGGGACTTTACACCCGCGGACAGCGCGACTGCTCACCAAGTGGCTGTCATTAGCGAGAGCCTGGCGCGGCAGTATTTCCCAGGCGAGAATCCGCTGGGCAGGCATTTTCGTTTTACTGGCGAAGATGCAACCGGAGACGTTGAAATCGTCGGAGTTGCCAAGGACATCCTGACGAAATTCCGCGAGGAGTCCAACCGCTCATCGCGTGCTGCTTATATCCCCTTCACTCAGGCGCCCTCAACCATGACCGGACAGGCTGTGATCGAGGTCCGGACCGCGGCAAATCCTCGCGATATAGCGGCAGCCATGCACGCGGCAGCGCAAGCCTTGGATAGAAACCTGCCAGTCGACAGCGTCCAGACCCAGGATCAGATCGTGAATCAGTCTCTGGGGGAACAGCGGTCGCTCTCCGGCATTACTGCTTTTTTTGGCTTGTTCGCACTGCTGCTGGCATCCATCGGTCTGTATGGGACGATGTCCTACTTAGTTGGGCTGCGAACGAAGGAGATCGGTATTCGCATGGCCTTGGGCGCCGATCGGCAGAACGTGCTATTCATGGTGCTCCGCGAAGGGATGCTCGTCACGCTGGTCGGGATCGGAACTGGGCTGGCGCTCGGCGCGGCGCTCACTCGGCTCTTGTCCAACCAACTTTACAATCTCAGTAGCACGGATCCCCTCACGTTCACCGCAGTATCGCTATTTCTTTTGCTAGTGGCCCTCGTCGCCAGCTACCTCCCTGCTCGTCGCGCGATGCGGATGGATCCCATTGCGACGCTGAGGTACGAATAAATCATGGTTCTGCGAACCACAAGCGAACCATGAAAATAGCCACAACGCGCCTCTTGAAAATAAAGGGGTTATGGCTATTTTCTAAGGAATAAGACCGGTTTCTTCGAAGCCTATCCGGCGCCACCGCTAGAACAACTTGATCGCTAGGTCTTGGGGATGCTCCCCAACGGGAATCATTGTGAGCAGGCTGTTCGTACGCACGCGAATCACGGCAATATCTCCCGAAACCTCGTTCACCACAATCAGCAAATTTTCATCAGGATCAAAGCGCATCACGCCAGGTGACTGGCCCGCGGTAATCGGAAACTCCTTTCCAGTGCCGGGGTCGCGAATCACCCGGCGGTCTGCAATGTCCACGGGAATGATGTGCCCGGCCGCGCTGTCCGAAACATAGAGCGTGCTGGCATCCGCGCTCAAAACGCCGCGCGTGGGCGCTGACCCGAGCACTATGTAATCGCCTACTTCGTGCGTCCACGTATTAATCACTTGCAGTCCGTGTGCCTCTGGCGAAATCACATACAATTCGCCACCGTCCGGCTTCAGCAGCATGTCCGACGGATTCCCATCCAGCTCGAGGTTCGTCACAAGAACGCCCCGCTGCAAATCGACCACAGAAAGTCGGTGTTCCGTTTCGCTCAGGACAAACGCCAAACTGTTGTCTGGGAGTACGGCAACTCTTTCCGGCTGCTTGACTATCCCAACTGTATTGCGAACCGCCAGCGTGGCCGCATCGTGAATCCCCAGCGTGCCATCGCGATGATTCAGAACCAGCACGCTCTTTCCGTCAGGCGTCACGTGCGCCAGGACCGGTTCGCCTCCCGTTTTCGTTCGCGCCAACACGTTTCGCGACTGACAATCGATAGCCAGCAACGTGTCCGATCCCGCCGATGTTGTGTACAAGCGGCTACCGTCCGGCGAAAAATCGATCGCGTAGGGGAGCGGCCCCACGGGAATTCGTGCGCTAACCTGATTCACCCTGGCATTGATCACCCAAACGTATCCGCCCGTCGAGCTCACGCCCCAAACTTCGGCCCGCGTCGGATGCTCCCGCATCCCCGATAACCCCTTCCCGATCGCAATGCGCGCCACAGCCACCAGCTTCACCAGGTCAATCACCGTCACGCTTCCGTCTCCTGCAGAAACATAAGCGCACAATCGCAAGCCCGGCCTCAGAAAAGACGGCCGGTGCTCGCGAAGAAGCAGCACGGCGCCCGTAATCACCAGAACGCTCAGCAAAAAATACACACGGAAATTGCGCGGCCGGTTCATGAGTCAGAGGGATTGTTACATGTAGTCTGAGGAATTAGTCAGAAATCCAAGAATCAGCCAGAAAAAGAAAGAGAAACAGTGGCTCACAAAATGACGCCGATAAGACCTCAATTCACTTCGCGCCCCAAAACCGCCGCAATCTGCCGAACCTCTTCCACCAACTCGCCGAACTCTTCGGGCAAAATCGACTGCATCCCGTCGGAAAGCGCTTTGTCCGGCTCGTGGTGCACTTCGACAAGCAACCCATCCGCCCCCACCGCAATGGCCGCGCGCGAAAGCGGCAAAACTTTGTGCCGTTTGCCCGTCCCATGCGACGGATCGACCAAAATCGGCAAATGGCTGCGCTTCTTCACTGCCGGCACCACCGCCAAATCCAATGTGTTCCGCGAGAAATCCGAAAATGTCCGCACACCACGCTCGCACAACATCACGTTGTAATTTCCCTCGGACAAAATATATTCCGCCGCCATCAAAAACTCGTCCAGGGTCGCCGACATCCCTCGTTTCAAAAGCACCGGCTTCTTCGCGCGCCCCGCCCGCTTCAGCAGCGAAAAATTCTGCATATTTCGCGCGCCAATCTGAATCACGTCGGCATATTCCTCGACGAGATCCAAGCTCTCGTGGTCAATCGCCTCGGTAATAATCCCGAACCCATACGCCTCACGCACCTTCGCCAAAATCTTCAATCCCGGCAATCCCAGCCCCTGAAAACTGTACGGCGAAGTCCTCGGCTTATAAGCCCCACCGCGAAACAACCGCGCTCCGGTCTTCTTCACTCGTTCCGCAATCGCCAAACACTGTTCTTCCGTCTCCACTGCGCAAGGCCCTGCCACCAGCGCGATCATCTTTCCACCAACAATCACATCCCCCGACGGAGTCGGGATCCGCAGTACGCTGTCCTCCTCCTTCGCATCCCGGCTCACGAGCTTGTACGGTTTGCTGACCGGTATGCACTCCACCACTCCAGGCAGTGACTCCAGCACTCCCAGATCGATCGCCCCGTTATTGCCGGTAATCCCAATCGCCGTTCGAATCGTCCCCGGAATCGGGTGCGCCTTCAGCCCCAGCGCCTCAATCTTGTCGCATACCGCGCGGACCTGTTCCGCCGTCGCGTGCGATCCCATCACAATCAGCATTGTGCGTTCCCCAGCCTCTGCTCGAATTTTTCAGTGTACTTCACCAGCACAACAGACGCAAAGAAACGCCCGTTTCGTATCGCCTGCTCACCTTTCCAAATCACCGCTAGTCCTCTCGCGCACACCTACAGGAAATCCTAGCAACTCCTACAAGTTTTCTGCGGAAAACCCGCTGGCCCGCCTCGCATCTAACAGCCCTGAGAGCATATAGCTTCTCGACTGGGATGAGTCCGTCGAGCCTGTGCTCTCTGTGTACGTACATCCAACTACTCGGGAGACTAGAATGAAACGACTCGCTTTTTTGCTCATCTTTGCAGCCTGCGCCATGCCCGCATCCTTCGCCCAGGAAGCCAATGATCACGTTCAAATCGGCGTCTTTGCCGACTACCTGCGTCTATCGCAAACAAAAACGAACTTCGCCGGCCTAGGCGGACGTTTGACCTTCACCGGCTATAAAGTGCTGAAGTTTGAGGGAGAAATGGCTTACGATTTTGACCAGGTTTTCACGGAGGGATTCACCGATACGAGCACAGGTACAGTGGCGATCAATCGCTCCAACGTTCGCGCCCTGCATGGCATGTTTGGACCCAAGCTCGAAGTCGGGCATTTCCCCATACATCCTTTCGTCACTGTGAAGGGTGGATTCGTCGATTTCCGCTTTGACAATCGCCCTGCCACCTTCGATACCTTCGCCAGCACTGTCGAAGGTCTTCGCTCCCGAAACGTCAACGGCGTGGTTTATCCGGGCGGCGGGCTCGAAGGGCATATCGGGCCTGTCGGCCTTCGGCTCGACGTAGGCGATCAAATTTACTTTAACGGCGGGGCTCACCATGATCTCCGTGTCGCGTTTGGCCCCTATATTCGTTTCTAAACGCAAGCGGCCAGCTTACAATGTCGGCATCGCGCTCTTAACGTGCGCGATGCCGACACGCCGCTTTTAGGCACGTACCATTCGGCTCGGATCCAATCATTGAACCGCGGAGGGTCCATGCAGTCCGACACAATCTCATGGTTCGATTACGCGTTCTCCAGCGGCGATCTCCTTTTCGCCGCAGCCGTTTTGTTGGTGCTTGCTGCACTCTTACTTGTCTTCAGCAGCCGCCGCAAAATCGCTTTACAACATTCGGAAGTGACCGAAGAGCTGATGCTCTATCTAGCGCGCATTGCTGACGCTTTGGAGATTCAGTCCGCGCGTACGCCCGAACGGTTGCTCGCCGAACTCACCACGGCGCTGAAGCAGACAAACAGTCCTCTGCCGCCAGCGGTCGGCCACGATCCTGACCTCGTACGCTTTCCTTTGTATAACGGCGAGATTCCTCCAAAACGCTGACCTCAGCGACACCTCAACGATTCGCAGCAGCGCTTGCCGCCCCGTTTGGAGAATGTGTGTCGCTCGGTTACAATAGGGGATTAACAGTCACACAAAAATCGCACTGACAGCATGCCCGACCCTCAATCCACGCTAGACACCCAATTCGATGCAGAAGACGAATATCGCCCCGAACCTGAGCCCGAGCCTCTGCCACCCACCTGGATGGACGGCAGCCTGCGCATCGGCATCCACGCCTCCATCGCGGGAAGCTACCTCAACGCTCTTGAATCCGCGCGCAAGCTCGGCTGCAATGCCGTGCAAATTTTCTCGTCGAGCCCGCGCATGTGGCAAGGCGGCCCCGCGCGCATCCCTGAAGCGGACGCCGCAGCTTTTCGCGCCCGCCGCGCCGAACTTGGCCTCGGCCCGCTCGTCATTCACGCCAACTATCTGATCAATCTCGCCGCGGCACAACCAATGCTGCGTGTGCGTTCCATCCAAGCTTTCCATGATGAGCTCGTCCGCGGCGTAGCCCTCGGCGCGGATTTCCTCGTCGTTCACCCCGGCTCACGCGGCGAAGCCACCCCCGAGCAAGCCGTCTCCAATGTCATTGGGTCCGTCAAGCAAGGCTCCAAGCGCATCTCCCTCGGCAACCTGCGCATCCTCATTGAAAATACAGCAGGAATGGGAGTCGCTGTTGGCGCGCGTCTCGAAGAGGTGGGCGAAATCCTGGCCGGTTTGAAAGACGTACCGGCAGCGGCCTGCCTCGACACCGCGCATCTTTTTGCCGCCGGCTACGACATCAAGAGTGAAACCGGCTTGACCTCCACGATCGACTTGATCGATTCCACCATCGACCTCGATCGTGTTCCGGTCTTCCACGTCAATGACTCGAAAATTCCGCTCGGCGGCCGGGTCGATCGCCACGAAAACATCGGCGAAGGCAAAATCGGCGCCGAAGCTTTTCGCCGCATCTTGACGCATCCGAGACTCGGCGCATCTTCTCCGGAGGGTTTGACAGGCCGTGCCTTCCTGCTCGAAACACCCATCGATCAACCCGGCGACGACCGCCGCAACGTGGCCAAGCTCTGGGAACTCGCCGGCCTGAGCGAACAGGCCCCGCCCGTTGAAAAAGGCTTCTCGATGCTGACCAACGCCATCAAGAAAATTCAAATGAAAACAGCGGCGACCGCTAGAAGCGCGGAGCGCCGCAAGAATGCTCTGGAAGCGTCGGCAGCGTCGCGATCGAGCGAACCAAAAAATAAATCGAAACGCACGGCAAAAAAAGCAAAATCGGCAAACAAGTCCAGGAAATCGCGCAAGAACAAGAGGGGATAGCGAGGCGTGGCGGACTACAACCCACAAGAGATCGAAGCCAAGTGGCAAAAACGCTGGGCCGAAGCCCGCGTGTTCGAAACGGAAGCCGATCCCACAAAGCCCAAGTACTACGTCTTGGAAATGCTGCCGTACCCTTCCGGCACGATGCACATGGGACACATGCGCAACTACGCCATCGGCGACGTCGTCGCCCGCGTCAAGCGCATGCGCGGCTTCAACGTTCTCCATCCCATGGGCTGGGATGCCTTCGGTCTGCCTGCCGAGAACGCTGCCATCAAGAACAACACGCATCCTCGCGTCTGGACCAACAACAACATCGGCGAATTCCAGCGCACCCTGCGCCGCTTTGGCTTCAGCTACGACTGGCGCCGCGAAATTTCCACCTGCGAACCCGAATACTATCGCTGGAACCAGTGGTTCTTTCTGCGCATGCTGGAAAAGGGGCTCGCCTACCGCAAAAAGAGCCGCGTAAATTGGTGTCCGAAATGTTGCACCGTACTCGCGAATGAGCAGGTCATCAACGGCGGCTACTGCTGGCGGCACGAAGACACCCTCGTCGAGTCCCGCGAACTCGAGCAATGGTTCCTGAAAACCACCGCTTATGCCGATCAACTCGTCGATGACCTGAAACAACTGGAAGGCACTTGGCCCGAACGCGTCATCACCATGCAGCGCAACTGGATTGGCCGCTCCCAAGGCGCGCGCGTGAAATTCGTCGTTGCCGATGTCAAAGGTGCACCGCCCATCGAAATCTTCACCACGCGCATCGACACCATTTATGGTGCCACCGCCATCATTCTTGCTCCGACGCATCCGCTCGTGGAAAAACTCCTCGATGGTTCGCCAAACCGCGCCGAAGCGGCAGGGCATCTCACGCGAATGCGCCAAACCTCCGTCAAGACAGCAGATCTCGCCACGGCCGAAAAAGTCGGCTTCTTCACCGGGCGCCATGCCACCAATCCCTTCAGCGGCGAAAAAATCCCCATTTGGGTCGGCAACTTCGTGCTCATGGAGTACGGTACCGGAGCGATCATGGCCGTGCCTGCGCACGATCAGCGCGACTTTGAGTTTTGCCGAAAATATGGCCTCCCGGTGCGCATTGTCGTGCAACCAAGCGAAGGCGAACCTCTCGTCGAAGAAAAAATGACCATCGCCTTCGACGAGCACCAAAACGGCAAGCTCGTCAATTCAGGCCCATTCAACAACCTCTCTCCCGACGAAGCCATCGTCAAAATGACGGCCTTCGCCGAGAAAAAAGGTTTTGGCCGCGGCGAAGTTGTCTTCCGCCTCCGCGACTGGGGCATCTCTCGCCAACGATATTGGGGCACTCCGATTCCCGTTGTTTATTGCTCCAAAGACGGCCTGCAACCCGTTCCTGACAAAGATCTGCCTGTTCTACTGCCGCCCAATCCCAAACTCACCGGCGAAGGCGAATCTCCGCTGGCCTCGACTCCGGAATTCGTCAACACCACCTGCCCCAAATGCGGAGGCCCAGCCCGCTGCGAAACCGACACGATGGACACCTTCGTCGATTCCTCTTGGTATTTCTACCGCTACTGCGACCCGCAAAACGACAAAGCTCCCTTCGATTCCGCGAAAGTCGCTTATTGGTTTCCCATCGACCAATACATTGGCGGCATCACTCACGCCATCCTGCACCTCCTCTACTCGCGCTTCTGGTGCAAAGTCATGCGCGATCTAGGTCTCATCAAACACAACGAGCCCATATCCAGGCTCTTCACCCAGGGCATGATCCAAAAGGGTGGCGTTACCATGTCCAAATCGCGAGGCAACGTAGTCGGCGCCATTGACATGGCCGAAAAATACGGCGCGGACACCGGCCGCCTGTATACGCTCTTCGCCGCCCCGCCCGAAAAAGACCTCGAGTGGAGCGAGGAAAGCATCGAAGGCTCCTGGCGCTTCCTAAACCGCGTCTTCCGCCTGATCGACAAACACGCCGGAGCCATTCGCGGCGCCAAGAACTGGAATTTTGACGCAAAGGAAATGACAGATAAGGAACGCGACCTTATCCGTGTCACTTACCAAACAATGACCAGAGTTACGCAAGACTTCGAGAAGCGTTGGCACTTCAACTCCGCCATCGCCCAAATCATGGAATTGACGAACGATATTTATCTGGCCGAGCCTCTCGAAAACGGTGTGCGCCCAGAAATACGCAAAGAAGTCCTGCAAATCCTGACGCTGCTTCTGGCACCCATGACCCCTCACATCGCCGAAGAAATGTGGGAAATGCTTGGGAACAAGGATGGCCTCTGGAATGCCCCCTGGCCAGTCCTGATAGACCAGCAACTAGAGCTAGCGAAAGACAACGAAGTAGAAATCCCTGTTCAGGTCAACGGCCGCGTCCGCGCCACTCTAAAAGTTCCCGCGGGCGCAAACGAAGCCGAACTAGTCGCCAAAGCCAAAGCCGATCCTGCCGTAGCCCGCCACATCGAAGGCAAACGCATTATCAAGGTCATCTTCGTCCCCAACAAACTCCTAAACCTGGTGGTCCAATGACCCAGCAGCCTCTTTTTTGTAGTGGCGCAGCATGCTGCGCCACCGCGACCGAGGCCGAGGTTGCAGATACAAAATACCGAGCCGTACGTTACGCCGCATCCAACAGGGGCAGGGTAAGAATTTGTCGGGCCGGGGGTTGCCCCGCCCTCTTTTGTACGAAGTAACCCGCGTGAGGTGCACAATGGCAACAGGAGCTGCAATGACGGAACAACCCCAAAAGCCAAAATCCGAACTAGGCGGCATAGTCGTCCTCGATTTCGGCGGCCAATACACGCAGCTGATCGCCCGCCGCATTCGCGAGCAAGGGGTTTTCTCCGCGATCCTCCCGTGCACCACCACCCTAGATGAAATTCGCCTATACGCCCCCGCAGGACTGGTCCTCTCCGGCGGCCCCAGCTCCGTCTATGACCCCGACGCCCCCAAATGCGACCCAGCCATCCTGGCCATGGGATTACCCGTTCTAGGCATCTGCTACGGCATGCAATGGATCACACACGCGCTCGGCGGCAAAGTCGAGAAAGCCCAACGCCGCGAATACGGCCGCGCCCACTTGAAGGTAAACTGCGCAAAAGGGCCCAGCGATTCGCACCTCTTCAGAGGTGTCCCCGAATCCCTCCGCATCTGGAACAGCCACGGCGACCACGTCCGCGAACTTCCCAAGGGCTTTTGCGCCACTGGACACACCGACAACGCCATCGCCGCGCTCGAAGATCCCCTGCGAAAAATCTACGCGGTGCAATTCCACGTCGAAGTGAACCACACCGAAAGCGGCACAGAACTCCTTCGCAATTTCCTTTTCCGCGTCTGCAAAGCCGAACGGAAATGGAGCGGCTCCGCCTTCATCGAAGAAACCACCGAATCCATTCAAATGAAGGTAGGCCAGGGCCGCGCCATCTGCGCCCTCAGCGGGGGAGTGGATTCCACGGTAGCCGCGGTCCTGGTTCACCGCGCCATGGGCGACCGCCTCACAAACATCTTCGTAAACACTGGAATGCTTCGCAAAAACGAATTTGCGGACACCCTGGAAATGCTGCGAGACCGCCTCGGTCTGCGCGTCATCGGGGTAGACGCCTCAGACCGCTTTCGGGACAAGCTCGTCGGCGTCACCGACCCCGAGCAAAAGCGCAAAATCATCGGCAGGGAATTCATCGCCGTCTTCGCCGAGGAAGCCCAGAAGCTCCAACGCGGCGAAGCCCAAGGCGAAATCGCCTGGCTGGTCCAAGGAACGCTTTATCCAGATGTCATCGAATCCGTCTCCGTGAAGGGCCCCTCCGCCACCATCAAAACCCACCACAACGTCGGCGGCTTACCCGAAAACATGCCTTTTGCCCTCATCGAGCCTCTTCGCGACCTTTTTAAGGACGAAGTCCGCCGCATCGGCAAGGATCTTGGCCTCCCGGATGAAATTCTTCTGAAACACCCGTTTCCGGGCCCTGGCCTTGCTGTACGGCTCCTTGGCGAGATCACCCGGGAGCACCTCCACACCTTGCAGGAGGCCGACGCCATAGTAGTCGAGGAGATACGTCGCGCCGGGCTCTATAGTAAAGTTTGGCAAGCCTTTGCCGTTTTGCTCCCGGTTCGCAGCGTCGGTGTCATGGGCGACTACCGGACCTACGGCCTCACCGTCGCCGTCCGCGTCGTCGAATCCGAGGACGCCATGACCGCCGACTGGGTTCGCCTCCCGGGCGAGGTTCTCGAGCGCATGTCCACGCGCATCGTCAATGAAGTTCCTGGTGTGACCCGCGTGGTTTACGACATTAGTTCAAAGCCGCCCAGCACCATTGAGTGGGAGTAAGTTTCAATCTGGAACCGTCGCATCTGGAAGAGGGGATTGCACTTAGACGCCCGACGAGGACTTATTCTGACGATTCACAGACCGAAGAGGTATACAGGCCGCGTAGGGACGAGACGCGGCCTATCCCGGAGATACCATTAATTCGACAGCAGGCTCTGAAAAAAATGTCGCAGAACTAGCGGTTAGCCATTTTCTGCGCCATGTACAGAATGAGCTTGCGGTCCCCTTCCTCGACCTTGCCCAGCAAGCGGCGAAGCTTGTTGAGAAAGCGTGCATCTTTGCCGACGCTGCCCCACGCGATGTCATCCGACGACTTCCGCTTGGGGAGATTCGGCAACTGCGGCGGCTCTTCGCCGTCATAAAAGAGTTGATAGAGTGGGCACTCGAGAGCGCGAGCAAGTTTTTCCAGCGTTTCGATAGCCGGTACTGTATGGCCATTCTCTACGCGGGAAATATAACAACGCAACAACCCTGTTCGCTTCTCGATGTCGCCCTGGGAGAGTTTCTTTTCTTCGCGGAGTGCGCGAAGACGGTCACCTATAATCATGGCGGCATTATTCCATGTAGGTACCGCTCTAGCAAGAAGAAACTTGGCACTCACCAATTGAAACACCTGATACAGGTAGGGGATTCAAGTTACACCAGCAGGGGAACCCGAGCTACATTAGACGTAACCGGATTGACATGCCACGCGTCCCTAAAGTAGAGCCTCTGGGTGTACCCGCCGGTCCGGCGGGCGCCAAGCCGTCTGGCGCGAAAGCGCTCGGCGCTGTGGACGACCGGGAACTCGTCCGGCGGGCACAGGACGAAGACCAGGAGGCGTTTGAAGAGCTGATACGGCGCCACCAGCATCGTGTTTTCGCCGTCGCTGGCGGCATCCTGCGGCGCCGCGAAGATGTGGAGGACATTGCCCAGCAGGTTTTTGTAAAAGCCTATTTCTCGCTGAAGCGCTTCGATCAGCGGGCCGCTTTCAGCACTTGGCTGTACAAGATCACCGTCAACGAGTGCTGGGACCTGTTGCGAAAGAAAAAAGTCCGGCCCCTGGTTTATGAGTCGGACTTGAGCGAAGAGCAAGCCAGGCAGGTGCTCGTTGCCGAAGGAAAAAACAGCGGCGGGCCGGACATCAGCGACAGGTTGGAAGCACGCCAGCGCGTCGAGCGGCTACTGGAAGGACTCGACGAACGCGACCGCCTGATGCTGATTCTGAAAGAAGTCGAAGGCTTTGCCGTCGAAGAGATTGCGCAGTTTTTGGATTTGAATGCGAACACTGTCAAGGTGCGCCTCTTCCGCGCGCGCCGCAGAATTGTAAACAAAGTCCGCAAACGCGGAGAAGGGTAAAGGCAGAGTAAGAATAGAACGAGTGAGCGCCAAGGGAAAAGCTGGATTGATTTTTGAAGCTGGAAAGATTAGAAGCTGTTGCACAACCGGGTTTCGGCCTAATAGAATCAATAACTTAGATGGGTTGTGCAATACGCTCTAGATAAATTGTGGAAGTCGTTGAAGGAGTCTTGAATGAAAAGTTTTCTGAATAAACGCAGTCGGGAGTGTCGCGAGTTTCAGTCGCAGATCGAGGACGCGGCCGGCGCCGCGCCAAACGCGAAAGAATTGTCGGAACTGTTCGCATCTGCGTCTAGCGCACTGAAAGAACACGCGAACGCCTGCGCGGATTGCCGCGCCGCTGCAGAAAATATTATCGAGGCGCGGGCCCTCCTTGCGGAAGTGCCCTCCCATGCCGCCATGGCCCGGCCATGGTTTGCTCCGCGCGTCATGGCCGCGATCGCGGCACGCAAGGCGGAACTCAGCCGCGCCGCAGACACTTGGACTTTTCTACCGAAGCTCGCCGCGCGCCTCACCTGGGCCTCCGCCGTGGCTCTGCTTTTGGCCAGCACTTGGCTTTACCAAAAGCCCGTATCCACTTCGGCTAGACCGGTGCTCACGGACATTACGGGTGAGCCTGTCGTGGACACTGTAACGCCGGCGAACAACGATGAAGTTCTTGTCAGCCTGGCGGAGAGGCCTCGATGAACGGCGCGACCGGCGAAAGTTCCGCTAAGCAAAAGGCGGCCGTGTGGGTAGCGGCGGTGTTTGTGCTTGGCGCGGCGCTCGGCGGAGTGTTCGGCTATTTCTATGGCCACCGCAGCAGCGTATCCGCGGCGAATCCTCCGTTGAGCGAGCCACAGAGGCGCGCGCAAAGAGTCGAGCAGCTCACGCAGGAGCTGGGTCTGACGAATGATCAGAAGCAGCAGCTCGACAGTGTCCTTTCGCAGCTTCATGCCCAATACAAATCGATACGCGATCAATCCGATGCGCAGAGCGAGCAAACCCGGCAAAAAGGGCGCGACCAGATTCGCGCGATCCTGACTCCAGAACAGAAGCCGAAATTCGAGGAATTTCTAAAGCGCCTCGACGAAGAAAGAAAGCGTAACGGTCCTCCTCCTCCATCGCGCTAACGTCTCGCCCGCGAAAAACAGAATCGATTTGCTTTGAGCCGACCCGTCCGTTTTTGCTGTCTCGAATCATCTCTCGAATCATTTGCACTCACACTTTTACGATGAGTTTGCCGGTGTTGCCGCCGGTGAACAGCATATTGATTGCTTCGGGTGCCTTTTCGAGGCCTTCGACGATTGTTTGCCGGTCTTTCAGCTTCCCCATCATTTTCCATTTGCCCAGTTCCATGGCGGCTTCGGTGAAGCGGGAAGCGTAGTCGAGCACCAGAAAGCCTTCTACCTTGAGCCGTTTGACGATGAGTATGCCGAGGTTGCCCGGTCCAGCGGTTTCCTTGGTGTAGCCGGAGATGAGTCCGCAAAGAGCCACGCGGCCGTGCAGGTTCATGCGATTGAGGACTGCCTCCATGATCTCGCCGCCAACATTTTCGTAATCGATATCGATGCCGTTGGGAGTGGCGGCAGCCAGCTTTTCTTTCCAATCGGCGTGTTTGTAGTTGATCGCAGCGTCAAAGCCAAGTTCGTCCGTCAGCCACGCGCACTTTTCGTCCGTTCCGGCGATTCCTACGACGCGGCAGCCGTGAATCTTGCCGATTTGGCCGGCGACGCTGCCGGTTGCGCCCGCGGCGGCGGAGACTACCAGCGTCTCTCCTTTTTGCGGCTTGGCGATTTCGGTCATCCCGAAATACGCGGTGAGGCCGGTCATACCGAGCACTCCGAGGAACGCGGTGTCGGACAGAAAGGGAATCGCCGGCACTTTCTGAAAGGGCATCTTCGACTGCGCCTCGATCACGACGTATTCCTGGAGACCTGTGAGCCCTACGAGCTTGTCGCCCTTTTTGAATTGCGCATGCCGCGATTCAATCACTTCCGCCAAACCGCCAGCACGCATCACGTCGCCGATGCCTACGGCTGGGAGATAGCTGTCTACCGCCATCCAGACGCGCATGGTCGGGTCCATCGAGAGGTACTTCACTTTGGCGAGCGCTTGGCCGTCTTGCAGTTCGGGTACGGGCGACTCAGCGAGTTGCAGATCACCCGGCGCGAGTAAGCCTTTGGGCCGCGCTTGCAAACGAAGTTGACGATTTGTCGTTGTCAATTAGTGCTCTCCAAGTATTTCGGCACGCGCTCTGTGATGTAACCTGCACAGCCACGATTGGCTGTGCCACTTCTAGTCAGCCCGACGAGCGAGGTGGACAAGTAAAGAGCACAGCCAAGAGTGGTTGTGCTACCTAGAAGGGAATATCCTCGTCGGAGATTTCGGGGCCGCTTGGGCTTCCGCCCTGGTGGCCACCGTAGGAGTCTTCGGCAGGAGCGGCGTGGGCTTCGACATCATCGCCGCCGGAGCGGCCACCGGCTGCACCAGCTGTGGCGGCATCGCCCTTACCACCGAGCATGCGCATTTCATCGGCGATGATTTCGGTGCTGTAGCGTTTTTGGCCTTCCTTATCTTGCCACTCGCGACTTTCGATTCGACCCTCAATGTACACGAGGGATCCCTTCTTCAGATATTGCTGACAGATTTCGGCGAGCTTGCGCCATGCGACGATTTTGTGCCACTCGGTTTTTTTCTGGCGCTCCCCGTTGCGGTCTTTGTAGGAATAATCGGTGGCGACCGAAAAATTGGCTACGGCTTGGCCGCCGGTGGTGTAGCGGGTTTCTGGATCGCGGCCTAAGCGGCCTACGAGAATGGCTTTATTTACAGACATGTATGTTTTCTCCCTGCGGCGCTGACGATAACAGAAACGGGGTGTGGAGGCAAAAGAACGAACAAGTTAGCAGCGGGTAGCGAGCGAGCTATGGCGGAGGAGGGTTGTGCAAAAGTTGTGGAAAAGTGGTTTTTAGGAGTGCGCATAGCGTGTAGGTAGCGAGCATTGAATGGTGAATAATGGCTAGGTCGGAAGTTTGAAGATTTAGAGATGTGATCGGCGGAATCCATGAGTCAGGTGCCTATTTGGTTTGAACGTAAGTTTGAGTTTTCGTTTCCGGTGGAACTGCTACCGAATTTGTGTGCGCGTTTGCGTGGGACTCCGGCGAGGCTGGAGGAGGTGCTTCGTGGGCGTTCGCGCGAAATGTTGGTCAAGAAAGGGGAAGGGAAGTGGTCGGCTCAGGAACACGCGGGGCATTTGCTGGACCTTGAGGCGCTGTGGCTGGCGCGCGTGGAGGATTACGTGGCGGGCAGCGAGCAACTCGCCGTGGCGGACTTGAGGAATCGAAAAACCGATGAAGCGAACCACAACGCGCGCCCGTTGGAACAGATTCTGACGGAGTTCCGCGCTGCAAGAGGAAGACTGCTGAAGCGTGTGGAGGAATTGGACGCATCCCTCTTTGCTCGAGCCATTCCACACCCGCGTTTGAAGACGCCGATGCGGCTTGTGGATCATTTGTATTTTGTCGCGGAGCACGACGATCATCATCTCGCGCGAATATGGGAGTTGGTCAACGCGGTCGGGTAGAAGGGCCTGCGAATGAGATGCGCCCCCCTGACTCTGGGATTTGGCGTATGAATAAAAACCGTCAGACGGAGCTACACCGTCTGACGGTTTTCGTTTAATAGGAGATTGTTAGGAATTGATCGGGCGCCCCCGCCCCGCAGCAGCTGACGTCCTAAAGGAGGGCCGACTGGCAAGTGCGCGATTTTGAACAGACGGGGATTGGGAATTCGCGTAAGTTGACCTCGATCATGAATTCCACGGCAAGACGTTTGGAAAACAATGCGCGACTTGGGAGTGAAGGATGGAAAACCTGATCGAGGGAGAGACAAATGGCGACTGAGAATGTGAAGAAGTGCGCTCATCCGAATTGCTCGTGCACCGCTGCGTCTGGAAAGTATTGCAGCGTGCAGTGCGAAACGATGGAAAAAATGCCGGACATTGAGTGTAAATGTGGCCATGCGGGCTGTAAGGGCAAAATCGACTAAAACCGCACTGGCGGTGTGGGTCGACGGACTGCAAGTGAAACCAAAGAAAATTAAAAGGGGATACCCAATGAAGCCGGGAATTCAGGATGAAGTCGAGGGCAATCTGCATAAATTGAAGGGAAAAGTGAAAGAGAAGGCCGGGGAATTGACGAATGACGCCGATCTTGAATCGGAAGGGAAAGCCGAGGAGATATCGGGGAAAGTCCAACGGAAGGTTGGGCAGGTGAAGAAAGTTCTTGGCAAGTAGAGAGGTAAAGTTATGGAAAGCACCATGCAAATGGATCACCTTGCAACGTGGAGCGAAGTTTGCGATGCGTTAGCGTGCTCATCGCTCGATGCCTCTGAACGAGTGCGCGCCTGCGAGGTTTGCTGCGAAGTGGCGCCTGATTCACGGGGCGGCGTAAAAGTTCTTGCCGAAGAACTGGCGTGGCTGGCGCTTGCAAGGGAAGCGATGGAGCTGAGGAGCAACTAATCGCGGGCTGGGGTTGAGGCTGGCTAATCCGAAAGTTCAGAGAGGAAATGGCATGCCACAGAATTCCCATCATAGAGCCGCGGAGCTTCACGAACTGGCGGCACACGCGCACCGCTCGGCTGCCGTGCATCATGGCAAAGAGGATCACCTGACGGGGCACGAACTTTCCAAGCAAGCGATGGAACATGCAACCAACGCGTTCAGGTCCTCCCAAGACGCGCACAAGAAATCCGAGAAGGCTAACGGCAAGTAAGGAAAAAGCAGCCGGGCAGGTCCCATGTGCGCGTATGTAACGCGGAATCAGTTCGATTTGTACAAACATGATTCGGGAACTCCTCAGTTTTTTTAGTGAATGGCTCGTTTTTTTAGGTCCGAACACCTCCCAAACAACGCGAATCTTTTGCGAGAACGCTCCCCTGCGAGAAACGAGCAGCAAATCCTCAATTGCGCGCGGTCTTTGGCAGCGATGGCGGCTAGCGGGCAATATGTGGATGATGGGACGTGTCACTAAGCGGTGGCGGAAACAAAGCTGGAAGTTGAGCGTTTGCAACGAAAGCCCCGGCCCCAAACCGTGGGAAGAAAGTCCGAAGATGCCGGTCAAGAGGCCGGCCCCGCATGACGGTTTTTCCCGGAGTTCTGCCCAATGCGTAGTAGAGTGCTGCATCACAGAGAGCCCTCGGGAATCAGGGGGCCTGGACCGGGGCTGCGGCCTTGCGGCAGGCGAATCCACATGCAAATCCAACAGGCGTCCGCACAAGGTATAAGAAGTTGGAGAGATCGAAGAGTTCACGGAGAAGAAAGGGAGCAGATAGATGCGGCGACAGGATCGTAGGGAATTTTTGAAGAGTTCGGCGGGGGTAGCGTTGGCGGCGGGATTTGGGCGGGGGCGTGAGGTGTTTATGAGCGGTGAAAATTTCGAGACTTTTAGGCCTTTTAGGCCAGAGTTCCGTGCGGCGTATAGCGCGCAGAAAGCATTTGGGAATGAAGGGAAGAAGGCGCTGCGGCTTGGGTTGATTATTGGGATAGGGAATGATCCGGATGCGGCGTTGGGGAAGGTGCATGACTTGGGATTGCCAACATGCCAGGCGTATTGCGAGGAGTTTCCGGCGGGGTTGGCGAAGAAGTTGACCGCAGCGCTGGAGAAGTACGGGATTGAGGCTACGTCGATCGTAGTTGGCGGGCCAGGGAAAGAGGTGTGGGATTTTTATGGCGGGCCGCTGACGATTGGGTTGGTGCCGCGGGAGACGCGGGCGGCGCGGATTGCGCATATTAAGAAGGCTTCGGAGTTTGCGAAGGAGTGCGGGGTGGCGGCGGTGCAGACGCATTGCGGATTTATCCCGGAGAATCCGAACGAGGCGTTGTACAAGGAGACCGTGGCGGCAATGCGGGAGGTGGCGGAGTATTGCAGGCGGAATGGGCAGAACTTTCGGTATGAGACGGGGCAGGAGACGCCGATTACTTTGGTGCGGGCGATGCTGGACGTGGGACTGGACAACCAGGGAGTGAATTTCGATTTGGCGAATTTGATTTTGTATGGGAAGGCGAACCCAGTGGACGCGATTGAGATTCTTGGGCCTTACGTGCAGGGGATTCATGCGAAGGATGGGTTGTGGCCTACGAACCCGAAGGAGTTGGGCGAGGAAGTGGCGATTGGGAAGGGGAAGGTGGATTTTCCGAGAATTATTGCGCGGTTGAAGGAGATGAAGTACGCGGGGGCGGTGACGATTGAGCGGGAGACTTCGGGAGAGAAGCAGATGGAGGATGTGCGAGGGGCGAAGGAGTATTTGGAGAAGTTGATTGGGTAGTAGAAGGGGCAGAGAAGAAAGCAAAGGATAACGCAGAGGCGCAGAGTTTACAGAGGTTTCGCAGAGGAAGAGAAGAGAGCAAAGACTGAAGGTTGTACCACCAAGAACAGGGCCCCCCTCCCCCTTTTCTTGTAAGTGTTCATTCTAAAGGGTTTTAAGTCCTGTGTTTTGGAAGTGCGGATTCTAAAGGGGTTACGGGTGTGTTTTGCGGAAGTGCGGATTCTAAGGGAGTTAGTGACTTGTGGGGGATAGACAGCCGTGGGCGCGAGAGAAGTTCCGAAATGGGAATGCAGAGCGGGCTGGCGAGCAAACAACACGAGGGATTATAGTATAGATTAGTTATATTGTCAAGAGAATTATAAATGGTTTGCGGAGAAGGGTTTAGGGCAGCGTGGGGGCAGAAAGCAAAGACAAGGATTTTACACAGAGGCCACAGAGACAGAGAGATCACAGAGAAGAGAAGACCCGCCCACAAAAGGCGCCAGCAGGCACACGGCCTAAAGCTGGGCGATGACCCGGGTGGCTAAGTCCTTTAGCTGCTTTTCGTTTGCGGGCGTGAACGACTTCATATTTTCGAGGCTGAGAAAGAAACGAACTTTGCCTTTGCGGACATGCAGCCCGTGCTTAGGGTCAAAATAAGCTTCGTCTCCGAGTCCGGTTACCGGCGTTGGCGGGCTATAAAACACCTTCAATCTGGCGAAGAGATCCGTGGCGGCGGCCGGCGAGGGATCGACGTATGTTCTGAACCAGAGAGTACTCGCCCGATTATTCTTGGGTGCGTAATGGCAATCGGTTCCCTCGGCGGTGTTTGCGTAAGGGCGGGGAGCAATGCTCTTTTGTGGGGAGTCGTAGGATTGTCCCAAGGTTTTGGTTACTTCCGCAGCGGGGAGCAGCGAGCAGAGGTCGGCGGGAGGCTCGTTTGCTGACGCCGAGCGAACCGCGCAGGTGCTTATGAGGAGAGTTGCAGCGATGAGCGCTAGTTTACTTAGATTGGCCATGTGGCACGCCTTTCGTGGAGTTTGATCGGCGAGGTTAATATAACAGCTGAGGAGTTACGGAGTATAGAGAAGAGGAGACGGGGGCTTCGTGTTCCGGGACGCGTGAGCCGCGGCGGTTATCGAAGAGAGCGGGGTTGAAGTGGAACGTTTTCTTAACACAGAGGTCGCAGAGGGCATAGGAACAGCAAGAGGGGGTGGCCGCGGCGAAATAGGTCTTGAGTACGAGGCGGAAATCAGATAATCTGAGAATCAGATTATGAGGAAAACCAAGAAGATAACGGTTACAGAAGCGTCGCGCAATTTTGCGGATTGCGTGAACCGGGCACACTATCAAAATGTGACATTTGTCTTGCTGAAGAATGGCGAAGCGGTCGCTCGAATTGTGCCGGGAGATGAAAAGGTCTGCACGGGCCGAGACTTGGCAGCGGCGTTGGCCAAAGTCAAGCTTTCCAAGGATGAGGCGAAAGCGTGGGGGCGCGATCTGCGAACGGCCCGGAAACGGCTGAAGGCGCCGGTTGACAAATGGCGATAATGCTCGACGCGGACGTCCTTATCCGCGGCGAAAAGGGTACGTTTGACCTCGAGAAGTGGCTGGCTTCCCATCCCAACGAGCCGTTCGAGATCGCGGCGATCACCGTTGCGGAGCTATGGCATGGAGTAGAGCGAGCGACGGGAAAGCAGAAGAACGCGCGCGAACAATATCTGCGAGCGACGTTAGAGGCTATGCCAATCATTCTTTATACCGAGCAGACGGCCTACGAGCATGCGCGGGTGTGGGCGGAGCTAGAGGCGTCGGGCAGAAGGATCGGATTCTACGACATGATTGTGGGCGCGACGGCTTTGGAACGCGGCAGCGCTGTGGCGACGTTCAACAGGCAGCACTTCGGACAAGTACAGGGGCTGAAGATTATCGAGCCGAGTTAGTTGGATAAGGCAAAGATGAACCCTTAGATCCAGGTTCCCAAAGCGAACCTGTGGCACCCGGGAGCAACTCGCTGGTCTCTTCTCTGGCCATGGCAATCTGCTGATAGCGTGTGTGAAAATCACATCCTATAATTAACATTGCTCGACTCCTTTTTCCGAGCCTTGGTCGTCCAACAGCTGCCAAGTTTACTCGGTTGAAGGAGCCGACAACGTCATCCAATCAGGCCCGCCAGCTTACTGTTTGTGGCGAGTAGTGGGTAAGTTTACGACTGGCGGGTTTTATCAATGATTAATCACAGATTGGGGGGCACAAAGAAGTGGACTGGCCCCTCGTGACGTTTTTCAGCCTCCGTGGCCAGCGGTACCCACTGCTAACGTACAATCCTCGTCTCCAGTTGTTCTTAAGCAGCAAAAGGACTTAAGTACCAAACAGATGTGACCTCCCGGCTATATGCTTATGTCTAAGATTCTCCTATCGTTCGGGTAACCCAAGCCAGCCGTCTGCCACCCTCCTGAATCTTGACCGGCATGAAAAGGCTGGCATTAGCAAGGAAGATGGAAGCCTATTGATGTCCACCATTCAGCCACGGAGACCGGCCTGTTGTGTTGGATCCTCAAGGCCCCGACGCCACCCGCGCCTCTCTTGCTGCCACCTCAAGCGCTGCGAGGGCTTCACGCTCATTGAGATGTTGATCATGATCGCGATTGTGCTCACGATAGCTGCGATCGCAGTTCCCAATCTGATGGCGGCGCTCGATGCCGCACGGATTGCCAGGGCTGTCAGTGATATCCACACGCTGGAAGATGAGATCACTCTGTACTTGACGATTTACGGCCAATTTCCGGATTCGCTGACGCAGATCGGATACGGAGGGCTTCTGGATCCATGGGGTAATCCATATCAGTATTTGAACCACGCGACGATGAGGGGCAATGGTCAGGCCCGAAAGGATCGATTCCTGGTTCCGCTGAACTCCGATTACGACCTCTACAGCATGGGCAAGGATGGCGCGAGCGTCCCTCCTCTGACGGCCCCAACAAGCCAGGATGACATTGTTCGCGCCAGTAATGGGTCGTACGTCGGGCTGGCGTCGCAGTTCTGAGGCTCGTGAGCAAGATGCAAATGCAACGCACATTTCTCTATGGAAAACTGGCGCGCCGGGTGTTTTGGCTTTTCATTTTGTGCGCTCTGCTTCCACTGGCCATTTTTTCGGCGGTCGTCGTACTCAACGTTTCGGCGCAATTGAACGAACAAAACCGCCATCTGCTCCGTCAGACGAGCCGTGAAACCTCGATGAGCATCTTCGAACGGCTGATCTTTCTTGAAGCCGATATAAAACTGATTGCCGGGACACTGGACACCGCTGCGCGTCTCACTCCCAACTCATCTGGGACGCAGCTTCCTTCAAAGCTGGGAGAACATTTCAAGGGTTTGGAGATCCTAGCGGAAGATGGCGGACGCCGTCTGGTCTTCGGAAAAGTAAACGGGCCAGTCTATTTCTCCGCTGAGGAGCATGAATTCCTGCACTCCGGCAAGTCGGTACTCTCTACGCGAGACTGCGCGACTCCTACGCCATGCGTCTTTCTCTCACAGGAGCTCTCCGGCCAAGGCGCAAGCCAGGGGATAATCGTGGCGGAGGTTGATGCTTCGCATTTGTGGGGAGAGGAAAATCTTCCTCCGCTGATCGACCTTTGCGTGCTGGACGATCTAGGCCGGACGCTATTCTGCCCTGAAGCGACACCTTCACAATTTCCTTCCAAGTTAGCAAGCACCTTTTCCGGTCAGTTCGAGTGGAGCAACAATGGGCGCAAGTATCTCTCCGACTATTGGAGCGTACCGCTCAAGCCTCAGTTCTTTATTTCCCACTGGACCATTATCGTCAGTGAGGCGAAGAGTGACGTTCTTGCGCCGCTGAGCCATTTCAAGAAGATCTTCCTTCTTACTGTTTTGCTCGCTTTCTGGGTGGTACTCCTTTTGAGTCTCATTCAAATCCGGAGAAACATGGTGCCGCTGACGAGGCTCCAGGAGGGTACGCGTCTCCTAACTCGAGGCGATTTGAGAGCCCGAGTGACAGTTCCGGGTACAGATGAGTTTGCCGAGCTGGCCTCTTCTTTCAATTTCATGGCCGCCCGCATTGAAAAGCAAGTGAACTCGTTGAAGACTATCAACGAGATTGATCGCGCCATCTTGTCTTCATGGGACATGGAGAGGATCGTTGAAGCGCTCATCGAAGGGTTACGCGATCTGCTCAAGTTTGATTTCGTCGGCATCACCTTACTGGATGCCGGGGCCACCCTCAAGGCCGTCACTTATGTTGGTGCTGCTGACGCGATGGGAGGGAAAAAAGTCAAGAGGATCACGCTCTCTGGGGCTGAAGTAGCCGCGCTGAATCGTTGCCCTGGGATCACTGTTCTTGAGCTGCGAGAAGATGTCCCCAGTTATCTGTCACCACTCATTGAACTTGGTATGCATTGCTTTCTTGTCGCGCCCATTCTCCTAAAGGGGAATTTGTCAGCCGTCATCTCGCTTGGTCATAGTACGAGCTCGGTTTGGTCAGAGGAAGACAAGCAGCAGGCCACACAACTCGCAGACCAGGTTGCCCTTGCTATTTCGAATGCCCGGCTCATCTTTGAACTTAAAGAACTGCACTGGGGCACGCTCACCGCCCTGGCGCGGGCCATCGACGCGAAGTCAAGCTGGACCGCAGGGCACTCCGAGCGCGTCACGAAATGGGCTCTCAAGATCGCCCAAGCCATGGGCCTCCCTGAGGATGAACTTGAAATAATCCATCGCGGCGGCTTACTCCACGACATTGGAAAGATCGGCACTCCCGTCGCTATCCTCGACAAACCAGGAAAGCTCACGGATGAAGAAATGCAGCAGATGCGAGATCACGTGCGCATCGGCGCTCGCATCCTGGAGCCGATACCTGGATTTGCGGAGTGCATGCCAATCGTATTGCAACACCACGAATGGGTGAATGGGGCAGGCTATCCCAGCGGTCTGGTTGGAGAGGAAATCAGTTTGCACGCACGGGTATTTGCCGTTGCTGACTGTTACGATGCCATGATCTCCGAGCGCCCGTATCGTACTGGAGTCCCGCTTGACCGTGTGGTGGAAATCATCAAAGGAGGCGTCGGAAAGCAGTTCGACTCCGCGGTAGTCGAAACGTTTCTGCAGTTGCTCAATCAGGAAAACAGAACGGACTCGGCCGAAGATGCCACGGTTCTAGCCATCGAAGCCACTTGACGGTGACAGCGTCGTGAGTAACTTAAACGGCGAAAGTGAGCGAATTATGCGTACCGAGAAGAAGCAAAAGACAAGTGCCTGGAAACAACTTCGCTGGATATTCATGCCAGTGGCAATTTATGCCGTATTCCTGCTTTGGCAGCACTGGCCAAAATCACGGAATGTACCCGACGAATTGGCTGGAGTCTGGAGAACTTCCGACCCGAAATACGCGGATCGTTCTTTCGAGATTGGGTTGGTCAGCGTCAATTTTGGAACCGGCGAGGGGCAGAGTCACACTGGCTTCATCGAAAAAGTTGATGGAGTATCCGACGGTGGGGGCACAGTTTATACGATTTCCTACATCGAAGACGGCGTGGAAAATCAGTTTTCTTTCTATTACTCCGAACAAAGGGGAAAAACTATCGTTTTCAGGAACCAGCCTAATATTATTTGGAGCAAGGTCAAAGAGTTCTAGTTCGATTTCGCTCATGTTTAGGTCCTCAACTCTAATCTAGCCTTGAAATCGAAACCAAAACTCGGAAGTGCGAACGTTTCCCTCATAGATCCCCGCGACTTGCCGAGGGAGCATGGGATCCAAACAACTCGGGGAAGAGTTGAGCCAGAAATTTTGACGGGCTGTGATAGGAGGAGAGAGATGGCGAGCGAGGAGATGGGCGGAGGGAATTTATGGGGGGAGTCGCGGCGGCGGGAGGGGTGATGTTTATTCCGGAGGGGTTGGTGCGTGGGTCGGCGGCGAATTCGGCGGTATAATCGTTCGCATGAGTAAAAAGGTCATACATATGTCGGAAGCGGAAGCTGCGAATGACTTTGCGGCGGTGAAGCAAGGTGCGTGCGGGGGCGGAAGTCGTGATCGAGAAAGATGCGCTGCCGGTGGCGGTGGTTAAGCCGCCAGAGCCGGTGCTGCGCTTGCTATCTGAATCGCTGCGGTTGGCGCGCGAACATGGCTCTACGGCGACACTCGACGGGGGTTTTGCGAAGGACGTGGAGGCAGCCATCGAGTGCCACCGTGAGCCTTTAGATCCGCCCGCATGGGACTGATCCTTGATTCCAGCGCTGTGATTGACGCGGAGCGCCGCGGCGAAACCGTGGTGCGGTTGATTGAGCGCGTCGTGAACGCCTCAGGAGATTAGGAGTCGGCGCTCTCTGCGGTCGGACTGACCGAGCTGGTCCATGGACTTCACCGCGCCAATACTCCAGCCTTGCGCCTGCATCGCCAATCGTTTCTCGATGAACTCCTCGCTGATCTGACGGTGTATCCCTATACCAAAGAGACCGCTTTGCTCGCAGGGAAACTGGATGCTGAGCAGCGAAGCCGCGGGGTGGTCATTCCTTACGCGGACCTGCTCATCGGTGCGACAGCTCTTTCGCTGGGATTCTCGGTGCTCACCACAAACGTCCGCCACTTCCGACAAGTGCCCGGCCTTTCGGTTGTTCTGTTTCATTAGCAAGAATATCTTTCGTGGTGCTATTCCTCGATGCGCGCCAAACGAAGCTGTAGATGGCGATTGCGCGAGAGGACGGGTTGCGCCATACGCCGTGGATGTGATACAGCGGGTGCGGGATGCGCTACAAGGAGCTTTGGGAGCGAGGAGCACAGACGGAAGTCTGTGCCACTGGGGAGGCGTGAAATGGTTAGTGACGAAAAGAATGGGGTGGGGCGGAGGGAGTTTATTGGCGGAGTGGCGGCGGCGGGAGGGGTGATGTTTATTCCGGCAGCGCGGGTGTGGGGGTCGGAGGCGAACTCGGCGGTGCGTGTGGGGCTGCTCGGTTGCGGGGGGCGGGGGACGGAGGACGCGACGAACCTTGTCGAGACGGGCGGCGCTCGCGTTGTGGCTTTGGCGGATATGTTTCAGGACCAGTTGGATGTGGCGCGAGCGACGTTTGACAAGATGCAGGCGGCCAAGGGATATGCGGCGATAGATTCGACGCAACTCTTTGTTGGGCCTCGGGCTTACGAGGCGATAGCGCACTCGAAGGAGGTGGATGCGATTGTGGTGGCTTCGCCGCCTTATTTTCATCCGCAGCATTTGGAGGCGGTGGTTGGTGCGGGGAAGCACGTTTATTGCGAGAAGCCGGTGGCGGTGGACGTGCCGGGGGCGAAGAAGGTGGTGGAGATTGGGAAGCGGGCGGAGCGGAAGTTGAGCTTGGATGTGGGATTTCAGATTCGGGATTGTCCGCCGTTTGTGGAGTTGGTGAAGAGGATTCATGGCGGGGCGCTGGGAAATATTGTTTGCGGGGAGGCGCATTATTTGTCGGGGTATCTGGACCGGCCAAAGTGGGAGAAGGCTTCGCCTACGGAGCGGCGGTTGCGGAACTGGGTGTATGACCGGGTGCTTTCGGGGGACATTATCGTGGAGCAGAACATCCATGTGATTGATATTTGCAATTGGATTTTGAAGGGGCATCCGGTGAAGTGTTCGGGGACTGGCGGGAGATTGGGGCGGCCGGTGGATGGAGATGTGTTTGGGAATTACAACGTGGTGTTTACTTATCCGGACGGAGTGGACGTGACGTTTAGCTCGACGCAATTTGCCAAGGGGTGGTGGGACGTTACGGAGAGATTCTTTGGGACAAAGGGGACTTCGCAGTCGCCTTACTCGGGGCCTTTGGGAATTTGGGGGGAGGAGGCTTGGCAGACGCCTTTGACGCCCGAGAAGGATGCGCAGGGATTTTCGGCTACGGGGAAATTTACTTCGAATTTGGAGTTTGCGGATGCGGAGAAGAAGAAGGCGTTTGTGGAGAGTATTACCAGCGGGAATTTTCATAATCAGGCGGCGAAGGGGGTGGAGTCGGCGCTTTCTTGCATGCTGGCGCGGACAGCGGCTTATTCGGGGCGGGAAGTGACGTGGGAGGAGTTGATGAAATCAAAGGAAGAGTGGGACTCGAAGATTGATTTGAATAAATTGGGTTGAGGACGAGGAGAAAAAGGACAAAGATAACGCAGAGGCGCAGAGTTAACAGAGACTCGCAGAGAAGAGGGAACAGAACTCGATGGGGCGGACATCGCGGCGGGAGTTTGTTAGGGCGGGAGTTGCGGTGGCGTGCGTGGCGGGGATTGGTGGCGGTGCGTTGGTTCGCGGGATGAACGCCGGAGTTAGCGGGGCACTGCCGGTTAAAAAAGGGCTGGTGTTTGACATGCTGCCTGCGCGGTTGAGTTATGCGGAGCGGTTTAAGCTGGCGCGGGATGTGGGATTTGAGGTGGTGCAGGCACCGACTACCACGGACATGCATGAGGCGGAAGAGATTAAGAAGGCGGCGGATGCGGCGAATATTCGGATTGATTCGGTGATGAATATGGACCATTGGAAATATCCGCTTTCGTCTCGCGATCCGGCGGTGGTGGCGAAGTGCGTGGAGGGGATGAAGACTTCTTTGCACAATGCGAAATTGTGGGAATCGGATGCGGTTTTGCTGGTTCCGGCGGTGGTGAATGCGGAGACGTCGTACCGCAAGGCGTGGACGCGGTCGCAGAAAGAGATTCGCAAGCTGATTCCGATGGCTGCGGAATTGAAGGTGGTGATTGCGATCGAAGAGGTGTGGAATAAGTTTTTGCTGAGTCCTTTGGAGATGGAGAAGTATATTGGCGAGTTTGAGAGCCCGTGGATCAAGGCGTGGTTCGATGTGGGGAACGTGGTGCTTTACGGTTATCCGCAGGATTGGATTCGGACTTTGGGGACGAGCATTTACAAAGTGCACTTGAAGGATTTCAAGCGGAAAGAGGGTGGATACGCTTGGGTGAATTTGGGGGACGGGGATGTGGATTGGGCTGCGGTGCGGCAGGCGTTTGCGGAGACTGGATATTCGGGAAGCGTGATTGTGGAATTAGACGGTGGAGACGAGGCGTATTTGCATGATGTGAGCAAGCGGATCGACCGACTGTTGATTGGTGGGGCGTAAGGTCGAGGCAGGCGGGCTTCGGCGAAAACGACGGCGGGCTGGGCACGAGTCGAATCGGGGATTGCGAAGGGGCAACAGGGAATTGCGGTTAGCCTGCAGCGGAGACGGCTACACCTAGTTCTTTGAGTCTGGCGCGGGCCGCACGTTCTTCTTCGGTGCCGGGGTACCGGCGGATAACTTCGCGTAGTTCGCGAACGCCGGCAGTCTTCTGGCCGAGTTCAATCAGCGCCATACCTTTTTTTAGGCGGGCGGGTTCGAGCTTGAAACCTTTCGGATAGAGCGTGAGCACCTTGTCGTATTCAGCGACAGCGTCCTGATACTGCTTCTGGTGGTAGGCAATTTCGCCGAGATAAAATTGCGCGTTGCAGGCGAGGTCGGTGTTGCCATAGTACTTGATATAGTCCAGAAATTCCTGGCGAGCGAGATCGTATTTGCCGCTGGTGATGTCGCGCAGGCCGTTGGAATAGAGCATGTCGGCGGATGGCGCGGGCGACGCTGAGGACGTGGCGTTACTTGCGATGGGCGGTGCGGAGTTTCCGTCGTTGGCTGATCGCGGAGATCCGGCGGCCCCGGTAGGAGTTGGGTTTGCGGGAGCGGAGCCGGCGAGCTTGGAGTCAATGCTCTGGGCGGCGCTTTGCAGGTCGACGAGCTGCTGATTTAGTTTGCCTAGGCGGGATTTAATTTCCTCGAGATTGTCGGAAAGGCCCTGGACCTGCGTGGACATAGTGTCCAGACGGGCGCCGGAGTTGGCCTGCACGTCCTGAACGGACTTTTGGACGGAGGTCATGGTGGCGCTGAGCTTGTTGACATTGTCGCTGGATTGGCCGACGAGAGTCTTGAGGACGGCATCGTCCTGCGTGATTTGCGTGGACATGTCCTTTTGACCCTGAAGAAGCGTGGTAACGTCGCGCTGCAGGTCGATGATCTCGCGGGCGACGGCTTCAGCGGGGCGTGGCCCGATGAGGCTGCCGCCGAGCGCTCCGGCAAAAACGGCGGCGGCAAAAATGACGATGGTGCGGATTTTCATGAAAAAAACCTCCTCAGATGCGTCTGCTTCTCAGACTGATGTTCAGGCCAGGGAAGAGGGCGCTAGCTTGTAATCGCTGAGCGGCCGGTACGTCTGGAACCGGACGGCTCTTTATTCACTTTAACGGCAGAGCCGCGCGCGAGCAAGAGATTGCTCGGCCACGCGGCTCTGCCGGTCATCGAACAGTTACGAGGTTGCCCTCGGATTAGTTGGCCTTAACGAAGTGGCCGACGCGGTTTCTCTGCCAGCACTCCTCGTTGCTATCGGTGCAGAAGGGCCTCTCCTTGCCCAGGCTCGTCGTGGTCAGACGGTCGGCGGAGATGCCTAGCTGAACGAGGTAGTTTTTCACGGCAGCGGCGCGGCGATCTCCGAGGACTAAGTTGTACTCGGTGGAGCCGCGTTCGTCGCAGTGACCCTCGATGGTCACTCTGATCTCCGGGTGACTGCGGAGGAACTCGGCGGTCTTAGCGAGAGCTTCGCGGGCATCGGCGCGGACGTCGGCTTTGTTGAAGTCGAAATAGGCGTCGCGAACTTCCTTCATGAAGAGTCCCGCAATGTCTTCAGCCACCGGCGGGGGTGGTGGTGGCGGAGGCGCCGAGACGGTGACGCGGGCGCTGGAGTCAGCCGAGCCGCCGGGACCGCTGGCGGTGATCGTGTAGGTTGTGGAATCGGACGGAGTTACTTTGGTGGAACCTTGAGCGGTGACGGCGCCGACATCCGGAGCGATGGTGAGCTGCGTAGCGTCGGTGGAAGTCCAGCTCAGGGTTGTGGAATCACCCTTGTTAATGGAAGTTGGACTGGCCTGCAGCGAGACAGTCGGGCGTGAAGCTGGAGGCGGTGGTGCTGGCGGTGGGGGCGGCGCCGCTGCTGGCTTTTTGGCGCAACCCGCGGCAAACGCAACAGCGAGCATGGCAGTGAGAATGGCCCCGCGGTACAACGAGCTAGAAACCCGAATCATTCGTATCCTCCTCAGCGTAAGAATCCCTTGTTCGTCCCACCAGAGGCATTCATCCTATCACTAGCGGGCTGGGTTAGCGAAATACATCGTATCACGATATATTCCATATCGTACACAGACAAATTCGACAGAAAATCGAAAGAAACAAAAGCAAATACCAGAGTCAGGGAGAATAGCGCAACCAGATCGTGTGATGCGCGGCAAAGACGGAAAGTTTCGCATAGTCTATCGCTGCCTGTCTTTACTTGGGCGACCAGTTAGGCGACTCGTTGTGGCCGTCAGTGGTGAGCTGATGAGCCTGCGAGCCATCGGCCAGCATGGTCCAGATTTGGCGCGGGCCGTTGCGGGTCGATTCAAAGACGATGTGGCGGCCGTCGGGAGCCCAACTGGGGCGTTCGTTGCGGGCACCAGCATTGGGCGTCAGGTTGATGATCTGAAGCGAGGTAGGCTCCATAACGTAAATGTCGTAGTTGCCATCGGGACGCCGCCAACTGAAGGCGAGGATTTGACCGTTAGGGGACCATGCGGGATCGATGACGTAGCCCTTGTCGGGGAGGTCGAGGATGGATGTGTTGGAGCCGTCGGCGTTCATCATGTAGAGCTTGGGGAGGCCACCTCGGTCGCTAACGAAGACGACCGATTGGCCGGTCTTGGGATTCCATGTGGGCGAAGTGGCGCCGCCAACGCCGGAAAGCGTAAGGCGCTTGGGTTTGCCGCCGCTTGAGTCGGTGACGTACAGCTCAGGGGTACCTTGCATGGAAGAGGAGAACATGATCTGCGTTCCGTCTGGGGACCAGGCAGGAGCGCTGTTGGTTCCGCGGAAGCGTGGGAAGGAGACGACTTTGCCGGCGTCCATCGAATACATGCAGATTTGCGCGTTCACAACGCCGTTCAAAGGCTCATAGCAGGTGAAGGCAATGCGGGACGCATCCGGAGACCAACGGGGCATGAGGGAGATGGTGCGGAGATTTGTTAGAGGATGCTGGTTTGCGCCGTCGTAATCCATGACCCAGACTTCTTTGGTGCCGGTGCGGGAACTGATGAAGGCAATTTGGGTGGAAGCAACCCCGGGGACGCCAGCGCCAAGTTTACTGATGATTTCATCCGCGAATTGGTGAGCGAACTTGCGGACTTGTGGGTCCGTGGGGGCGCCGCGATAGATTTTGCCGACAACGGATTGAGAGGAAGGATTGGTGACGTCATAGAGCCAAGCTTGAATGGCTACTTCGGTGGCGGTTTCGGTGAGATTGCCGAAGGCGACGTAGTGGGCGTTGACTTGGGATTCAGTCCAGGCGGCGTTTTGGAGTTCGCCGGGTTGGGTGGGGGCTTGGGCGGGGTAGAAGCTGGGGCTGACTAGCTCTACGACTCCGCTGAAGGCGAGATCGTCGCGGACGATTTGGGTGAATTGCTGGGAGTGCGTTTTTGCATTGTCGGCGCGCGGGCCGAAGTCAGCTACCGCTAGGCGAATCTTATCGACGCCAAGGCCGGTGCCGGTCCGGAACCAAGCTTGCTGTCCTTGTTGAGCGCTCGCCCGGCCGACTGCAAAACTAAGAAGCGTTACGGCGACCAGGCAACTGAAGAGTTTGGACTTCACTAGCACCTTTACCTCCGGTTTTATTGCCGCACAAAATGCCGATTAAGGGCGGCCTTAGTGCGTCAAAGACAGATCAAAATCAAATGTGACGTCCACGCCGCTGCCGCTATAGTCGTTCGGGAGTGGACCGAAACGAATGCCATCCAATGCCCGGCGCGCTGAATTATCCATAGAGAGGTTGCCGCTGGATTGCGACATCTGGATATTTGTGACGCTTCCGTCACGATTGATGCGAAACGTCATTATCGCGTGGGCCTGTCGCGCCGCGCGGACCGCTGGGTCGATTGTTGTCTGCAGCCAATTCTGCCCGACGCTGCGACGCACGGCTTCGATGTACCAAGCGTAACGCGAAGCAAAGTCTCCGCCGCCTTGGCCTTGCACGGTCACGGGACCAGACCCGCTCCCAGGTTTCGGCGCGTAACTTGTTGGAAGGTTGGGAGCGCCGCCCTTGCCGTAGTCCACGGCGTTGGGTGGCGGAGGAATTTTGGGATCATCAACTTTGGAAGGGTGCGAGACTGGCTTGGGCTTTACATTCTTGAACGCTGGAATTTTTTCAGCTGGTGTGGGAGGTTCCGGCACCTTGGGCTTGGGCTCTTCCTTCCAAAGGCCTTTTGTCGGATCGACGGCTTTGCTCTCCGTTACCGTGGGCTGCGATGGGAGTGGGATTCCAGCGGCAGGGCCGACAAGCTTTACGTTGACGCTGCCCTCGGTACCGCCGATGCCGCTCCACTCTGGGCCGCGCATTTGGAGATAAATAGAGACGGCGATCCAGAGAACGAGGAAAACGTGGAGAATCACGGAGTAGACGAGGAATTTTCGGAGGTCGAGCTCTTGCGAGTTGGCGACGGCGGTGGTCATTTTCAGCACATATGTGACTAGCGCGTGCGGGCGCGTTCGGTTAAGGGCTCCGTGACAATACTAATATTACTGACGCCGGATTGGCGAAGGGCGTCGATGACCTTGGCAAAAGTACCAAAGGGAATTGTCTCATCGGCGCGAAGGAAGACGGAGTCTTGTGGCTTTTTGAGCTGCGCCTTCACCCTGGTACCGAGCTGGTGGATGTTGATAGGAGAATCGCCAATGTAGATCAGCTGGTTCTTGTCGATGGTGATGACGAGGCGTTGCTCGTTGATTTCTTTTACGGTTGCGGTCTTGGGGACGTCGACCTCGATGCCGGACTGGAGGATGGGGGCGGTGATCATGAAAATGATGAGGAGGACGAGAACAACGTCGATGAACGGGACCATGTTGATCTCGGAGAGCGTGCTCTGCGTGTTTTTGGAGAGTTGCGGCATGGTTTTCAGTGGCGGCCGAGGGCTGGCGGCCGCAAAAGCCTAGGTAAAAGTTTTTTCGATTTGGGCTCCCACTTCCAACGCAAAGGTGTCGAGGCGAAGCGCCAGATCGCGAATATTCTGCAAAAAGTGGTTGTAGAAAATGACGGCCGGGATCGCGACGAAGAGGCCGGCGGCTGTGGTAATGAGCGCTTCGGCGATGCCTGGGGCCACGGCGCGGAGGCTGGCGGCCCCGGCATTTCCGAGGCCTGAAAATGCGTCAATGATGCCCCAAACAGTTCCGAAGAGGCCGATGAAGGGAGTTACGGAACCGGTTGTGGCCAGCCAGGACATGCCCTTTTCGACGCGGCGGACTTCCTCGGCGGAAGCGAGTTGCATGCTGACGGTGACCGCCTGGAGGCTCTTCAATTTTCCAGTTGGTTGCGGATTGCCGGTGCCGACCTGGCTCAGGAGCTCGCGATAGCCTGCGGCATAAACGGATGCGAAGGGCGAGCCCCCTGAGGCAAGTGCTTGCGGATTGGCTACGCCTTTGGTGGCGCGAAAGATGCGAAGGAATTGGTCGCTCTGACGGCGAACGCGACCGAAGAGGCCGAGCTTCTGGAATATCATGGCCCAGGAGACGATGGAGAAAATCCCGAGCAGGAGCAAAATGCCACGGGCAACCCAGCCCGTTTGTCCAAGAATGTTACCGAGATCGGCGATAAAAATCGTAGCGGACAGAAGAATGATACAACCCCTCAGTTAGAAATAAATTTCCCCGACTTAAGAAACGTAGCACACGCCTACAGGGTGGTCAAACAAATGAGATGCGGAAGATGAGGATGGTGCTGCCTCTTTGGATACAGACAAGAACGCGACGTGCGCGCTGGAATGGCTTTAGGGGAGGGTGGCGGACCTCGGGTTCGGGGCGGATAGGTGTGTTAGACTGCGAAACAGGCATGGGCAAAACGTTCGATATCGGGCTGGAGAGACTGACGGGCGGTTCTGAGTTTCCCATCGGCAGTGCAATAACTACAAAGAATAAGCGCATTGGCGAGCGTGAAGACGCAAGGGTTGAGGCATCGGGATTTGATGCGATTCGGGGCGCGTTGCGCGGTACGTTTTTTCTGGAGACGTTTGGATGCCAGATGAACGACCACGACTCCGAGAAGCTCGCAGGCGTGCTGCTTTCGCGGGGATACACGCAGGTTGAATCGCCGGATTCGGCCTCTTTGATTCTCTACAACACGTGCAGCATCCGGGAGAAAGCGGCGCAGAAAGTTTTTTCGCGGCTTGGGGAGTTCGGCCTTAAGCAGAATGATGGGCGGATTATCGGCGTTCTGGGATGCGTGGCGCAGCAGGAAGGTGAAGAGATTTTTAAGCGCGCGCCGTGGGTGAGCCTGGTGTGCGGCTCTGCCAGCTACAGCAAATTGCCAGAGTTGCTGGCGCAGGTCGAGGCAGGGAATCAACGCGTGACCGGGCTGGACACCGACACGGACGAGACGTTTGAGACGCCTGTAACGCGACGCGACAATCCGTGGCGCGCTTATTTGACGATTATTGAGGGTTGCGACAAAGCCTGTTCGTACTGCGTGGTGCCCTACACGCGCGGGCCGGAGCGCAGCCGGGCGAGCGATTCGATTTTGCGCGAGGTACGGCAGCTTGCGGAGTTGGGTTACTCCGAAGTGCAGCTGCTGGGACAGACGGTAAATTCCTACAAGGACCCGACGGCGCGCAAGATGCGGTTTTCCGAGTTGCTGCTGGCCGTTGCGGACGAGCCGGGGATTCGACGGGTGCGGTTTACGACTTCGCATCCAAGCGACTTCACTCAGGACATTGTGGATGCCATAGATGCGCAGCCGAAGCTATGCAATCACGTGCATTTGCCGGTGCAATCTGGGTCGACGAAGGTTTTGCGTGCCATGGAGAGGACGTACAGTCGCGAAGTGTATTTAGAGAAGATTGCGATGATCCGCGGGGCCAAGCGGGCCATTAGTATTACTACGGACATTATCGTGGGGTTTCCTGGGGAGACGGTAGAGGACCTCGCGGAAACGCTGAGCCTGCTGGACGCGGTGCGGTACGACAACATGTTCTCGTTCAAATATTCGCCACGGCCACATACGCCGTCGTTGGCGATGAGCGACTTGATCAGTGAAGAAGAGAAGAGCCGGCGGTTGGCTTTGCTGCAGGAAAAACAGCGGGAGATTCAGACCACAAGGCACGTGACGATGGTTGGGGAAACGTTCGAACTGCTGGTCAGCGGGAAATCGCGGCGAGAAAATCAGTGGTCGGGACATACTTCTTGCCATCGAGTTATAAATTTCTCTTCCCAAGAGCAGGCGCTTCTGGGAAAGTACGTGCAGGTTCGGGTTACGGGAGCGACGCCGAACAGTTTGGTGGGAGAGCAGGCTTCTTAGGGCGCGGTTTGTGGTTGCAACCATCGGGCGCTCGGACATTTTGACGGCACAGACTGAAGTCTGTGCTACTCGGGAGGTCACATGGAAGTGGAGATGAAAATCCGCAGCCTGATGATGGATCCCGTCACGAACATGCCCATTGTTGTGTTGAAGGACGTGCAAGGGCAGGCGATTCTACCGATTTGGGTTGGCGTATATGAGGCCAACGCCATTGCGCTCGAAATTGAAAAGGTGCAGACGCCGCGGCCGATGACTCACGACCTGCTGAAAAATGTTTTGCTGGGGCTGGATGTGCAAGTGCACAAGATTGTGGTGAACGACCTGAAGGACGATACGTTTTACGCGCTGATTTGGGTGGAGCGCGACGGGCAGATGATGACGATTGATTCGCGGCCGAGCGATGCATTGGCGCTGGCGTTGCGGGTAGATTGCCCGATTTTTGTAGATGAAGAAGTGCTGAAGAACTCGAAGATTTCCAGCGCGATTACGGAACGCAGCACTAGCGAACAATTGCGCAACTGGCTCGAGGGTCTTTCCGACGACGACCTCGGCCGTTACAAGATGTAAGTCTTCCTCCGTTGTTCGGTGACGTCTTCTTCATCCCTGTGCGGCCCAATCAGAATTCAGAATACTGATCGCGGGATTATTTTTGCGAGATGGAGAGGGTCAACTGACGAACCCTCCGCTGCCAGACGATCAGCAGAACAATTCCGATGAGTATGAGAGCAAGACTTAAACCGGCCCACAAACCGAAGGCTCCCCAGCCGCGACGGAAACAGAGCCATGCGCCGAGCGGGAGACCGATGATCCAATACGCCGTGAAGTGGCAAAGCATGGGGGTACGCGTATCTCCCAGGCCGCGCAGTGCGCCCGTCGCGACGGTTTGGATGCCATCAAAGAGTTGGAAGGCCGCGCCCGCTGCGAGCAGAAATATCGTGCTATGGATGATGGCTTCGTCCGGAGTGTAGGCGCGGGCTATCCAGCGGGGAATGAAAAGCAGCACGACGCTCATACATGTCATGAACACGGCGCCGAGAAAAATGGCGGTACCCCCTGCATCTCCGGCCCCTTGTGGATCCTTGCGTCCGATCGCTTGGCCGACGCGTACAGCTGCGGCTGAGGCGATTCCGAGAGGGACCATGTAGGTGAACGCGACGGTATTCAGCGCAATTTGATGGCTGGCGAGCGGAACCGCGCCGAGGCGAGCGATCAAAGCAGTGGCGAGTGCGAATACGCCACTCTCCAAAGTGAATTGCATGGCCGCGGGAAATCCGAGCGTGATGAGACGGCGTATCCGTTGCAGATCCGGGTCAATGGGTGTCTTGAGAAGTTCCGTGCGGTGACGGTGGTCGTACCAGAGCAGATAGCCGACCAGGATGGCGGCCATGTAGAGGCGAGAGACAGACGTAGACCAGCCAGAGCCGACGGCTCCCATCGCGGGAAATCCCCACTTTCCGTAGATGAGAATCCAATTTCCGCCAGCGTTTACGAGGTTCGCCGTGATCAGGGCGAAAGCGACGGGCTTCACCATGTTCATGGCTTGGAGGCACCGTCGAACGGCAAAATAAAGCAGCAACGGAAAGAGTCCCGCCACCAAGGTCTTGGTGTAGGGGATAGCGAGGCCGAGCACGCTCGGATCGACTTGCATAGAGCGAAGCAAGGCAGGCAGGAGCCAAACGGGCACAGCCAGGAGTGGAGTGAGAGCAATACTCAGATAGATGCTGTTAAGCAAGGAACGATGACAGTCCTCGCGTTGACCGGCCCCGAAGGCCTGCGAGACGAGCGTATCCAACCCCATAAGCAAACCGCCGCCGAAAAGAGCCAGGACAGTGAATAGATTCGAGCCCAGGCTTACTGCACCCATGGCTGTCGCACTGTTGGGGAGACGGCCGACCATCATAGTGTCCACGATGGCCATGCTCATCCAGCCCAGCTCGGCTAGAACTAGAGGCAAGGCCAGTCGCAGAGTGGGGGATAGTTCGGCGCGGAATGTTTTGTAGCGGATCATGGATGAAAGAGGAATTTAAAGAGTTTAAGCGGGACTCCAAAAAGGAGCAAACGGGCCCGCGCACGTATCACATCCTGGACTAGAGCCGCAGTGGAGAAGCGCTTAGCCGATTGGTATGGTTAACTTCGAGGTCGTTCTAGGTCCGAAGTCCCATTGACCGGACCGTGTGGGAACCGTAGCCTTCGGGATAGTGCTGCTTTTGCGCGCTTCGAATACAAGCACTTGTATCTAACTTCATTCTAAGGGACCGATGGCGAACCGCTAGGACGCTTGCGATCCGGCAAACGCAGGAGACAACCGTGGGTGTAGAGAACCTATCCAGGTTTGAAGCACGAATGCAGAATGCCAGGGCGGGAGTGCGCGTGAATTCGCGTGTGCCTGTGGCCGTGGAATGGGCAGAGTCGGGCCGCGCGAGGCGCGCGGAAGGTTACACCGTGGACACCAGCATGAAAGGCTGCCTCGCCGTGATTCCCCAAGGCTTTCCAGTGGGGCAGCGCCTGCTCCTGGTCAATCTCATCAACAAGAACGCTTGCGAGGCGGTCTTGATTTGGCGAGGGCACGAGGGCCGGACAGGATGGGAACTGGGGCTGGAACTTCAAGAGGCTTCGATGGATTTCTGGGGCGTGGAGTTTTAGGTGACTTCAAACGTGCACTTTCGGCTGTCCCTTCTTCTCATCTGCAATTTTACTTTTTCATAAAGCTGCGCTGGTAAAAGTCTCGAACTGCCAACGGCGGCTGTCCCAAAACAGAACTTCTGAGTTTTCCACCGACCCCGCCCAGAATTCCACTTTTCCCTTGCACTGGAATGGCCTGCGAACGTAGAGTGAGCCTTAGAGCTAGGGGGCTTTCTGCTGGCAGCACCCACATATAGGGACATGGTTGCCGGCTCGCATCGGCGCGATTTATCATGCGCATAGGCGGAGGCAGAAGCGTATGACTGCCATCATCACGGTTGCAAATCAAAAAGGCGGCGTGGGGAAAACGACGACGGCGATCAATCTGTCCGCCGCCCTGGCGCACCGCGGCAAGCGCACCCTTTTGATTGACCTGGATCCGCAAGCGAATTCAACAATCGCATTTTACAATTCCGGCGAGATTGCTACATCCATGTTTGACGTGCTGAGCGAAAGCCGGGCGACGATGGCTTCCGTAGTGAAGCCAACGAAAGACCAGATGCTTTTTCTTGGGCCCGGCCGACTGGCGCTGGCCAAGCTCGAGCAAGTACTTGCGGGACAGTTCGACGCGCCGTACCGATTGAAGGACGCGCTGGCGCCGATCATAAAAGAATACGATTACATCGTGTTGGATACGCCGCCGTCGCTGGGAATTCTGACGGTGAATGCGCTCGTGGCTTCCACCCACTTGCTCGTGCCAATTCAAGCGGCGTATTTTGCGATCGAAGGCACGGACGACCTGCTCGAAACTTACGAGAGAATTCGTGCGCGGCCCAACCCCGGGTTGAAAGTGCTGGGCGTGGTTATCACCTTGTTTGACAAGCGGACGAATATTTCGCGCGACACACATGGGCAGATTCGCACTGTGTTTGGCGAAGTACTTTTCAAAACGAAAATCAGCAAGAATGTGCGGTTGGAAGAGAGTCCGGCATATAAAGAAACGATCTTAACGTTTGCGCCGAAATCACCGGGCGCTATCGAGTACAAGAAATTGGCAGGGGAGGTTATCCAACGTGTCGAAGAGGATCGGGTTACCCGTCACGCTGAAGATGCGGCATGACGCGCACTACGTCGAATCGCTGACGAGTTACAGCGGGGCAGCGGTCGGACGGATGATCCCTGTGGATCAGATCCGCCCCAATCCGGATCAGCCGCGTAAAGCGCTGGGAGATTTGCGCGAACTTTCGGAGTCTATCCGCGAAAAAGGCGTGCTTGAGCCGCTGCTGGTGCGGTTTGTGCCACGCGAAGACTGCTACTACATCATTTCGGGCGAGCGACGTTACCACGCTTCGCGTGCGGCAGGGTTGCGCGAAGTTCCTTGCATCGAGAAAATGGCGGACGATGCAGAGACGCTGGAAATCGCGCTGATCGAGAATATCCAGCGCAAAGACCTCACACCGTTTGAAGAAGCCGACGGGCTGCATCGTCTGGCGACGCAATTCGAATACACGCACGAAGATGTTGGCAGGAAGATCGGGCGCGCGCGCTCTTCGGTTACGGAGACATTATCGCTCAGGAATATTCCGGAGTCGCTGCGCAAGAAGTGTGTCGAGCACGGAATCATCTCGAAATCGTTGCTTCTGCAGATTGCGCGGCAGGCGACCGAAAAAAAGATGATCGAGATGATGCACCGAATTATGCAAGGCGGGTTGACACGAGATGAGGCGCGGCGAGAGCGGCGCGATGAGCAAGGCGGACCTCAGAGGCCACAGCCGTTCCTCTTTCAGTTCGAACCGGAGAACGAAAGCTTCAAGTTTCGGATCCAGTTCAAGAAGAGCCATGTTACACGGGATGAGCTGATCGTGACGCTGCGGGAGATACTTTCGCAGCTCGAAGGATCATCTTCGGAAGCGGATTCCACGGCGGCTTGATCACGCCCTAGCAAGACATGGCGGCAGACAGACTGAAGTCTGTCTGACCAATCGCATGGTCGAGTACACTCCTCAGCAGATGCAGATTCTGGAGAGGCTTTTCGCGGCGGGCTTTCGGCCGATTGCGATTCCTCATTATGAGAGTGCATTGTGCCTGCGGCGCGGAGAGTGCGCAGCTATTCTGTCGCCGATGCCTAAGGGCGCATTGAAACTCCTTGCAGCCCCGTCCTACCTAGTTGATGGAAATCTGAGCGTGCGACTCAAACGCGGCCCCGCTGAAGTGTTTGTCTGGAAGAAAACCGAACTTCCTGCCACACCCGAACGCTTGCAAGAATTGGAATTATTCCGGCGGGAACTGACTGCTATTCTGGAATTGCCGCAAACCCAGTAATTCGCAATGAATTTGCAATTCTTAGGGACTCCCGGCACACTAAAAAACTTATGACGACTTACGACATTATTTGCATTGGTGCGGGACCTACCGGCCTCGCTTGTGCGATCGAGGCGCGGCGAGCAGGAATGAAGTCCTTGGTGATCGACAAGGGCTGCTTGTGCAATTCAATTTACCACTACCCAGTGAACATGGTGTTCTTCACCACGCCGGAACTTCTCGAGATAGGCGACTTGCCGCTGGTTTGTGCGGCGGAAAAACCCGTGCGCGTCGAGGCGTTAAAATATTACCGCAAGGCGGCAGAGCACTTTGGGTTAGACGTTCGCCTTTTCGAACGCGTAGAGCGCGTGGATGGAAGTGATGGCCGTTTTACGGTAGTGACCCGTGCGGAGAATGGCTCCGAGCAGAGATACGAGGGAAAGAAAATCGCGATCGCCACGGGATATTATGATTTGCCGAACTACCTGGGCATTCCTGGAGAGGGACTGCCTCACGTAGCCCATTACTACGGAGAGCCTCACTCGTTTTGGAACCAGGACGTGGTGGTCATTGGCGGCAAGAACTCCGCGGCGGAGGCGGCCTTGGATCTATTCCGGAACGGAGCCAGGGTCACGCTGGTGCACCGGCAAGCAGTTCTAGGCCAATCCATTAAATACTGGGTGCGGCCGGACATCGAGAATCGCATCAAGGCAAATGAAGTTCGCGCGCTCTTTGAGACTCGTGTAGTCCAAATCGAGCCGGACCACGTGGTGGTCGAGAACGGGGCAGGCAAGCGCGGCCTGCGCGCGCACCAGGTCTTTGCGCTGACGGGATACCATCCGGATTTTGCATTTATTGAAAGTCTTGGTGTGAAGCTGGACCCAGAAACACGGAAGCCGGCGCTTGATCCGAACACTCTGGAGAGCAATGTCCACGGAATTCATTTGGCGGGTGTGGTGGTCGGCGGCCTGCACACGGGCGAAATATTCATCGAAAATGGGCGTTTTCACGGCAAGCAAATCATAGAGTCGTTGAAAGCGTAGGGCCTTCCGTTCAGTTCGAACATGCCTATTTGCCCGCGCACAAGCCGTTTGCTAGACTCCTAGTTTATGGCATCCATCCTTCGAGAAGTCGGCGAAACCTTTACCACACTGGTTCAGGGATTCAGCGTGACCTTCCGGAATATGTTTCGTAAAACGGTCACGGAGAATTATCCGTTCGAGCCGGTGCATTTTCAGCCGCGCTATCGCGGGATTCACGTGTTGCACCGCGACGAATCTGGGCTCGAGAAGTGCGTTGGATGCTTTCTCTGCGCCGCGGCTTGCCCGGCGAATTGCATCTACATCGAAGCCGCCGAAAATACCGATGCCAGCCGAATTTCCGCGGGGGAACGCTACGCCAGCGTTTACAACATTGATTATTCGCGCTGCATTTTCTGCGGGTATTGCGTCGAAGCCTGCCCCACGGATGCGATTACGCACGGACACGGCTTTGAGCTCGCTACATACGACATTAATTCCTTGATCTATCGCAAAGAACAGCTTCTCGAGAAACAACCGGCCCCTCCTGCTGCCGGGCGATAAATCCTTCCACTCTTAATTGCCTCTTAGATCGTCAGATTGAACACGCCCGCTATTTTTGTGTCCGCATGTTTGCCTTCTTCTGCCTACTCTCCAGAAGTTGCGCCCGATAACGCATATAAAGCAGCCAAGACGTAAGTCTGTGGCTGCTGCCGGTTGGAGGTGGGCGCGATGGAGAACTTGGCCGGGGGACGCGCGCAGGAGTGGATGGCTCTCGCGCGGGGGTGTAAAGCGAGAGATGTGAACGCTTTTGCGCGGGCTCCGTGGAACACACTTCTGGGTAGCGAGGCGAACAAGAGCGCCGGCGGCACTTTTAGTTCAAGAACGGCTAACAAGCTGCAAAAACCATGCAAAACCTCAGGATGGGCCGCGGTTTACAGGCTGCGAGGCGGCTCGATCCGCAAGAAAGTTATCGGACACGGAATGCGCGCTATTGTTCCGGGATTCACCGTCGGAAAGCATGTCGGGCGCCCGGGAAGATCGTTCCCGCTGCTGCACAAGCAAACGGGCCAGCATGGCGGCGGCGTTTTCCTCCATCCATTGATCAAGCAAGGCGGCAATTTCCTTGCGGAGATTGGCTGCATGCGCCAGGCGCGACAATTCAAAGCTCTGCAAGGAGTTCCGCGAAGCGGAAAGCAAAAACTCCCAAGGTGGCTGGGTCGAGCGGGTGGTCATAGAACCTCCGTTAGTGGACGCTGCGTATATTAATTGTTAAGTAAGAAATGTCAAGAGTACTTAGCGGTAATGACCCTGTGGAAATCTGTGGAAAACGTTTTGGGCTCGGGGACCCGCGTGGGGGAGAGGACCGATGCGCATTGCTCTTTGCGGTGATTCGAGCGCTTCGCTGCAGCCGCTGCGCGCCTGCAGTGCCTGCGGCGGAGACTACGAAGATCCCGACCGGACGGCATGGACGGCGGAAACGGAAGAAGACGAAACGCATGCTGAAGCACCGGCGCGAATCATGCTGCGAGAGGGAAAGCAAGAGCGGGCCGAGAACGAGGGCTGCGCCGAACGGGTGAGCGAAGAGAACGTGGACGACGACGACGAGTTTCCTGCGAAAGAAGCATGACCAGCAGGCGAGGACGCGAGGCAATGCGGAGGACGAAACAGAAAGAGGCAGGGCGGGTGCAATTGCGAAGACAGCGGGAGGTGATTCGCGACGTGATGCTGAGTGCGGGGCAGTGCGCCACGTGGTTGACGCTCGACGAGCTGGCGAAGTTGACGCGTTACCCGCCCGCGAGCATTTCCGCACAGTTGCGGCACATGCGAAAGCCCCGGTTCGGGGCGTATGAAGTGGTGAAGCGGTGCAGAACCGCGAACAAAGCCATGCGAGCGGAAGGCTTTGGTGCGGTGTGGGAATACTCAGTGCTGCAAGATCGGCGCGCGGCGGTTCGGCGAGGGAGGAATCGACGCCGCAAAGGACGGAGGGCGCTGCAAACTGCTAGGTTTTGAATGAAGCGGCGGAAGAACTTGAGGTGATGAAAAGCTGATGGAGAAGCGAAGCGCGCGAAGCGTGCGCTGCGGCGGAGGAGCCATGAGCGTAAAACCGGAGCTGGCGTTTGATGTCTGCTGGGAAGTCTATCGCGGAGCACGCGAAGTGCTGGAGTCGAAGCGCGGCATCTCCGCATTGAACTGGAAGGACACAGGAAAATTCCTGTGGCGGCCGGACTTTCGTCCGCGGCTCAACGAATGGGTCGCGGACTTCGCGCTGGCAGGGCAAAAGGCGCTCGAGGGTCCGGATTGGTCTTCGCGTATGGTGCTCTTCCGGTTGTATTATCTCGGCCTCGCGCCCTACGAGAATGCGCGGCACTTTCTTGGCCTCAGCGAGCGCAGCTGGGTGAATTGGACGGAGGAAGTGCGGAACCGGTGCGGCAAGGAACTGCTGCGACGCAGGATGTTTCCGCCGAGAAAATACTTTTCGTAGACGGAATAGCGCACCACTCGCGAGACGTGCGTCTAGTTCATTAGCCGGACAACACTCGATCAAGCTTAGTGGACATATACCAGCGAGAGCACTGCGCAAACGCGAAGACCCCGAGACTGACTTGAGTAGCGATCTGAATTGCGTCAAACGGGGCGACGACATCCGCCTGAGGGTTGAGCCAAATGTAGTACCACTCGCGGATGCCTGAAGCCAGTTCTGTACAGAAGACGAATCCGAAGAGAATCAGCCCTAAGAACAGCAACTCGCGCAGATTGCGCTGTTGTGCGGCCAATGCTGTGTACGTCTCTTTGGCAGTCTGTTGCGTGGCGGTTCCCAAGCGCCGGATCAATAAGGATTGACGAATCAAGGCGATTCCATTCCACGCGCAGAAGAACAGCAGGAACAAAACGTACGCCTTCCCCGCAAAGGTAAGAATTGCCCAGACAGAGCGCCAGTCTATGCGCATCACGCCTCCTCATAATTGAGACACCGCGTTAGCTCAATTGGTGCCGAAGGGTTGTGAATCTCCGGCAGTTAAATTATAAGCGGGTCGCCGAGGCGGAGGAGTTTGCCCTGTTCGCTGCCGGGGACGCGGGTGTTGGTGGCGAGGCGATAGAAGTGATCGAAGCGGTCGGCGGGCGCCCATGCGGGGAGTTGGGCACGGCGCAGGTCGGTGAAGCGTTTCTGGAAGCCCGCAGAGTCGGCGCCGGTATTTGAATCGCGCGCGGGCACTGGGCAGCGCGCGCAGGGGTTGCTGCCCTCGAAGGCGACATCGCCGATCTTGAAGCGCACGATAGTGCTCTCACTATCGGCGAAGAGTTGATCTTCCCAGAACGCCGGCACATCTTCGATTTCGAGGGAGGTGCGAAAGCGTCGGCGGGATTCTTCCAGCGTCATGCCGGGGAACCATTCGCACACAGCCTCTAGCGACGCCGTGGAAACAATAGTTGGGCCGGCGGCGAGACCGTCGTCGGGAAAGCCTTCGCGCGCATAGCAGACCTGAATCGCTTGCTCAAAATACATGCTAAACCATTCCGCGACGCCTTCCGTGTCACCAGGGAAAGCGAAAGTCATTGCGGGAATGTCGCGCCGGTCGCCGGGAACAGTGAGCGTAACGGAACTGATGTCCGGAGCGTATGCCGCGCGGATGAGGTGCATGGCGGGTGTGCGCTTGCCATTGACCCAGCGGCCATCAGCGGAGTAAAGAGCCCAAACGCGGTCGAGCTCGAGGCCGCCATTCGGCCCGATACGCGCTTCGTTTACGGAAACGGGATCGAGTGCTTTGATGGGGTGCAGACGGATATTCGCCAGGCGCGGCGTTGTTCTCTGAGCGGTCACACGTAGAGTTTAGCAGAGCATTGCGCACAAGAAGTGCGGCCAGGTGAGCCCGGCGAGCGATGCTTCCACCTCTTCGGGATAGCGCCGTTCAGTTATGAAGTGATCCCGTTTATAAGCGCAGATCCCACAGCACAAGGGCAGGGAAGTACTGAAACTCCCGCCAGAAAAAGAGGTGGCGAACAAATCAAGTCAACCTTCAGCGTCAGTCGCAGCCTCAACCTCAGTCTGCTGAGGCTGCCGCGGCGCTTGCTGAAGCCACCGCAGCAGGAGCAGCAGCCACTGGCGCCTTCTTCTTCTTGGCCATTTGCTGCACCGTGAAGAGCAGCAGCGTGCGATCCTGCGGTTCCATCTTGCTCAGCAAGTGCCGCAACTTTCGCATGAACCGCAGGTCTTTGCCGGTGCTGCCCCAGCCGTTGGATCCAGATTCGATCCAAGAGGCCGGAACATCCTTCTTGGGCGGTTCGTCGCCATCGTAGAGCAGCTGGTAGAGAGGCATTTCCAGGGCTCGCGCCAGTTTTTCCAGCGTTTCGATAGCGGGTACCGTATGGCCGTTTTCCACGCGCGATAGGTAGCAGCGCAGGAGGCCGGTGCGTTTCTCGACATCACCTTGGGAGAGTTTTCTTTCCTCGCGCAGTACGCGCAAGCGTTCGCCGATGATCATCGTAGCTCCTCATTAGAACCGCTCCTCTTCACGGGCTGGGTGCGATTTGGAGTGACTGGACTATAAACTATCCAATAGGTGTTAGTCGAGAAGATTACTAATGCATTCTGTGGAAATCTCTCGCGGTGCCAGAAGCTTCTGGCACCGCGAGAGACCAGGCACACAATCCCCTTTCGCGCGCGACGGAAGAACACCCGGCGCCTTGAGCCGGAGGGATTGCTACAGGAGCCTGTTTCGGGCCATCAGGCCCCGGCAGCGGCTCCGTGGCCCGCAACGATGGACTTGTAGCCGCAAGTACCGGCTTTGCGCATAGCCTCGATGGCCTGCGCGGCGGTCATCAGGGGCGTCGTCTGCACGTGGGCAACCGCACCGCCGGCGGCGAACGCGATGGCGATAGCCGCGGCCGACATGTTGTCGGGCATTTCCGTGATGGCAATGACGTCGAAGGGGCCAAACGCGAAGAACGCCGAGTGCAGTTTTCCGCCGAGCTTCTCGATGGGCGTACGGACGATATCGAGTCGGTCCTGAGGATCGGCCATCAGACGGGCCCAGGCTTCCTTGGTGTAGCTGACTTGGTGGCAATAGTGTGGCATGGTGGACCTCCTTTACGTTCGGGGAGAAAAATCCGGGGGAATGGGGCGACTATGCTCTTGAAAACAAAGGGAGTCAAGAAAAAGTGAAAAAATTTAAAGATTTCTCTTGACAAAAAATTAGAATGTGGTACACTTTCTCTTGTAGAAAGCCACGCCTCGGCATCGCCGGGGCGTTTTACTTTTCAGGCTGACTTTTAGCGCTCCCTCAGAGCGCTTATTTCCCAAAAAAACCTGATCGTTTATCTGACCGAATAAAATTCGCGCCGCCGTGGACGCAGGCGCCGAAGTGTCTTTGCACGAACGGCTTCCGGTCGAAGTCTCGCGGAAGAACCTTTGAAGAACGAGTTCCGACTCAGCCGCGCGTAGACGAGTCGCACACAACAAGGAGCCAAGATGCCAAGTTACCAAAATGCGGTTCCACCGAGTTCGCTCATGCCAGGTGACGTGGGCTTTAGTTTCAACAACGAAGCGTTTCCAGGCAGCGCGCAGGCGGGCAGCCAGTTCGCGCTTCCCAGCTACGCCGGCCAGCCGGATACCGGCACGGCCGTGCGCTGGCAGACGATTTTTGGGACGGCGCCAACGGCCGTCAGCATAGTTTTGCAAGGCGCCATGGCCGACGTTGACTCCGAGTATCAGACCCTGGACACCACCACGAACACCGCAGGCGAAGCGCGCACCGTGACTGGTGTGCAGGCAAAATTCCTGCGTATCAAGTTTTCTTCCTCGACTGGCGGCAGCGGTCTTACCGCAAAACTCTTGGTCTGAGCGCCTGCCGGAACGCTTGGCGCGGCACGTGAAACCGCCAAGGGACACGGGCACTCGGGCACCTACCGAGTGGCTCAGTTGGCTTTAAAGATCGGCAATGAAAACGAACAGCGCCATTTGGATAAACGAGCCGGTAATGACGCCCGAGCGGAAGCTCTGGCGCGCGGTGCTTGGGCAAGTCTACGCGGATGCCCAACTGCCACTTTTGGCTGACGGATCAGAGCCGCCCGAACGGAGTTGTGCGCGCGGGCTTCTTCGCGCAGATGAGCCGCTTGAAGAAGAAATACTGAACGTCCTCTGCGAATTCGCCGATGTTCCTTGCGATCGCATAGTTCTTTGGGCGCGAAAGCAATACCTGACGGCTGCCTGAGAACAAAACTGCCGTGAACTCAGCAACGACTATCGAGAAGTCGCCGGAGTGCGTGGAGCGCTCTGAATCGACCGCCGAACCCGGCTCGCCCGGGAAAGTTCGCCGGACGCGCGGCGTTACCCCGGCAAAACGGAGCAAAACTCCGAACATGAAAAGCAATGGCCATGACACGAGCACCTCGAAAGTGAACGGTCATGGTCCCGTTTCACCTTCCCGCACGGCGCAAGAAACGGAAGCGCCGCTGGAACAGGGCAGGGCTGCGTCTGACGATGCACGCGATTTTCCCACTGCGGCCGCCGCGTCCTCCGCTTCGGCTGGTACGGAACGCGATGCGTGCGCTGAGGTGGCTCTGCCTCCCGAAGGTGGGACGAAACGCCGGAACGGCGGAAGCACAAACCGGGCCGGCACGGGAGCGCCGCACGTCCCAAGCGAAACGAAACTTGTCGACATCCCCCCAGGCTCGAAACCGTTGCCCGCGGATGGTTCAGGGTTCGTGGATGCCTTGCACAAACACGTGGATATCTGTCGAGCTTGCGCAAGACTCGTAAAATCGACGGACGAAAAAATTGCACAGCGTATGGTGGAACGGCTGTTGGAAATGAAATATGGCAAGGGTCCAACGGCGACGACCGAAGAATCGCCGGAGATCGTGATTGACATCGACAGTGCTGTTGCGAGACGCGCAGCGGAAGGAGCAAACAGATGAGCTTGGTTAATGTTCCCCAGCAGTCTTTCCTCGAAAAGCTTACGAACGCAATCCATCTCGACTACGTGTTGAAGGTTCTGGGTGTCGGCGGGTTCGTCTGGGCGTTCCTGGCGTCCTGGCACACGCTTGGACTGGGCGTCCGAGCCGGCATGCTTAGTGCGGTTGCTGCCTGGATCGTAGGCAGCCGATTCTCAAAGATCTATCGCTAGTGGATTTCAGCAAATATTATCGACCGTTTGTGCGTCAGCAGCAGTTCCACGACAGCCCCGTCAAGTACCGGCTTTTCGGCGGCGCGGCTGGACCTGGTAAAACCAAGGCGTTGCTCTGGGAAGCGATCTTTCAGGCCAACGCATGGAGCGGAGTAGACACGCTTCTGCTTCGCCGCACTTACCCCGAGTTGGAATCGTCGCTGCTCGCATATTTCCGCCGCGACGTGCCGCGAGAATTCTATAAGAAATATAACGAGTCGAAGCATGTTGTGACCTGGCGTAACGGCTCGACCACGCGCTTCGGCTACTGCCGCAACGAGAACGACGTCTATCAGTATCAGGGTGCGGAGTTCCTGTTCATCGGGCTAGATGAGCTGACGCACTTCACACTGAAGCAGTGGCAATTTCTGACTTCACGTAACCGCTGTCCCGTCCCGGGAACTGTTTGCAGCATGGCGGGGGCGACGAATCCGGGAAATATCGGCCACGCCTGGGTGAAAGCACTCTGGGTAGATCACAAGCCGCCGTCAGGTTTTGATCAAACGGATTTATACCGCGCGAGCGATTATGAATTTATTCGCGCACGGCTTAGCGACAACCCTATCTACGCGAATGACGCGGATTATCGCCACACGCTCGAGACCTTGCCCGAGCATCTGCGCAAAGCGTTTCTGGACGGCGACTGGAACGTTTTCGCAGGTCAGTACTTCGACATTTTCGATTACGGCCGCCACACGGCGCGTCCCGAAGAAATACGCCTCGAAGCGTGGTGGCCCCGCTGGATTTCGATCGACTGGGGCTTTCAGCATCCCAGCGCGGTGTATTGGCATTGCGCGGTGCCAGTCGACAGTCGACAGTTGAAGGTTGAAAGCAAGATCGCCCCATCCCAACGGGGGGCGGCCTTTAACTCTCAACTTTCGACTCTCAACTCACGCATCGTCACTTACCGCGAATTCGTGCAGAACGGCCTTTCGCCGCGTATGCTCGCGCAGGGAATTGCCGAGCGCAGCGGCCGCGAAAATATCAGCGATGTGTTTCTCTCGCCGGATGCTTTCGCCCATCGCACCGCCGAAGCTTCGATCGCCGAGCAGCTTGGCGATGTCCTGACAGCGAACGGCTTGCCGCGCCCCGCGCCCGCCGACGATGACCGCATCGGTGGCTGGCAGCTCATGTATCAATTGCTGGAAACAAATGCGTGGGTCATCACGGAAAATTGCACCAAGCTGATCGAGTGCATGCCGACATTGGTGCGCGACCTGGCGCGCTCCGAAGACATTCGCAAAATGGACGGCGATGATCCCGCCGATTCCGCGCGCTATGGATTGGTCTCCGGCGGAAGAATCGCCGGTGTTGGGACGGCCTTCGCGCTGTCCAGGGCGGGGCAACCCCCGCCCCTATATCCGCCGGGAAGCGGCGCTCGTTTCGTTACAGGCATGCCGCTCGGCGAACAAATCGCGCGCCAAGTAAGCGCCACGGATCCGACGTCCCAAGCGATTCATTATCAGCGCCTCGAAGCCGAAGCGCGCAAGCAATTCCGGCCAAAGCCTCTGCCGCGCCGCCGCTGGTAACCTAAAGGATGGATTGTCACTGAAGGTACACGGGCGTATCATTTCGGCTTAGCGGGTGAGGTGATTCTCCGATGCTACCGGCTAAACTTTTTGCGGGGCTTGCTTTGGCGTTCTCGATTTGCGCCGGACTGGCTTGGTTATTCGTACTGCCAGCTGCGGATATTTCCGTGCATGACCGGTTTTTTGTATTCAGGCCGGCACTAGTGCCTGTGTTTTGCGCTGTGACCAGCCTCAATTTCGCGGTTTTGTACTATGCCGCGGTTCGGATCTTCCGCGGGCACTGGAATCGCAGGCTAAGCCTTGTACATTTTTCGCTGGCTATCTGTTCCGGCGTTTCGGGATCGCTCGTTTCTCCGGGGCTGACACACGCGGGAAACAGCACCAATGTGATCCTTGGGTCGTTCATTTTTCTACTTCTCGGAATTCTCTCCTTTTTGGCGGCCATGGTTGTGTTTCTTGTGAACCTGATGCTTGTCACCGCGCAGATTGTGCGAGCGCGTTTCGCAACACACTGACGAAGGGTACCGTAGTCTTTCCTCCACTATGGTTGAATTTCTCGCAATTTGGCTCAAGTCTAAGTATGTCTGCGCATTGGAAGCAGATGTTGCTCGTTTGCGTGCCGAGAATCGGGCACTGATGAATTCGCTGCTGGGGACGGCGGGATTTCCGCCAGTAGAGTTTTCGGAAGCGCCGAAACCGCAGCCTCTGCCGCGCCTGCGCAAGCGCTCCTGGCACCAGATCCAAGCCTGGCGCGAAAGCGGAGCGGCACAGGACAAGCTCTCCGATCGGAATTCCAGCAGCGCTGGAAAAGATGCTATGGCGTGAATGTGAAACAGACAAAAAACGCGCGTACTGAACGCGATTGAGAACCGCATTTCAAGAATAGCGCAGCGCTTTGATTTGTCAACCGGAAACCCACGGAGGCATCGAGCGGGGAGTGGGAGACTCGAACTCCTGAGGCTGCAAGCAGCCTTCCGCGGTTCTCAATCGCGTCCAGTACCCCCGCTGGGAGCACTCCCCGAAACGCAACTGAGTGAGTCAAGCCCAGCAGATATACTGTATGGTTTACAACGATACAGTAACTACGAGAGACAGAATGGACCTGAATCCCACATCTGATATTTTTGCCGGGACGCCTGGCGCGATCGCGCCGGCTGACGGAAATTATGCGCCAAATGGAGCGAAGGACGTAAGTCCTGCGGTTTTTTCCGATCGGCGCGACGTCAACGAAGAGAATAGCTTGGGGGCCGACTCCTCGTTCGTAGGGGCACAGCACGCTGTGCCCGTCCTGGGCACGGTTGCAGACCTCGGCCCGAATAACGAACGGCTCGAAGACGTGAAACCCGAATTGGTGAACGCGCTGCGCGAACTGGTGCGGCAATACCGCCAGGAAGGCATCGTCGCGCGCCGCAACGAAATCCGGCGGATTCGCCAGGCGCGGCTCTTCTGGCAAGGTCTGCAATACGCGTGGTGGAACCCGAACGACATGAACTGGCATCTGCCCTACGAGAACCGGTCCAGCAACGACCGCGAACTGGAGGAAATGCCGCGGTATCAATTTGTCACGAATTTTTATCAAGGCTTTGGGCTGTCATTTATTGCCGTGCTTTCGCAGGATGTGCCGAGCGTGCGGTTTTACCCGCAATCGGCGCAGTCGCTTGAGGATATTGGAGCGGCACGCGCGGCCAGCGATGTGGCCGACCTGATCGAACGCAACAATGAAGTCGAAAATCTTCTCAGCACGATCGGATATTTTCTTTGGACGGATGGAAAACTTGGCGCGTATGTGCGGTATGTCGCGGACGGACAGCGATTCGGTTTCCACGAAGAACAGTTGCTCGCGGCGCTTGAGATTCCGCTCGGCGAAGACAAGTATGTCTGCCCGAAGTGCGCAAAAGAGACGCCCATATCGAAACTCGGAAATCGAAACTCGTCCATGGTGGGGAATTCAGAATCTGGTGACGAATTTCGAGTTTCGGATTTCGGAGCGCATCAGGTGGAAACGAGCGGGCCAGCCGAATGTCCGGATTGTGGGGCGGATCTGACGGAGAAGCATCTGCGGAAAGCCGAGCGCGTCACGGTTCCGCGCGTCATCGGCACGCGGCGCGTTCCGAACGGGCAGGAAGTCATCTCCATCGCCGGCGGCCTCGAATTAAACACGCCCGTCTGGGCCAACGAGATGCACGAATACCCGTACCTGCAATGGCAGGCGGAAGTGCATCGCGCGAAGCTCAAAGCCGCCTATCCACACGCGGCGAGCAAAATCGAATCGGCGCCGTCGCAGGGTCCCGATGACGTTTACGCCCGCGTTTCCCGGTTGAGCGTCGAACAGGGCTTGCCGTCGATTCATCCCGGCGACGCGCTGATGAACTTGATCACGTTTTACCGCACATGGCTGCGACCGTGGGCATTTTATTCGATCGAAGACGAAGCGGTGCGCAACGAACTCCTGCTGATGTTTCCGGACGGGTGCTACGCCGCGTTCGCCGGCGATGCGTATTGCGAATCGCGCAACGAGTCGATGGACGACCACTGGCGCGTACTGCACGCGCTGCCGGGTGACGGCCAGAACCGCCCAAGCGTCGGCGATTCGCTCGTGCAAGTCCAAGAGCGGTACAACGTGCTCTCGAACATGCAGGCGGAGACGTACGAGTACGGCATTCCGCCGATTTACGCCGACCCCCAAGTGCTGGATTTTGACGCGCTGGCGAATCAGACCGCGGAGCCTGCCGCACATTTTCCGGCGCGCGCGCGGCCCGGACAGCCGTTAGCAGCCGGATTTTTTCAGCCCGCGCCGGCACAAGTTCCGCCGGACATGATCCGGCATCAACAGGATCTGATCGGCCCTGTAGCGCAATTCCTGACCGGGCTTTTCCCCGCGATTTTCGGCGGGAACATGGAAGACGTAAAGACGGCATCAGGCTACGCGCTGGCTCGCGACCAGGCTATGGGCCGCTTGGGTTTGGTGTGGCGTCGCACAAAGCAATTTTATGCCGACGTGCTGTTGCTCGCGGTCGATTGCTTCCGCAAAAATCGGCCGGAAGACGCGGAGATTCCGCTGCTTGGACCCGACGGTGTACTCGACGTCCGCATGATTCGCGCGGCGGATTTGAAGGGCAACATCTGCGTGCATCCCGAAGCGGACGAAACCTTTCCGCGGCTCAAATCGCAACAACGCGCCGTGTTGCAACAATTGTTCTCGCTCAACGATCCGCTCATCCAAGAAGCGCTCGCTGAACCGGCGAACATTGGCTATATCAAAAACGTTCTGGGCCTGAGCGAGCTGGTCGTGCCCGGCGAGGATTCGCGCAACAAACAGTTGCGCGAAATTCAGCAGCTACTCGCGAGCACGCCGATTGTGATCTCGATGCACCCATCGGGACTGGCGCACGCGGGGTCAGCATCCGCCGACGAAAATTCGAGTTCGCAGGTCGCAAGAGGCAATCGCCCTGGCGAGGGCCATGCGGCAGGTATTCCACTGGTGCTACCGTCCCTGCCCGTCGATCAGCTTCTCGACGATCACGCCGTGGAATTCGAGGAATGCAAACGCTGGGCGAACTCCGAGGCCGGCCAGGCCGCCAAGATGACGAATCCCGCAGGCTTCGCCAACGTCCGCGCACATACAGAGGCGCATTTGCGCGCGATGAGCTTAGCGGCGGGCGCGGCCACAGTTACTAGCGCAGCGGAAGCCGCGCCAAAAGCGAAGGAAAAGTAATGCAAGCCACAAATCAGAGCTCGGCGACGAGCGAGAGTTCTCGTACAAACGGGCAGACTCATCTGCACGATTTGTTTGTGCTGACGGACGAGCAGATTCTCGAGATTGAGCCCGAAGCGCAAGACGTATCGCTCCGCGAAGATGTAGCTCAGGACGCGAACCCCGTGGGCGTTTCGACCAGCGCAATCGAAAACCAATCAGGTAGTTCAAACCAGGCAGAGTCACAAGCTCAAAGCGCACAGGCAAGAGTGCCTGTGCTACCCGAGCCTCCAGCGTGGCTGGCCGAGACGATGAATGATCCACAGCGTGGAGCGGAAGCGCGCGCTTTGTGGGAAGGCGCTCAGCGCGCAGAGAAGGAAGCGACTTCGTATCGCGAAGTGTTTGCGAAGCCGGAAGAGGCGCGCGCTGCCGCCGAGCGGGCGCGCGTACTTGATGACATCGACCGCGCGTATTTTGCGGGCGATGCATCGCAGCGCGCGCACCTTGCCGCGATGATGATGCGCGAAGATGCCGCGGCGTTTCGCGAGATGGTATTCGCGGGATTGCGCGCACTCGAAGAGGCAGGGCATGCGACGAGAGCCAGGAGCGTGGCGGATGTTGTGAACCGGCCCGCGGCGGTCACACAACCGGGAGCGACAAACCTCGCCCCTCCAACGAAATCGAACCATGGCGCGGCGGAGAATGCCGTTTCCGCGCAACAACAACGCGATTCCGCGCAGCAGGCACAGCTCGCTGCGTATGCCACGTTTGAAAAAGCGGCCAACGAGGAATTGGAGCGGAGCGTGGGTACGGCGATTGAGCGAACTCTCGAGCAAGCGCTCCCGGCTGCGGGAAGAGCCGATGGCGCGGCCCTGAAAGGCCGCATGGCCGCCGCGATCCGGGAGGACATTGAGAAGGCATTGCAGGGCGATCGGCAGCTGGGCGAACAAGTCGCGCAGATTTTGTCAGCAAAACACCTCGACAGCGAAACGCGAGCGCAGGTCGTGCGGTTGATTGGCGAACGCGCTCAGCAGCTTGTTCCCTCCGCGGCAAAACGCGCGCTGAACGATTGGACGCAGACGACACTCTCGGCGCATCGTGGCAAAAACGCAAGGTCTGACGCGGCCGCCGTGAGAAGGGAAGTGACTCCCGCAGCGCCTGGGGCGGGCAATTCGCAGGCGAACGACGTCAGACAGAAGGAACCCGCACGCGCAACTCGAAGCAACGAGAGCCCTGCCTCCAAAGGACGCGTCGACTACCGCAAATTGAGCGACGATCAGATCCTCGACTTGTAACGCGCGAAATTGACGCTAGTGCAGCGGCCCCAGGAAGACCAATAGCATGGCGAAAAAAGCCAGAGTGATCAGCATGAGCGAGAGGATGCCGCCAATTCCGTAGAGATAGGGCGTGAACGATTTCGAGCGGCGCAGCATCATGAAGCGGCCCGAGCAAAACCGAAGCGAGTACATTCCGAGACCAGCCACCAAGAGAAACAGAATGATTCCCTGAAGTTTCATCATGCGGCTCGATGCAGGACGGTCCCCAGAAACCAAGTTAATCGGAGCGTTCGTCACACGGCAATAGCCCATCCCTGAATTCTGGGCCAACAAGTACACACCATCGATTTTCGGCGCCTTCTCAAGAGACGCCTGCGCGATTCTCTGCCGCGAAGCTGCGGCCAGCGGGAACGCAGCAATCCTAAGGAGAACAACAGATGCCAGCACAAGCAAACGCGAACGTCGTCGCGTTGCAGCTCGAGAAGGTGCGCGACAAAGTGCCCCTGCTCTATGAACGAGACGACATTTTACTCACCATGATCCAGCAGCGCGGTGACGTGGAGAAAGTTTCCAGCCGCAATATGCGCCTGCCCTTGCAGGTAAATCCCGGCGGCAAAGCGGGCTCGTACAACGCCGATGGCGGCGACCTGGGCCGCGGGTCGGGCACGGCCTATGACGTTGCGCAGGTCTCGCCAATTTTCTTCCGCTTCGCGATTGAAATCACGAAGCTGGTGGAATACGCGACGACCGGCCGCGAACGCGCCATCGAAAACGCTACGAAGCGCGAAGTCGCCAACGGAATGAAGCAGTTCCGCGCGTTTCTCGACAAACTGATGCAGACGGCGGGGAATGGCGTGCTCGGCACGATTAGCTCCATCGCCAGCACCACGTTTACGATGGCGGTGCCCAGCGGCGCGGCTCTCGTCTATCCTGGCCAGACGATTCAGATTTACGACACCACACTGACCACCAACCGGAACGTGGCTGCCAGCGTGACCACCACGGTGCTCTCCGCCGATCCCATCAATGCGCAGACGATCACCGTCGACAACGTGCCCACCGGCACCGTGGCCACCGACGTCATCGTGCACGACGGCCTCACCGGCGCGCAGCCCGTGTCGCTCTTCGGTATCAAATATCATCAGAACAACGCAACGACCGGTACGTGGCTCAACCTCAACCGCGCCACGTATCCCGTACAGTTGCAGACGCCCCGCGTGAATGCGGGAAACGCTGCGCTCACTCCCTCCAATGTGCGCCTGGCCATCAACAAGGTCCGGAAATCGCTGGGCATCAACCACATCTCCAAGCTGATCGCGTACATGGCGGTCGAGCAAGAGCATGCCTGGGAAAATCTCGGCATCACCGTCAGCCAAATCATCAAGGAAGGCGGCGAGAGCAGCGGCAACGATCTCGATCTGCTCTTCAGTGGCCGCAAGACGATGAGCGGGATCCCCATCAAGTCCAGCGTGAACGCCGACCAGACGCGCGTCGATTTTCTCGACCTCGCGCACTGGGGACGCGCCGTGCTCAAAGACATCGACTTCTACGAAGTCAATGGCAACACGGTGTTTCCGATTTACGGTGCCAGCGGCGGCCTTGCGGCCAGCTACATCTTCTACTTCGACACAGCGTTTCAAGTGTGGGACGACTCGCCGCGTACCGGCGCGTTCATCGACACTCTGGCGCGGCCCAGCGGCTACTAGAGAAACGGACTGACCCACCAAGGGATGGTAATTGGAAGCCAATGCCCCGCCATTTACCATCCCTAGTATTGACCGTACCTGAAAAGCATCGTAGGCTTGCATCCATGTCGATGGGCGATTGGGTAGACCTGCCGATTCTGAAGACGATCACGAGGCACACTATAGGTTCGATCGCAGCGTTGATCTCATATGTAACCGTCTCCAGACTGGTTGAATGGGCGGTTGGACCAGGAATGATTCGAGATTATGTGGAGTATGCTGATCAGTTCATTCTAGGCGTCATCTTCTTGTACTTCATTCTCACAGTCGGTTATGATTTGGTTAGGGAGATTAAGAGAAATGCAGGTGCGGGTTCCATCGTTCTGGCGTGAGGTTTTGGACAGCTATTTGTCATATATGGTCGTCGGTATGGTGGCTCTACCTTTCGCCATTCTTTTCTCAGTCGTCGAGGGGAGAGGGCACGTCTCGCCGGCTAGTTTGAGTGTGCTAGCTGCCGTTGCGGTGCTATGCGCTTGGATAGTTCTTCGCTTTGCCGTACCGAAGCCCGAGCCTGTTGGTGACGCTCGAATTATTTCGTTCCAAGGTGTCTCCGGTGGTGTTCCGATGATGCCCGTGGGGGCAACAATGGTAGCCTCGGTATTGATAATTTGCCTTGCACAAGACGGCGTAAAACTCAATGGGATGCGAGTGGGTACTGAGCCGACCGAGTCTGTTGATCAATTCTTCTTCCTGATTCAAGCTGCGTCGTGACCAATGCCGTTTCCTAAAGTTAGTCATTGTATAGTTTGCGAGTCGGTGCGACCCGAGATTGGCGGTAAGGCCACGATTCTCGGTTTCTATGGCCTTATTCCTGGCGTGGAAATTAAGGTGCGAGACCTCGCACAACCCATTGGGCCGATATGTTTTCTGATCTATTGTGAACCCGGCACCGGGAATTTCAGCGTTCTTCCACAACTCATAACTGCGGAGGGCAGTATTTTGGTCGCTCCAGATAAACCGGGCGATATTTCTTTGAATGATCCCACTAAGAGGGCCGGACTCGCGTTCGGATTTGGCCCCCTCGTGTTCCCGAAGGCAGGGACATACTCTTTCGTGTTGCGTGTGCAAGGCCAAGAGCACTTTCGAGCTCCATTCAAGGTCGAACTCGGCCAAGCAAAAGATTTTCTCTAAACCCCACCAATAATTTCGGCCCGCTCTATCCATTTTCAGGGGTCATCGGCCCTGGTAGAAGTGTGATTGCACGAATGTTCTTAATCCTTCGCGAAACGCATTGGACGCCGGAAAACGTGACGCACCGGCTCAAAATGGCCGGCGGGATCAACCGTTTCGGCGAACCGAATTATCGTGCGGTGTGGGGTTGGAATCGCCTCGCATGGATCGGCGGAAAATTCGAGGAGCATGATCCCACGACGGGATCGCTGCTCCGCGAAGTCGTCGAACTGCGCCAGGAACCAAAGTATCCCGCGGTCAACCGCTGGCACATCGAGCGGTGGGTCGCGCCGGAAGTGTACGGCTCGCCACACGCGTGGTATGCGCAAACGCTCGAGCGCGAAAACGGGGTAAGCATTCCTGCGCTCGGACCCTATCCATCGCGCGGGGAATATGAGCATTGCTTCACGCTCGAAGGACCACGCGGCGAATTCGTCCAGCTAACGCCAACGGCAGCCGAGCACATCGCGCGAGCGATCGAGTTTTCACATCATGTGCCGCGCTCGAGGAAACGGAGTTCCATTGACGACCGCGAACGGCGCGAAGACCGCGCCTACGACGAGTGGCTTACGACAAACTCGACGACGCCGTGCCCGCATTCCACAAGCAGCCGTTCGTTACGGTCGCATAACATGAAACGATTTGAACTTTGGCTGAAGGGCGTTCTGGCCGCGGCGATCAGCGGCGGCGCCGGTGGCGTGCTCACCGGGTTCGCGGCCGTCGGGATCGATCCGCAGCATTTCAATCTCCAAACAGGAACAAGTGCGACACTGCGCATCGCGGCTGCCGCCGCGTTGATAAACGCGGTGATCGGCGTCGCTGCGTATCTGCAAAAGTCGCCGCTGCCAGACAGCAATTGAAACAGAATGGGTAGCACAGCCACTCCTGGCTGTGCTCCGAACGCGTCAACTTGCGCCGCCAAAAAC
>Ga0185299_10001072_pt1 | contig 60005 bp, 65 predicted proteins | sample PaiPotPPA55metaG_FD_128002 | JGI IMG/M metagenome (GOLD analysis project Ga0185299, IMG submission 128002) | Iron sulfur acid spring bacterial and archeal communities from Banff, Canada, to study Microbial Dark Matter (Phase II) - Paint Pots PPA... ... | reverse complement strand
ATGGACCCTCTGGGAGAACCCGTCATCTCAACCTGGAAGAGACCTTGCCAGAAAATACAAAACGGCTCAGAATTTCCGGAATTGGTGGCTCAGAATTTCCGGAACCCACACCGGGTTGCTAAAAATAACCGGTCCACACTGTTTGACACCGTAAGTGTCATTGAATCAAACAGTTTGGCCGGTTATTTTCGGCTTAACTGGTCCAATCTGTGCACGCACCTTCAAATTCTAGATTGCGCAGGAGTTAAGCTCGTGCGGGCATCACGATTGGCCAGTTAAGCCAACCATCCAGTAAAATTCCCCACCAAATTCAATCAACACAAGGGCGTTATCAGGCGCTTGGATTACATCCGGGTTGCCCGCGATTAACGTGGACGACGACGGCGATATGGAGGCGGGTGTCTACGAAGTGCAGGAAGAAGATCTCCCGCTCAAAGAAATCTATCTGTGTGACGAGGACGACCTGACCAAGCTCTGCATCCGAAACCTCGCCGCAGGCGAAAAAAACCGCCGCCTCGGCTACCACCCCGACCTGTACCCACTCCTCCCCACCGAAGCAGCAGTGACCTGTGGAGCGCGGCGGCTTGGCGCCGCTTTACGGTTTAAGCCGCACCACCTAATCACTTTCGCAGCCAAAAATCTCCTCAACACCAACTCCAGAGCAGTGATGTAAACCACCCGCTGGTGCGAATTAAAGTGCCGAATAAATCATCTGCACGAAGAGGTCGCTGCTGAGCATGCCGTGACCCCACACAGGGTCCAAATCGGCCAAAGGTTTGCTCGCCGCTATTTCGTCGGTCGATTTGCCGGCGGTCTTCAGTTTTTGCACGCGATCGCGCGCCACGACCAGCATGTCCCTAAACTTGGTCAGATCGGCTTTGTTGCCCAGCGGGCCATGCCCCGGAACGATCTTGGTGTTTTTGTCGGCCAAGGGCAGAACTTTGTCGGCGGCGACAATCATCCCGTCGATTTTTCCGCCGGTGCCGGCGTCGATGACCGGGTAAAAGCCGTTAAAAAAAGTATCGCCCATGTGAATCACGTTGGCCGTCTGGAAGCGAATGTAGATGTCCGTGTCGGTATGCGCCGGCTGGAAATATTGCAGCATCACGATTTCACCGTTGGCCTGCAGTTTTTGGCTGCTGCTGAATGTCTGCTGCGGCAAAGCATCCGCAGGCGATGCCGGGATGTGCAAACCCAAAAGCGCACTGTCGTGAGGCTCTGCCATGCGCGTCTTGGTGTTTTCGTGGGCCAGCACTGTGGCGCCCGTGGCGTGCAGATTGGCGTTATTGTCCGTGTGGTCGAAATGCCAGTGCGTGTCGATCACCGTCTTCAGCGGCGCATTGCCCAGCCCATCCAGCGTTTCTTTCAACTTCGGCCAGGCCGGCATAAGAAACGTGTCGACCACGATTTTGCCATCGGGCCCGTTCAACACCACAACGTTTCCTCCAGGCCCGGAAAGCAACGTGAGATTTTCCGCCAGCGGTTGCGCCTGGATCGGGGTAGCACCCATCTGCGCCCGTATGGCCGCGAGATGGTCGGTTGGAGCGGTTGCCGCCTGCTGCCGGAGGCCAGGAACGCCGGCGCTCAGAAGACTTGCCGGAAAAAGTTGCGCCAGCAACGCGCCTCCCGCAAACCCGGCGGAATTTCGCAACATTTTGCGCCGTGTCCTTTGCTTCTCCAAAAACTTTGGGCTCATCTTTGTCCGCCTTTCAAATGTAGATTACGTGCGCCTCATATCGTACGAAGGTATCGCCGTCCCAACAAGATCACGATCAACGACGCATATTCATCTCCGCGGGAGCATTTGTGCAACTATTGTGCAACCAGAAGTCCAACGGCTTTTCGCACCGTTCGGGCAGATCTCTAATGCAAACCAGCTAAGGAAGATCGGATACGGCATCTCCCAATACCCGGTCGGCGATGGTCCCCGCCGTTAAGGGCGACCAACGGGATCATCCAGAATTGTGGATTTTAACTATTTGAGTAGAAAAGCTGAAAATTACTGAGGGCTCTGAGCCTTACTTGATGTTCCCGAGATTAATGGCAGATCTCTATGAGCACTAAAATGCGTGGCTAGTATAAATCGTTATACCGTTCCCATCGGGGTCCTTTACGCAAAAAAGATGATGTCCATAAAAAGATTCATCAGGGATCTCTCCTGCTGCGATTCCCCGACTGATTAGCTCCAACCGATATTTTTTCAATTCATTCAGGCCTTTGCCTTTAATCATGAGGTCAAATCGCTCAGACAATCTTTCATGGAATTGTCCTGTCACACTTTCCGCAACATCTTCTCCAGCCAGCCCAACTTCGAACAATAGAAGATGAGTGCCTCCACGTAGTTCAACAATTGCAAGCTTTTCGTCAACAGCAAATGGAGGAAGGCCGAGATTGGAATAGAATTGGCAACTGCGTTTAAGGTCAGCCACCTTAACAACAAGGTGAGCCACTGCTAATTCTGCGTCAACGACAGTCTTCATCTCGCTCAATCCTAAACCGGTCATGATTCACCTCACAATTTGGTCTTCACAATTGCCCTACCAAAACTGATCCAGCAGCGTTGCGGTTCGTTTTGAAGAGCGTCCCTATTAAAGATACCAAACGGTATCTTTGCAGGCAAGCATTTTATTTGTGTCGCTGGCTCATCCAATGGAATACACTTTTGAGACTTTGAGGGGACTGTCGAAAAAATGAAGGCGAGAAAAGTAAAAAACGCGTATATGAAAAAGAAGGACCCTCTCTTCGTTAGAGAATCCCTCTTAAATGCCGCCTTCAAACTCGCTGCGAACAAGGGCATGGCAGATGTCACCGTCAACAAAGTGAGCGAATTGGCGGACGTTACCAAGGGGGCTTTCTTTCACCACTTCGATAGCAAAGAGACGTTGGTGACGGAGCTGATGAAGATGCTATTGATCCGATTGGACAAGCAGTTTGACCGACTGATGGCGGAGGAAGAGAATTCCGACGGATGCTTTACTCGTGCATACATTAGGGCCGCATTTTCCGAAGGTGCAGCTGAACGTAAAAGTTGGGGCGCGCTCTTGAGTCTGATGGCCTCTAAGGATCAGGTCGGGCGGGTTTGGAATAACTGGCTGGGCGACCGCCTAAAAAGACATTCGAAAACTGATTCGAGAATCGAGCTTCATGTCGTAAGACTTGCGGCAGATGGCGTATGGCTTGAGAGAATCATCAACGCAAAATCGAAAAACCTAAAGAGTGTCGAAGAATATCTCATTGAGATGACGCGAATCGGTTAAATTGCTCAAGCTATTGCGGACAAGGTGAAATCGGGAAAGCTCGAGATCGTGCTAAACCAGTTCGCTCCGACGAGCACGGGTTGAGGAGTGGGTGCGGACTGACTGCAGGAGTTTTCTCCGACAACTTGGAGCTCAGGGACAAGCACCGACCTGCCCAAAGAACATAGGCCGACGGTGTGCTCGGTCCGAGGACCTGCTAACGCGGCAGACCGTTACTGACGGGACCAACATAATCAAGCCAACGACAACGGTTGCACAGACCGTTGTAACGACAGACCTCTACCTTATTAAGGTAGCATGGCGATTAGGTAGCATCGCGGCGGTTTTCCAAACCGCCCCCGAATCTGGGAATGGAGTGACCTTATTTGCGACTTGCGGCCTTCGGCCCAGGACACCGAATAAAAATCGCGTAAGCAAAAAACCCAACGGTTCTCGGGCTTGTCGGGTTTCTGCAAGGTCGTGTAATTCTAAGTTGTCAACTATTTACTAAAGATATATATTAGATTGGCAGCATCATGGGAAAAATAGTAGCAAGGCGCTAAAACCCACATAAACATTGGGTGTTTTTACTATGGCGGAGAGGGGGGGGATTCGAAACCCCCGTTAGGGTGTTTCTCCTAGGCCGGGTGCGGTCCAAGAGCCCCATCCTCGGCTGGGTCTTAACGGCTCTCTTTGTGCCAGTCGCGCTGGTCATGGGATTGGGTGTCATAGCCCTCGCTCTTGTATTTGGACCGGCAATTCCACTGATCGCCGGGGTCTGGCTCATTATGTTTCTCATTTTCTCGGCGATTGGAAGATATTCTGAGGAGTACAAACCCGATAGACTGCTGGCGGGAGCCGCGGGAAACGTTATTCTTACGCTCGGGATAATAATTACAATTCTTGCTGTCGCAGTGATCGTGCAACTTCCGGATCGGTGGCTTGAGCGTTTACATATTTATTCTCCGTCTTCTTACTGATTCCATTTCGGACAGAGCTCGCAAGAACAAACGCGATCCAGGCTTGACGATCAATACGTTTACGGTTAGTGGCAGTTTGAAGGCTTCTTTGTGGCAGCTTCTTCGGAATCGGCGGTAGTTGCGATTGTTTCGTCTGACTGCGCCTTAAATGCTTCAAACAATTCGTGCCTCCGCTCCGACTGCGTGTAATTCGGGTTCTTAATCTTCAATCAGCCGCTAACCGTCGAGTACGTTCCTGTTTTGCGCTTCGCTACAACGCCTTTCTAAATTCCGCTGGCAAATCTCATTAAACAAATCAATTCCTCTGCCCTCAACATATTTTCCGCAGATCACGCCGGGGAGGCCGCTCTTTTCAATTAGAGCCCGGAGCTTTTCTTTTCGCTCCAGCAGAGGAAGCTGTCTCAGGTCCCGACCGTTCAGATAGAGCAGATCGAACGCATAGAAAATCGGGCATCCCCTTCTGAAAAGCAACTCATTGAAAATGCTACGTCCTTCCGCGTCCAGGCAAACTATTTCGCCGTCAATCACCGCATTTTTTACTTTAAGCCCGGCGAGACGACTGCGAAGTTCTTGAAAGCTTTTGTACGAGTTCCGTCTACGGGAAACCAGCTCGCATTTCACATCTCAGATGGCGCACAGGCGGCTCCGTGTTTTGTCAGCCGTAATACAGGCTTGCGGGTATGTGAATTAGCCCCGCATAGCAATAGATTCCGAAACATGCTTGCCAGCCCACGGGAAATTGTGCCAATGCCGCAGTGGGTTCTTAGTTGTCCGCAGTGTCACAAAGCCTTTACTCACAGCAAAATCAATCCACGAGCCACGACAGTTCCCTTCGACCCACTTTGGCCGACCAAGCCCGACTTTCCAGATGGTGGCTTGAGCCTAGCGTGTCCGGACTGTCAAAAACCTTCAATTTATCAGCGATTTGAACTGATATACCGTCCTGGCTGATTGTGTCCGCTTTCCTAACTTCGTTGCCTTCCTATCCACCCCCGGCCTTCTCTTACTTTCTGTCCTTCGGGCTTTCCTGTGGTGCAATCGTCTCCTGCGTTCCCGCTGGCTTTCTACCGTGCCTCTCCGATTCAATTGGCCTGATTCCACCGTCTATGCTAATTCTCGGGTATCTCGATGCCGACTTCCCGGATTCGGTGCTACCGTCAAAGAGGCGGAGGGAAAGGAGCAGTTCACTATGCCCGTCATAAACACATTTACCCGCAAAAGGCTCAATTCAATTATCAGGCTTCGGATCGAAGACATACGCCGGGTGGACCAAGATTGCGTGAGCGGCTTGATTTCACAGGCCACGCACGACGCCACAGTGGCATGGGTGCAGGGAAGGATTCGTGCCGCACGGTTAATTAGGATGTCGCTACAAGACTGACCGAGCGTCCAGCGTCAGGTTGCTTGCCATCTACGACTGGTTGGTACAAGTCAAATGTTCTAACGCAGGTCCCGGAACGCGGGACTGGTCTTAAAGTGATGGGGAAATGCCTCTTCATAGGAAGACAGGCGGGGGCAAATCAGACGTCTGTGGGCGAAGGAAAAGCCAAACTTCTCCATTTCCTTTTCGGCTCTTTCTGCGGACCAATCCTCTTCGGCCATGCGATAGGATGCAATCATCATTGCGGTGCGGTCGTCACCCAAACGGCAGTGAACGAAAATTCTTTTACCGGGATTCGTCCGCAGCAATGTAAGGAATTCCGCGAAGACTCTATCTTTTGGAAATGAGCATTGCCACGGTATTGCCACGTACTGCATGCCGAGATGGGTCACGATTTTACGCTCACTATCGCGGTTACCGCGCAGGTCTACCACGATGTTCACACCCATCTTTGCCAACATGTGAAATCCGGTTTTCGATGGCTGACCGCCGTGGTAAAGGGTCGTGGACGCCTCGCCGAAGTTTGGTAGGTTTTTGCGCATGGACTTGTTTGGGCTTGAGTGCTGGGTGGACGGAGAGGCATTTGTCCCTGGGTACTCCTCCGCCATGGTGGATAATGTTGCCCCTAGCAGAGCGAGGCTTGCAAAACAACTGACGGCGCGAGTTGTAAGACCTCGAACTCGGAATGTTCTCTGTCCAAACATTGGCGCGCGCCACATATTCCACAAGATTATGGTGAATTCCTAACACCCACTCCACACGCCGACGAAGCCAAGTTTTTTGACCAAAGCGGGCGACCTCGGCCAGCAACGACTAGGCTGCGTCTAACCTTTCTTCTATTGATGGACTAGCAGGCCGTTTTGAGTCTTTCCTAAAGGAGTTAGTGGTTTTCGGAATGATCAGGCTGGGGCAGAACTGCTTGATCGCGGGAATCAGTTGTGAGTACAGCTTCGTTTTGTCCAACAGCACGTGTGCGCCGAAGCTTTCAGCCAAAGCCGTTGCATCATCGTCGTTACACAGCGATATGGCTATGACGCACTTGATATATAGAAGGATTTGAGATTTAACCAACGCTGGCGGGTATTCGCGCTCGTCGCTCATATGCAGGTCCAACAGCAAGACATCGGGTTTCAAAGCAGCACCTAGTTGAAGGGTTTCGGCGAAGCTGGTTGCTTCACCCACCAATTCAATCAGGGGTTCTTCCTTGAGCACTCGTGCTATGGCGGGACGCATGCAATCGCTATCGTCCGCTAACAGAACCTTTATATACATCACTACCTCCGGGCTACGGAACACGAGGTAACGATTCAAGATAACTGCGGGGTCGGGAATCCTGAACACAATCTTGACGTATCGGTGAAACGAATGGTGTCACTTATCTTGTTTGGTAGATGTGCAATTGTGAACACCTCTCTCGGCAACGCTAGAATGCAAATTCTGTTTGGGGCTCCTGATCGCTAATCGTGCAAAACAACGTTCAGCAGTGAACTGTGCACTTGCAGCCCGCGCAGCCCGCTGTTGTAGTGAATAAATCCCAGCTTCCTGAATTTGTTCATGAAGAAATTCACCCGGCTTCGGGTGGTGCCTACCAACTCTGCCAAAATCTCCTGCGATATTTTGGCCACTATCTTTTCAGGCTCGCCTTCTTTTCCGTAACGGGCAAGTATCAGAAGAGCGCGCGCCAACCGCTTCTCGCTTGAGTTGAACAACTGGTCCACCAAATCGGCTTCAATCTTGATGTTGCGTTCCAGCATGTAATTAATGAACTTTCCGGCAAATTCTTGCTCGTCGTGAAGCACGCGCATCATCTCTTGCTTTTCAATGCTCATCGCATTCAGCGGCGCGATTGCCGTCGCCGTAGCCATGCGCACCGGGTTTCCGATAATACAGCCTTCACCCAGAAAATCACCCGGCCCCACAATTGCCAGAACCGCTTCCTTGCCCTGTGGATTTACAATGGTCAGCTTGGCATTTCCTGATTGAATGTATAGAACGTCATCGCAGGGGTCGTCCTGCGAAAATATAACCTGCCCTTTTTTGAACTTAGCAATCCGTCGCGATACCCCAGCATTCGAGAGATATTGCTGAACGCCGAACGCCTCTGTTTTCTTGGGTTTCTTGGCCATCTTTGGCCCCTTACCATGCTGCAAAGTTGGGTACGTCTGGCAGCCCCCAGTTCTGATGAACGCGTTAATCGAGCATATGAAATCCGCCCAAAACCAGGTGTCAAGATATCCTACTAATCGCGACTTAGCCTCAAAAAACCTCGACTAGCTTGTCTAATTGTGCCGCACTCGACCCAAGGGACTGTGATGGTGGTCAGATGTTTGGACCATCTGGTCGTGTGCGTGGTTGGTTTCCACACTGCGTTGACATACATCGCACCATTGGGCCTGGTGTGCTTCCGGCAGCCCAGTAAGATCGGAGTCGAGTGCGGCATTCAGTGCTTCCGTAAGGGTATCGTAGTCAATCACCACAGATTCTTTTCTCCGACGTGTAGCTGAATTCACGCAAGCGGTGACTTGTTTTATCGTTAAGTGGTTCATGGTCGCAATCTGCTATTTCCGGGACTGCCCAAAAAACTGCTACTCTCCGTTGCCGAAAAAGTAGGTGAGCTCGCGCGTAAACCGTCGCTCTCTTCTGAAATCGATCCGGCAACTTGATGGGGCGGGAGGAATGGTGTTATGCATGCGTTGGTCAAACACAATGTAGTCACCCGGAGACAATGCAATTATTTCTCTAATGCGAATGTTCGCAGACCCCAGGTCGTTGACCGCCTCAAACCAGCGGAAACTTCCATCTCGCTCTTTCTTTAGGATGTCAAAAGGCAAATGCATGGCTGCCTCCTGTGTGGGTAGGAATGTACGGCAAACTGAGGGAGAAAAGGCGGTCACGCTCAGACGAAGATATTTGGGCGGGGCCGGAGACTAATTAACGACTCGGACAATTTGCTGGCTGGAGTGTGCGCTCTAATTTCGTACGAGTACAGTCTTTTCGGGGCTCAAAGCTGCCAGTAGCCCTGGGAGAAAAAGGGCGATAGATAGGGCACCCGGACATGTTCGATCCAAACTAGAAAGTCGGCGGACTGATGATTCCGAAATCGGCCTGGAGTCCATTCCCGAAATCGGGCCAGGAGTGCCCCAAATTTATCAGGCTTCTTCGAGAAGACCTTGGACGCTTTCCAAGAGCAAAGACAGATTGTCCTTTGGAACCACTATATTAATTCCTACCTTCCGCACATCGAAACCCTCAAGCGCAGCCTCATACGAAGTGAACATGACTAATGGCGTTTCGGGCAGGATTTTTTTCAATCTTGGGGCAGCTTCAATCCCATTCATGCGTGGCATCGACATGTCCAGAATTATCAGGTCTGGCTTTAGTCGTTCGGCCTTCTCTATGGCATCGTAACCATCAACGGCCTCGCCACAAACCTCGAATCCAGATTCACCTTCAAGCATATCGCGTATGAGGTGTCGAATCCGCTCGTTGTCATCGACGATAAGAATACACTTCAGCATCGAGCTTTTTGCAAGGAAGACGACACATTTCTGCGGGGGCGCTTCAAGACTGTTTTACGAGCCGGTGTGCCCACTAACACAAACGATAATTTATACAGTGACCGCTATGTAGGATACCCGACATAACAGGAGGAATGTAAACGATCATTCGGAGCTGCCTTCCTCCCGAGCCTCTGGTCGTCAAGCAACCAAAGTCTACTCGGGTCAAGGAGCCGACCTTGTTATGCAATCATGTGCCTTCGGCCCGAATTTTTCCGGTAAGCGTTTATCAGGCACTGAGACTCATTGGTGCGACGAAGAGCTGCTTAGGCGAGGGCGCAACGCACCCAAGGCTTGCTTTATAGTCCGTGGCAGTCTGCAACAGGAAATCCGGCCGAAGGTCCCTCGGTCACGTCCCGCGTAATAATCTCCAGTTAACTTATTGCCGTCTGACACCCTCAGCATTGCAGTACCAAAATGGATGTGCATCGTTCTCGTCGCATCGGCAAGGGGCTGATTTTCATATTGGTAGATCAACGCGACGCCATCTGGATCGGAGACCTGAATCACTGCCACGCAACTCCACGAGGCAGACGTGGCTGTACTGAGGGAGACGGAGATTTGCGTCCAACTCTGGACGATTTGCACGCACAAATCGTAGCGCTTCGCATGGTTATCAAACGAAGACGTGAGGTAACCCTGCCACCGGCCCGCGAGGTTCGGCGTTTTCACTAGCCCCAGTTTTCGCGTCAGCGGGTGCCGCCAGAGACGCCTATCGAAAAGAGCATAGAGCATTCCATAGAAAAACATGCTGGAGGGAGCATCCATCCACCACGGCATAGAAAAATGTTCGGTAGCAAGAAGGTTAGACGACATCCATGCAAGGGCAATTGCCAGACCTGCGAGGAAGAGAGGAACGATTCTCTTTTCATCGGAGTCTGTACTGTAGCCGTGCATACTACACCTGCTCGGCTTCCAGAGCCGAACAGGCCCTTGGGCCTGTTGATTGCGCCCCACCCCAGTTGCCGCCGGTAAGCGCCCGGGAGAAGAACCATCTAGCTCAGTAAGGTGGCTTCCTGAAGATGGAATGAACTTGTTAGCTACCGGGAGACAGCAACTGGTTACGATAACGCCTTTCTAAATATTAGAGTACTAGAACGCGAAAAAGGTTGGAAGTGCGCTCGAGGCTGCGAGCCAATCGAGTTAGCCTTCGAAACAACCGTTGATCGCGCTGAGACCTGCTCTGGTGCCAAATCCGTTGTGTCCAGGACAGCAGAAGCGTAAGACGCGAACGGGCGAGAAGTCCCAATCGGAAATCCGTGCCGGGATCTTTGGAATTCAATCATACAACCGGGCGCTAATCGGAGACCGACTAAGACTTCCCAGCGACTGGCTCCTCTCAATCTGCAAGTTCTTTTGCGCGCCGACATCCCCACCTGTTCGGAGGGCCAACGTAACCGATTGGAGTAGTACAGTCCCGCTGCGGCTCTTGGCGGCATCTGCACTGTGGCCTACTGGGTGTGAGGCTACGTCCGGCAGCGTCTTTTTTTTCAGGTATCTTCAACGAAGGAGCACGTATGAAAAAAACGCTTTTTGTTGGCGCAGTCCTGCTTTTCGGTGTTTCGATTTCTTTAACGGTGGGTGCGGAACAGGCCGCGGCGCAAGGGCCCGCGGGGGTGGGCGCGTCCGATGCCGCGCAGGATAGCTCGCACAGTTTGCATTCCCTTAATCCGATCAAGTGGGTTAAGAAAGATTCCAAGAATTCCACCGATGGGCTCGGAAACAGAAGCGAAGTAGAGAAGAAGCTCACCCCCAGCCTGCAAGCCCACGGAATGTTGGCCGCTAACGCTACCGCTACCGACGCGTGTGCGCCTTTCACGGCATTGGATGAATGCCTTGCTGCCCTTCACGCCAGCCACAATCTGGGAGTGGATTTCAATTGTCTCCGCGCCAACGCAACGGGTGTGCACACCGGCACGGATGTGTCCGGCTGCAAGGTCGCTGACGGAGAGAAGGCTCAGGGCCTGAACAAGGCCATCCATCAACTGAAGCCGGATGTCAACGCCAAGCAAGCTACAAAAGACGCAGAGCAGCAGGCCAAGGACGATCTGAAGGGAATCGGCAGGTAGCTCCGAAGCTCGAGAAATCTATCGGGACCCGAAGTAGCACGTCACTTCTCCGGTAAGGCCACGCATTCTACACCCATATGACCGAAACGCGAGTCCGTATCGCCGGGCCTTGGCACCTCCCGATGCTAGAATAATGGCTGTGATGTCAGACCTAGCGACCAAAACATGCGTCTCGTGCCGAGGAGGGGTGCCTCCTCTCAAGGGTGAGGAACTCGCCTCTCTGCAAAAGCAGGTGGACGGATGGAATGTAATTGAGGAGCACCACATCACGAAGGCCTTCAAGTTTCCCAACTTTCGCGAAGCCCTCAAATTCGTAACCCGCATAGGTGAGCTTGCAGAGGAGCAGGGGCACCACCCAGACATCTTCCTTGTCTGGGGGAAAGTCGAGATCACGACCTGGACGCACAAGATCAACGGTCTGACAGAGAGCGATTTCATCCTGGCTGCAAAGATCGACCAGCTCTACAAATCCTAGCTTTCCCTCCGCAGCACCGAAACCATCCCGTCAAAGACCGCCGCGCGACTTGTTGGGCAGTTCCGCTGGCTGGCCTGGTCTGGTTCCCAGTTCCTACGTGCCGCCCTACTAGATGATTTCCGAGGGCCCGATTCGTTGTAGAACGACGCACTCATTGTGTTTACTTGGCTGGTTTTGGCGCTACCTGACGGAATTCGTAAGCATTCGGCTGCACAATCGAGGGTCACAAATTAGCAAAATCGCTTAAACATCTCTCAAACCAAATCCTCAACAACTTCCCCGAAATTTCCAAATTTCCAAATTTATAAATCCGTGTCGGAGGACCCCAGTCATTGCGATTAGGGGAGCCCCACCAACACTAAGCCTAAACCCCCGACTCCTTTCTCTCGCGCGAGGCGCTCCGCGATTATTAGGGCCACAAACCCTAATTAACCGAGAGGAGACAGATTCAATGGCTACGCAAGGAATCACATTTCGCAAAAATGGCGAAGTGCTTTCACGCGCTACGTCCGGAATGAGCGTCAGCAACTACCCGACAATCTACGGCGGATTCATTCAAAAAGGCATCCCAGAGTCCGAGATCAAGTCGCGCGAGAACGTCTTCACTTACAACGCTTGGCGGGCCCTAGGCCGTCAGGTTCGGCGTGGCGAGCACGGCGTCAAAGTTCTGACGTTTATTGACTGCCAGAGGAAGGACGAAGAGACGGGGCAACTGAAAGAACGTTTCCGCCGTCCGTTTTCTACGACGGTCTTTCACATATCTCAGACAGACGAAATTTCAGGGGGTGCCCGATGAGCACCCCTTCTTTCGCGTTCCCTCAATCACTTGCGGACAAATATCGTCCGCACACAATCGCCGATTTCGTCGGATTAGAAAAACCGAAGAAAATTCTCCGGAAATTCGCAGCGAATCCTTTTCCGTCCGCGTGGTTGTTTGTAGGCCCACCTGGAGTCGGGAAGACGACGATGGCGCTGGCACTTGCAGAGGCGCTGTCAGCGGAGCTTCACCACATCCCTTCGCAACAATGCAACGTCTCAGCGGTCGAGGACGTGATTCGGCAATGCTGGTACATCCCGCGATCCGGATTCCACCTAGTCCTAGTTGATGAGGCAGACAGAATGAGCAACGCGGCCCAATTACAGTTTCTAAGCAAGCTGGACGCAACCGCCTATCCGCCGCAGACAATTTTTGTTTTTACCTGCAACGCCATAGAGGGACTTGAGCCGCGATTCTTGAGCCGCACCCGGCAACTTGAATTCTCTAGCTATGGGCTGGCTTCGGAAACTATCGCGCTGCTCCAGACTATCTGGCAGCGCGAGACAAACGGCGCAACACACCCAGCCTTTGCCCAGATCGTTAAACAGTCTCGCAATAACGTTCGGGACGCTTTGATGTCCCTCGAAACAGAATTGCTCGCGGTCTAGGGCTTCGATCAGCCGGTTTGGTAACGGCTATTCCGCAACGGTTAGCGGAACTACTACGGGCCTTTGAGTGATTCAAAACACAGCGGTTAGAAAGTGCTTATCACGCCCTTATCACACATAACCCCGAAATGATCCGTAAAAATCCCACGAACTAAGGAGCAATCCAGCCATGAATCATCCCGCCGAACCACAGCAAGCCAATCCTCACGTCTCTATGCCAATGGAGATTCTTACACCCGAACAATTAACCGAACGCCTCAAAGTGAAGCGCTCATGGGTTTACGAGCAGACTCGTTATCGTGCAGACATCCGCAACGCCGATCCTCTGCCATTCATAAAACTAGGGCTGTATTTGCGGTTCGATTGGAAAGACGTGCTCGCTTGGTTGGAGCGCCAGAAGCACGCTCGGAATTGAGTGTTATGGTTTGGGCCGCCGTTGAATGGCGAGAAATTACAAAAGCGTGCCAAAGAAAGCGGAATGCCGGTCTCGGAGTTCATTCGCACGACGGTCAACCTACAAAAGGAGGGTAAGTGAAAACACAAAATGGCACTATCAAACGAATAGGAAAGAGTTGGTACGGACGTTGGCGAGAAGATGCCATAGTGGACGGCACGATTCAGCGAGTGCAGCGTTTCGTAAAGCTCGCGGAATTTGACGACCGCTATCGAGCAAAGGCCGCTGTACGTCCGCTCCTCGCTGAGAAGCTTAGTGCGTTGAACGAAGGCCGAACGGATGCGCGCGGTACTCTCACCCTCGCGCTTTTCGTCACGGAGTATTACGAGCCGTATGTTAAGCAGAACCTCAAACCCTCAACTGTAAACGGCTACACAAAACTATGGGATGTGCTCTGCCCACGTGTCGGCGAGATTCGGCTTCGAGACTTCAAAACAGTCGATGCCGCGAACTTGCTTACAGCCCTTGCCGGGAAGGTCTAGGACGCCGCTCGCTCCAGCATGCAAAGTCCTTGCTGAGCGGGATTTTCACCTACGCCAAAAACTTAGGAGTGCGGGACGGAATCAATCCCGTACAAGACACCCTCATTCCTCGCAAGGCAGCCGCTCCCGGCGAGACGCACGCTACCACGCCAGAGGAAGCGATAGAAATACTTGAGCTACTTGGAGGCGCAAAGGAATTGAACGTTCACCAGCGAATCCAGGCGCAAGTTGCAATCGGCTTAGTGTTCTTTGCTGGATTGCGACCGGGGGAAGCACGCGGAGCTAGGTGAGAAGATTACGACGGCAAAATTCTCACCGTCAAACAAAGCGTGTGGCGCAAACACACAACCGATCCTAAAACAGCGAGTGCCGCGAAGCCCGTACCCGTTATCGAGCCACTGCGCGAACTTCTAGAGAAGTTGCGAACGTCGGAAAGCAATCCAGAAACCGGCCCGATCCTTCGGGGCGTGCTCAATGGCAAGCCGCTCAACCTGGATATGCTGGCGAGCGAAACAATCCGGCCCGCCATAGCCAACCCGGAGAACTACGCTGCGAACGCCAAGCGCCTTACGTGGCACGGCTATTATGCTTTCCGCCGTGGTATCGCAACGCTTGCCAGTACCATCTCTCGCGATCCGATGGCCGCGAAAGGTTTGCTGCGTCATTCGAGCGTGAACACAACCCTAACCCACTACATCAAGGACGTTCCCGAAGTTACGAAGAACGCTATGACTCAGGTTGAGCAGCTTTTCACTCGGCTTGAGGGTGAGTCCATTCAGTAGGGAAGTTGAAAAGCAATTGGGATAAAAGTGTGATAAAGCCGTGACAAGAAGCCCGCAACCAATCGCCTCGTTAAAGCGCTCGCTCTCTGCAACGTCAATCTTTGGAATGATATGGCGGAGAGGGGGGGATTCGAACCCCCGTTAGGGTGTTTATTCCCTAAAACGGTTTAGCAAACCGCCGCATTCAGCCGCTCTGCCACCTCTCCGCGGTGTGAGCCAGTAAATCTCTCGGCGAACGTGAAGTATAGCATCAATTCGCGTTCTCGATTCCTCTGCGGTTTATTATGCAAATCATCGCAAAGAATAAATGCGGGTTTCTTCGTCAAATAGGGTTGCCCGGGTGGGAAACGACGGGGTAGGCAAGGAAAAACCTGCCAAGCGTATCCTTCCCTTTTCGTTGCTTTGAAACTAAAATGGTTCATCGGTAACCCGTGCGCCTCGGGTGTTATAGAATGACTCGGTTGGTTTGTCACTTCCCTGTAACCTACCCACCGGTCTGAAACATTTTGGTCGGCTACGGCGTATGTAGAGTATATCCAAGCTTTATAAAGTCTTTACGTCTATCGGCGCAAAATGTCCACCAGTGCGGACCCTCGTAAGGATTGAACGATGAAGACCTGGCAAAAGGTGTCGATTGGTGTCGGCGGTGTGGTCGTGCTCGGTGGCATTGTATTGTTCAGCATCCACCAGGCCAATAAAGGTGTGGTCACTGTGCAGACCGCCAAAGTCGCCTCCCAGGATACGCTGATTTCCCAGGTTACGGCCTCCGGCGAGATCAAGCCCACAACCTACACCAACGTGACGGCCCAAGGCTTCGGCAGAATTACGCAGATCCTTGTCAAAGAGGGCGACAAGATCAAAAAAGGCGACCGGCTGTTGCTACAGGAAGCCGTGCAGGCCACTGCCGACGTACAAGCTCAATCCGCCGCTATCAATTCTTCCGAGATGGGCGTGGAAGCGGCAGAAGCCAGTTTCCGCTCGGCCCAAGCTGACCTGATACAACAACAGGCCAACCTCGAAAAGGCCAAACTCGATTGGGAACGTGGACAGGGGTTGTTTAAAGATGGCTTGATTCCCAAGCAGGATTTCGATCAGCGCAAGTCCACCTATGACGCGGCGTTCGCCGCGGTTGACTCTTCAAAGGCCCGGGTGCAGTCGCTGAAAGCTCAATTGAATCAGACGCAATCCATGGTGAACCAGAATAAAGCGGTGCTTGTCCACACCAAGGACATCTTGAGCAAAACCACCTACATCTCACCGATTAACGGAATTGTGAGCTATCTCCCTGTAAGGCTTGGCGAGTACGTAGTGCCAGGAATTCAGAATTCGAACGGAAGTTTTCTCATGACCTTGTCGGATATGTCCGTGGTTACCGCGGAAGTGAAAGTCGATGAAACGGATATTGTAAATGTTAGAACCGGGCAGGATGCCGATGTGACCATCGACGCCGTCCCGGGCAAAGTATTCAAGGGTAAGGTAACCGAAATCGGTTCTCAGGCTACGCTGCGCAGTTCCGGGCTTGCCACTACCCAGAGCACCACAAGCACCCAGGAAGCCAAGGATTTCAAGGTGGTCGTCACGCTTGGTGCTCCGCCCGATAATTTGCGTCCAGGACTTTCCACCACCGCAAAAATAAAGACCGCCGAAAAGAAAAACGTCGTGGCCATTCCGATTCAGGCGCTGGCGGTGCGTACGCGCAAGGACTTGGAACAAGCGGCTAAGGACGCCAGCAAGAATGGCAACTCCAGTGTTACGCTGGCCGCGCCTCCACCGCCTGCACCTGGCGATCCCAAGAAGGAAGAAGTGCAGGGTGTGTTCGTTGTCAACGGTAAGAAAGCGGTTTTTCGCCCCGTCGAAACCGGTATCAGCGGCGTGACGGACATCGAAATTACCAAAGGATTGCAGCCAGGCGACGAGATCGTGGTTGGCAGCTATAAAGCGCTGCGCACGCTGAAACCAGCGTCGAGCGTCAAGGTAGATAACACACCTCCCAAGAAGCCTGAAGAAGAAGGACAGAGTTAAGCTAGCGCAATGCGAGGAGATGCAAATGGCTGTTGATGCAGCTTCCGTGGGTTCGTACCGCGAAGACCTGGTCTTATCCGGCACGGTCATCAAGACGCAAGATCTGGCCAAGGTCTACGAAATGGGTTCTGAACAGGTGCATGCTTTGCGCGGCATCGACCTGGAAATCCGCAAAGGCGAATACGTAGCGATCATGGGGCCGTCAGGATCCGGTAAGTCGACGCTGATGAATCTAATCGGCTGCCTGGATTCACCAAGCTCCGGAAAATATTGGCTGGCGGGACGCCTGGTGAGCGACCTCGATGATGATGAGCTTGCCTACATTCGAAATAAAGAAATCGGCTTTGTGTTTCAAACTTTTAATCTCTTGCCGCGCGCCACGGCCCTTCACAACGTAGAGCTTCCACTGATCTACAACGGCACACCGTCGGAGGAACGGCTTGAGAAAGCAAAAAAAGCTTTGGAGCGAGTGGACCTTGTGGATCGCATGCATCACAAGCCTAACGAACTCTCCGGTGGGCAGCGGCAGCGTGTGGCCATCGCCCGCGCGCTCGTGAATTCGCCTTCCATCGTGCTAGCCGACGAGCCTACCGGAAACCTCGACTCCAAAACCGGCGACGAAATTATGAACCTGTTTCAGAACCTGCACGCGCAAGGCAATACCATTATTCTCGTCACTCACGAGCACGACATCGCGCAACATGCGCATCGCATCATTTATATTCGCGACGGACGGATCGCTTCCGACGAAGCGGTGGTCAAGACTCAAACTGTAAGTATTTGAGAATCACGGCTGAATCGTGCGAATAGATTTCGCGTGAGTTTTCAGCGGCCCGAGAACGCCGTTTTTCTCTTTGACACCTTCAGCCCAATCTTGAGCACATAAGCGCAACACCGGGCCCGCCAACGTAGCGGCGAATTTGGTCCTTCGCTGTCCATCCGTACTATCATTCCGTACTATCATTGAAGGCTACGAGGGCGGTTATATCTGCGCGGTGGCCTTCGGCATCTAACCCTTGTCCGCTCAACTGAACTGAAATCGAGTATGTTCGCAACGAAACGAATGGCGTTCAGCACTGGCAAAACGCAATTTTCATATGCTCGCGCAGGGGAGTCCATCCTCGCGCGTATCGGCAACACCCCACTGCTGCGCCTCGCCAGCATTGGCCGTGAATTTGAGCACGTGGAAATTTGCGGGAAGGCCGAATGGTTCAATCCCGGCGGCTCTGTGAAGGATCGTCCGGCTTTAGGGATGATCGATGCTGGCCTCAAAAGCGGCGCGTTGGTCCCAGGTAAAACCATCATTGACGCCACCAGTGGGAACACTGGGATTGCCTATGCCATGATCGGCGCGGCCCTCGGATACCCCGTGACACTGTGCCTTCCGAACAGTGCTTCAGACGAACGCAAACGCATTCTTACTGCTTACGGAGCAGAGCTGGAGATGACTCCCGGCGATGAGGCCACCGATGGCGCAATCCGACGCGTGCACGAAATGGTCGCGGCCGACCCTGAAGAATATTTTTATCCCGATCAGTACAGCAACCCCGCCAACTGGCAATCGCACTACTACGGGACAGCCAACGAAATTTGGGAACAGACTGCGGGACGCGTCACACATTTCGTGGCGGGCCTCGGCACCAGCGGCACCTTTATGGGCGTAACGCGTCGGCTCAAAGAATTGAATCCTGGAGTTCGCTGTATCAGCTTGCAACCGGACGCCCCTTTTCACGGCCTGGAGGGATGGAAGCACATGGCCACAGCTTTGGTACCGGCCATCTACGACGAAACTCTGGCGGATGAGAACATCGAGGTTGGCACGGAAGCCGCCTATCGCGTGGTAAAAGTCACAGCGCGGGAAGAGGGCTTGCTGCTAAGCCCGAGTGCAGCGGCCGCCCTGCTGGGTTGTTTGCAAGTAGCCAAGTCAATTCCTGCCGATGAGCATGCGCTCATCGTCACAGTGTTTGCCGATTCCGCGGCAAAATATTTAAGCGAACGATTCTGGGATGAGGAGTAGTTCTCATGGCCAATCAAGCGCAACTAAAAATTAGTCCCGAACTTGCCGACAAGATCCGCGCCTACGGAGCGCAGACTTATCCGCACGAGTGTTGTGGCGCGCTTCTTGGCCGAGATACGGAAGTTGCTGACCGGCGAGTCTATCGCGAGATTCATGCGCTACATCCGCTTGTAAATCGCCGCGATGATTCTCCCAACAATCGGTTTTCGGTGACCAGTCAGGACGTTCTTGACGCCGAGAAAGCGGCCCGCCAGCAAGGTTTCGAAGTCGTCGGGTGGTATCATTCGCATCCGGATCATCCGGCGCGTCCCAGCCAATACGACCGCGATCACGCCTGGCCGTGGTACAGCTACATTATTGTGAGCGTGGCGAACAGGATTCCCGAAGAAATGACTTCCTGGCGTCTCTCCGACGATCGCACCGAATTCGAAAGCGAAGAAATCGGCTTACAGCGGGTAGCTTCCTGATCTACTCAGCCGCCAGTTTGTTTCTATCGTCGAAAGAGGAGCTTAGATGTCTGTAAAAGTGATTATTCCCACGCCATTGCGCGTGTATGCGGGTAAGGCCGATTCGACTGAAGTTTCCGCCAGAACCGTCGGCGAAGCTCTCGGACAATTGACCAGCAAGTTTGGTGATTTGCGCAAACATCTCTTCACGGAAGAGGGCAAGCTGCGTAGCTTTGTGAATGTGTACGTGAACGACGAAGATATTCGTTACCTGTCCAAGGAAAATACGCCAACTAAAGATGGGGACACCATCAGCATCGTGCCTTCTATCGCCGGCGGACTTCTTTAGCGGCACGCACGCCATTCAGCGATCTTGCAATTTCAGAATAATAAGAAGTACGTAAAAATAGGAACGCGCAACACTTCAGAAGAGGAAATTACGATGTCTACCAAAGTTCAGCCCATAACATCCCAGCCGAACATAGCCGAAAAGGCGACAACCTTAAGCAACGAAGAAATCCTCCGCTACAGCCGCCATCTGATCATGCCGGAAGTCGGCATGGAGGGTCAGCTGAAGCTGAAAAACGCCAAAGTGCTTCTGATCGGCACCGGTGGCCTCGGCGCGCCGCTGGGCTTGTACCTCGCGGCAGCTGGAGTGGGGCACCTTGGCCTGGTCGATTTCGACGTGGTGGATTTCACCAATCTTCAGCGCCAGGTAACTTTCGGTTCCGATGATGTTGGCAAACCGAAGGCGGCGGCGGCGCAATCTCGTCTCTCTAATCTCAATCGCGATATTCAGATCGAGACCTTCGAAACCAAGCTGACCAGTGAGAACGCTCTCGAGCTCTTCAAGAATTTCGACATCATTGTCGATGGCACCGACAATTTTCCCACACGCTATCTTGTAAATGACGCGTGCATCTTGCTCGGCAAGCCTAACGTGTACGGCTCCATTTTTAGATTCGAGGGCCAAGTGACCGTCTTCGGCATGCCGGACGGCCCGTGCTACCGCTGCCTGTATCCCGAGCCCCCTCCTCCCGGCCTGGTGCCGTCGTGCGCGGAAGGCGGTGTGCTGGGTGTGCTGCCGGGCATTGTCGGCTCCATCCAAGCCATGGAAACAATCAAGCTCATCCTGGGCACGGGCGAAAGCCTGAAAGGCCGCTTGTTGCTTTTCGATGCGCTGGCAATGAAATTCCGTGAATTGAAGCTGCGCAAGAATCACAGCTGCCCGATGTGCGGCGATCATCCCACCATCACCAAGCTCATCGACTATTACGAATTTTGCGGCGTGCGTGGAGAAGAAGCGCCTGGCCCGGACGTGCAGGTTCCGGAAATTACCCCGCGCGATTTAAAATCGCGCCTCGACCGCGGCGATGACTTGTTTATTCTCGATGTGCGCGAGCCGCACGAATTTCAGATTTGCAATCTCAACGGTCATTTGATTCCGCTTGGCGAATTGCCACGGCGCGTCCATGAGTTGGACTCTTCGAGAGAAATCGTGGCCCATTGCCGCAGCGGAAAGCGGTCCGCCGAAGCCGTCGATTTTTTGCGCAAGGCCGGCTTCCGTAAGATACTTAATCTCAAGGGTGGTATTCTCGCCTGGTCCGATGAAGTGGATCCTTCCGTGCCGAAGTATTAATCATGCAGTTCATTGCAGTCTGATCGTAGATTTTCGACAAATTTCAGGAGCGTAAATGGCGGGCACAAAAATCACCGTAAACAATAACGGAAACCTGCGTATTGAAGGCGACTTCGAACTGGTCGACCCTCAAGGCAAGCCCTTTGGCTTGGGCGGCCGCACCACCGTCGGCCTCTGCCGCTGCGGCCGCTCCATGAATAAGCCATTTTGCGACGGCTCCCATAACGCCTGTGGGTTCGCAGACACGGTAACCGCGAGGGACCTGCCCCCTCCCAAGCCGAAAATCTAGGCCGTCTCTCGCCTCGCGCCCAGTGAGACGGTCTCACCTTGAGACAAGGGTGAGTCCGTGTTGATACTGGCCATGCGAACGGGTTAACCACAACGAAACATTAGAAATATCTGTGGATTGTCCCATTATGCCCCTCATTTCCCTCGTCTCGTCCATATTAGAACATTCGCATAATTCCTTAGCTAGTCTCTAACCCGCTGTATTTAAGCCTTTTACAAGAGCCGATTTTGCCCCACAAACGGGCACCCACTTGCATTCCTTAGGTAGTTGTCTGGTTTTCTTAGGCATTTGGGGGCAATCGTGGGCGGTTGGGGCAAAATCGTCGGGTATTTACGGGCTGAACAGCCTGCCGACAATCGGCGCTCGCTGATCATCTTCAGCGCGAGCGTCATCGCCGTGGCGATTTTCCCTGCCCTGATGGTGGAGTTGCGGCAAGCCAGTCTCGCCGGCTCCCCTCAAACCTATTTGTATCTCGAAGTTGGCGGCACGCTACTCAGTTTCTGCTACGCCGCCAACGCGCTAGTACGCTTCCGAGGCACACATGACCGTACCGCGCTTATCCTGGCTTTCGGATTTGTCCTTTCCGGCATTATCGAGACCGTGGGTTATTTTGGGCTGAATCAAGCACTCGCTTCCGGCCACGTGGTTCTTTCGCGAGTTCCCACGGGTTGGATGGTTAGCCGCACCCTGTTAGCCATTCTCCTGCTTGCAGCCATAGCTGTGGAGCGGTATATGCCCACGGCCCGGCAGCCTAGCCGCGAAACGGCGGGCGCGTTGCTTGTGGTTGCCATCGCGGCCTATGTTACCAGTGCAGCCTTCCTGGCCGCCCCTTCAGACCCGCTTGCGCAGCACGGCAGCGCTCTATCCCGTCCGTGGGATCTATTCCCCGGCTGCTTATTCCTTTTCGCTGCTGTGTGTTTCTGGTATCGCCTGAAGCGCGACAAGAAGTCTCAGACCGCTCCTTCCCTGTATGACTATTCGCTGTTCATCGTGGCCTCGCTGAACGTTATCTGCCACGTTTCGGCCGCTTTTTCCCGCCAGCTTTTTGATGGACCGTTTTTCTTCGCTGAACTGAGCAAGACCACCAGCTACGTGGTGATGTTAGGTGGGGCTTTGCTGGATCAGGCGCGCTTGTTTGATCAAGTGCGTTCCATGGCCGTCACCGACCCGCTCACCGGGCTAGCCAACTATCGCCGGCTCATCAGCGTCATCGAAGCGGAACTCGATCGCTCGCGCCGCACTCACCACCCTTTCAGCATCGTGCTGCTCGATATGGACGGTCTAAAAACAATTAACGACCGCTTTGGACATTTGACCGGCAGCCGCGCTCTCGTTCGGCTGGGAAAAATTCTCCGCAATCACTCGCGGGCCATCGACACCGCCGCGCGTTATGGCGGAGACGAGTTTGCCTTAATCCTGCCCGAGGCCGGCCGCGACATTGCCACACGCGTGTTCACCCGCATTCGCGAACGCCTTTCCTCGGAAGAGGAATCGCCATCGCTTTCCGCTAGCGCCGGCGTGGCTTGCTATCCGGATGACGGGGACACCCCCGAAAAATTGTTGGGCGCGGCAGACCGCGCTTTGTATCGCATGAAAAATCACGGCAACAGTAACGTGCAAAATTTCACGCGCATTGCGGCGTGCTTGTGAGCATTATGGCCCCGCGCACACGATCGTTCACCTATCACCGCGGAGAGCAGCGCATTCTCATGGAAGTTCCGGTGTTCCTCGATGGACACCGCAGGCTGCCCGGTACCGAATCGACTTTTACAGAAAATGTAAGTGCGCGCGGCGCTCGCGTGGTCAGTATGCGCCGCTGGGAACTAGGCGAAAAGTTAACCTTCGCATCGCGCACCGGTGAGTTTCGTTCCTCGGCTCGAGTGGCCTACTGCCAACCGCTGCAAGGCGACGGCTTTGCAGTTGGCGTGGAGTTCCTCGAAGTCAAAGGACGATGGGTTGTTTAATTCTAAAAACGCTTGACGTAATCGGCAGGCGGATAGGAGGGGACCGCTGGAAAAAGGGAAAAACAGTAAACTAGCGCAAATTTTTACTGAGCTTTAAGCGTCGCGACCAGCACCAAACGTCCGGCGCTTTTTGCTTTCTATTTAGCCTGTATTTGTAGATTTGAAGCGCCGTAGCTTTGTCGGTCGCGGCTTTAGCCGCGACACCAGGAGCTGCCGGCATTAGTCTGGGGCTTCAGCCCCTGAATTAAGGCATTTCTTCAAAACCTCGCAGATTTATCGCGGGCAAACCTCGCGATAAACCTTCTTCATCTCTTCCACCATATGATCGCAGGAAAATATTCTTCCGATGCGCTCGCGGCCAGCCCGGCCAATGGACCGAGCAAACTCTTTGTCCTCCAATAACCGCGACGCTGCCTTCACGATTCCCTCGACGTTTCCTGGTTCCACCAGTAATCCACTTTTTTCATTCTCAATAATTTCTCCAAACGCGCAACACTGAAACGCGACCGACGGAACTTCGTAGCTCATGGCCACCAGCAGCGAAGTCCCCAGCCCTTCAAAAGACGAAGGAAACAAAAACACATCTAAGGCCGGATACACCGACTCGATGTCGGCCACAAATCCTGCGAAAATCACCGCTTCGCCGACTCCCAGTTCTATCGCCAACGCTTCCAGCATTGGCCTGCTCGGCCCGTCACCCGCGAGCAAAAGCCGGCAACCGCTATATTCCTTGCGCAACTGGGCCAGAGCTCGAATCAACAGCTCATGCCCTTTGTCGGGAGACAAAACCCCCACAGATCCCAGCAGCGGCGACTCTCTGGCCACTTTTGCGTCATCAGAAACGCCCGCGACACCCCAACGCATGCGAGCTAAGTGCGGCGATTGAGCTCGAGGATTAACAGGAATCTCCACGCCTTCATAGACTACGGAGATTTTTTCTTTCGGCGCGCCTGACTCCACCAGTCGCTGGGCAACCCATTGTGAGATCGCCACGATTCGCGCCGCAGCTTTGTAGCGCGCGCGGGCCAGCGTGCCCTGCGCCAACGGATAACCGACGCGTCTCGAAATTACAAATGCTGCTCGACGGTGCGCTCCTGCAAGCCACGCTGCCGTTACCGCATGCGCTTCATTGGCATGCACCACATCGAAGGAGCGATGCTTTGTAAGTGCGCGAATTTTCAACGCTGCCGAAATTCGCGCCGCCCGCGGCATAACGAAATGCACTTTCAGGCGCCTTCGCGCAGCTCGTCGGCCTAAAGCGGAACCTTTCACGGTTATCAGTTCCGCACAGTCGCCTCGCGCATTCAGCGCTTTCAGCAACAGCAGCGCCTGGTTTTGACCGCCGCGCCATTCCGTTTCGAGATCCACAAGCAGAACGTTCACGAGGTGGGCCTGCGCTCGCGTTCAAGTTTTTTTATTTGGATTAGTTTTCCTAGCTTCGCGTATTTCAGGCGTACCGAACGCGCCGCCATTTTGGCGATAAGCGCCCCGCGATATCCATCCAGAAAACCACCTCGCAGGATAAAGGTGTAAAACCAACGCCACGGGGCGGCCAGCAGCATAGCCGTTCGCCACTGCCGCTTGCCTTCCCAATGCATTTGCTGTGCGGCAAGCTCCGCGTACTTCTCTACCTTCGCTTCATGTTCCTGGAAAGTGCGCACCGTGTAATGCAGCAAATCGCCATTGAGCCTGCCCGGCGGTCCGACAAAGCGCACCGATTCGTGAATGATTCCCGAAAATCGCGCTTCATCGCGATTGTAGAGCCGCCTCTGAAAATCCGGATACCAGCCGGAATGGTTGATCCACGCGCCCAGGTACCACGTTTTTCTGGCCACTTCATAAACCGGAGATTTTGGCTCGGATTTTTTCCAGGCCAGCAAGGAGGTTTGCAACGCACTGCTTAATTCTTCGTCGGCATCCATGGAAAAGATCCACTCGTTTTGCGCGCACTCCGCCGCAAAATTCTTTTGCTCGCCATAGCTTGACCACTCGCGAAAGAAAATGTTGGCGCCGTGTTCTTGAGCCAGTTCCTCCGTGCGATCGGTGCTGCCGGAATCCACGATCACGATCTCGTCCACTACCCCCGCCAGCGACGCCAGCGCGCGAGGCAGATTATGCTCTTCATTATAAGTAATCAAGCAAGCAGAGATGCGGTTCATGAGCGGGCACCCCTACTGTGCTACGATTATCAATTCCAAACAAGCGAGGAAAACGTTCGTGCCGGATCATATTTCACGAAAAGAATTGAAGCATGACAAAATCAAAGAGACGCTGGAGCATGGGGCGGAGGCAGTATATTCCCATAGCCAGCTCACACTGGCAGTCTTACTGGTAGTGCTGGTGGCCGCTGCCGTCTACGGTGGCTGGCGAATCTACCACGATCGCAAAACTGCGGAAGCTAACGCGGCCTTCGACACAGCGCAAAAAGTTTATAGCGCGCGTGTCGGCCCGCCAGCGCCTGGCGAGCCGGTCGACCCTAACGAGCCGGCTTTTCCCGACGAAGCCACTCGCGCGCGGGAGGCTTCCAGGCGTTTTACGGAAGTGGCCAACAAATACTCCAGTACCAATCCAGGGAAGCTGGCGCGCTACTACGACGCGTTGTGTCTCGAGGACCTGGAGCAACACAATCAGGCCCTGGAGGAGCTCAAAAAAGTCAGCGCGACCGGCGACAGGGAACTGTCCGGCATGGCGCAATTCCAGATCGCGATAATCGATGCGCGCACCGGCAAACCGGATGAATCCGTAAAAATCTACCGCGCCCTCGCGGACAAGAAGCTGGTCTTCGTTCCGCGGCCGTTGGTATTGCTCGAACTTGCCAACGTTTTGCGGCAAACCAAGCCTCAGGAAGCTGTCACCGTATATCAACAAATCAAGCAGGAATTTCCCGATTCGACGATTTCGGAAGAAGCCGATCGTGGGCTCGGCACTCTTGCTCCGAAGTCGTGAAGAAGTCCTGAAGCTGAATTTCAGGGCTCATCTGGTCATCGTGCGAAATCCAGGCGACCGTTCTAAAATCGCAGGATGAACAAACAACTCCCTACCACTCACCCAGCGGAGCCTTCCATCGAAACTCAACACAACCCGCCGCGCACCGTGCCATGGGCGATGAACGTCCAAAATTCCCGCGGCCGTCGCTATTTTGAGCCGGCTCATCCCTACCGCAACGATTACGTTCGAGACCGCGACCGCATTGTTCACGCGCGCGCCTTTCGCCGCCTGGAAGCCAAGACCCAGGTTTTTACCATGCGCTTCTCCGATCATTTTCGCAATCGCTTGACGCACACCATCGAAGTTGCGCAAATCGCCCGTACTGTTGCGGATGCTCTGGGATTGAACGCGGCACTTGTGGAGGCCCTCGCGCTCGTTCATGACATTGGCCATCCGCCCTTCGGCCACGCCGGCGAGCACAAACTCGATGAATTGATGCGCGCTCATGGTGGCGGGTTCAACCACAATCTCCACGCCCTCCGTATCGTCGAACATTTCGAGCAACGTTACCTCGATTTTCCCGGCCTGAATCTAACCTTTGAAGTTCGCGAAGGCATCGTGAAGCATTCGCGCGATTATCGCCCTGCGGATTTCCCGGAACTTAGCGAATATCTTCTCGATCTGCGTCCCACCCTCGAGGCCCAGCTTATCGATTGCGTGGACGAAATTGCTTACGACACCGCCGACCTGGATGACGCGCTCGAAGCCGGCCTTCTCGATCTCGCAGCTCTGTGCCGGGACGTTTCATTTTTTGGCGCCACTTATGCCGCCTTGGAAAAAGAGCACCCGTACACGCGTGACAAGTTGAAATTTAATGAAGCCTTGAAGCAGGTTCTCGATTTTCTGGTCACCGATTTAATTGAATCGACCCAGGCGCGTGTTCGCGATGCGGGAGTAGCTGTTACGGAAGATATTCGCCACGCACCGCATCGCCTCGCGGAATTTAGCAAAGAAGGCTTAAGAGTCAGCGGGGAGCTGAAGCGTTTTCTTTTCGCCCAGGTGTATAGTCATCCAGCAATTACAGAGGACCGCGACCGTTCGGTGCGCTGCCTGGAGCAGCTTTTTAAGCACTACGGTTCGTTGCCAGGATCGATGCCCGCAACTTACGAAGAGGCGGCGACGCAGTCGCCTCGAGCAATTGTGGTTTGCGATTACATTGCCGGCATGACTGACCAGTTCCTACTGCGTCAGCACCAGAAATTATTCGGCCTCGGTGATTTATAAAACGAATCGCGAACAGAAGTTCTATTGTCCAAACGTGTTGCACGCGGAGATCTGCCCGCTGTCTAAGCCTCTGCGAAACCACGACACCCTCTGTTCCGACGTGCCATGTGTAAATGAATCCGGGCTCACATGGCCGGTGGCCTGTTTCTGCAAGCGATCATCTCCCACCGCCGCAGCCGCACCCAGCGCCGATTCAATGTCACCCGGGTCCAATAAGCCGCGTTGCTGTGTATTCTGCGCCCAGATGCCCGCAAAGCAGTCCGCCTGTAATTCCAGTTTCACAGACAGTTGATTTTTGGCTCGAGGATTCTGCTGCAACATCCGTTGTTCCTGAGCCTCAATGCCCAGAATTTTTTGCACGTGATGTCCGATCTCGTGAGCCAGAACATAAGCTTGTGCAAATTGTCCGGGGGCGCCAAAGCGCCGCTTTAACTCGTCGTAAAAATCCAGGTCAATATAAACTTTTTCATCCCGAGGGCAATAAAACGGCCCGGTAGCTGCCTCGGCGCCCCCGCAACCAGACTGGATGGCATCGCGAAATAGTACCAACTTGGCGTGCCGGTAAGGTCTGTTCTCTTGCTGTGGCAGGATAGCTGTCCAGGTTTTCTGCGTGTCGTCCAGAACGAAAGACACAAACTGCACCAGCGGTTTTTCCGCCTGATCGCGCGGGGACGTGCCACGCGGCCGGTTTGGCTCGCTAACCGATGAACGAGCTGGTGAGCCGCCGCCACTAAGAAGTGCGAAAAAATTGGTTTTGAATACGAAACTAAGAATCAGCAGGATGATCGCGCCGCCAATGCCGATGTGCATCCCGCCAAATTGAAACCCGCCGCCACCGCCGTCGCCGGTATCGTCGCGGCGATCCTCGATGTCCGGGCTTTCGCCGCCAGGAGTCCACTTCATAAAAGCTCTCCTTCTACCGGGCAAGAGAATAGTAGCATGCGAAAGTAATCGCTAAATCGTTGCCGTAGAAAAAAAGGTGGAGATTTTATCTCCACCGTTTCTAGCCAACTGTCATGAAGGCGCGCTCTTGCTTAGAAACGAATAATCGGCCCAAAGGTCGCCTTCAAATTATGGTGCGTATTGTTGTTGAAATACATTTCGTCGCCGATATCCAGACGCAATCCGATAGGCCCGAGATGCCCTTCAAGACCGCCACCGGCATAAAAAGTCCCCATTACATTGTTTTCGCGCAGACCGGAGACTGAGCTTGTGAACGTTCCAAATGTCGCTGGAGAATTATCCAGGCGGAAATTGATGAGCCCGCCTTTAGCGGTAATAAATGGCTGAACGGCGTGTCTACCGAGGTTGATGCGCGGCCCAAACAGGCCATGGATGACCCGCAAATTGGTACGTTGGACGGTTACCGTGCCGGTGGAATTGTCGATGAAACCTTCAGTGAAGGCTTTGCTGAAGTCGTAAGACATTTCAGCTTCAAGCTTCAGGCGCTTGTAGCCCACGAACGACGCGCGGCCGCCTACACCCAGCAAGTCCGAGTCGGTCTGGGACAAGCGGAAATAATCGGCGAAAACGCCCACTTGTACATGCTCGTTCTCCTGAGCGAATGCGCCAGGCACGGCCCAACTAGAGACAAACAAAAGAAAAAACGCGACACGCTTCATACCAGTCTCCTAACGGCTAAATGGAATTAACACCGCACCTCCGAGCAAGTTGCGCGCTTATTTTGCTCAGTCCCTTGGATGAAATCGCTTAAAACAGGGTTGCTGAAGGAAGGGCCAAATGTGCGGTACTAGAGCCAAATAAATGTGTTTTTTACAAGGCTTTTCGCGGCGACGTACCGGATATGCTGTAGAAAATAGCTCGTTTTAATTGTCCTGCTAACATTTATGGTGAAACACAGTTGTTAGTAACTGGTGAAACGGCCCGGTGCGTGCTCTGGTACCACATCCACAGAGAAGTATCTCAAGGAACTTCGGCGCGCTCCGGCGTATCGATGCGGATTTCCGTCAAATCTGAAAGTAAATTTGCCGCCCAGCGGTAGATGTTGTGTTCGCGCACGTGCAAGCGCATGTGGTGCATGCGCGACGCCTGTTGCTCCTCGGGCATGTCCACAGCGCGGTGAATGGCCTCCGCAAGTTGCTGAACATCGTAAGGATTAATCAACAGCGCATCGCCAAGTTCCAGCGCGGCACCCGCAAAGGTGCTCAGAATGAGCACGCCACGTTCATCATCGCGCGCAGCTATAAACTCCTTGGCTACCAGGTTCATCCCATCATGTAGAGAAGTTACCAGGCACACCGAGGCTGCGCGGTAGTATCGATCGATTTCTTCGTGAGAATGATGTTTTCGCAGAAAGACAATCGGTTTCCATCGGCCTGTTTGGCCTGTTAAGAATCTAGCGTTAATACGGTCCGCTTCCGCGCTTACTTCATCGAGAAATTGTCGATAACGTTCGATATCCGTGCGGCTCGGTGCGCCAATCTGCACAAATGTAAAACGCCGTTGATACGCGGGATTCAGTTCCAGAAAGCGCTCGATGCCGCGAAAGCGCTCAATAATTCCTTTCGTGTAATCCACGCGGTCCACGCCCACGCCAAGCAAACTTGCTTCGATGCCCAGTTCCGCGCACAGTGCCGCGCGTTCTTCGCCGGCGTTACGCGATTCGTTGATGGTGCGGGCCTGCTCAGGAAACGCTACGCTGATCGGATACGGCCGCACACGCGTGACATGACCCTGGCGGTTCACCGCAAAGCGATCCCATTCAGTCAATGCTTCCACCGCGCGATCAACTGTGGAAAGAAAATTATTGCAATGCGACTGCGTGTGAAACCCGATCAAGTCCGCGCCCAGCAGGCCATCAATCAGCTCGCGCTGCCAGGGACAAATTCCGAACACCTCCGGATTCGGCCACGGAATATGCCAGAAAATTGCTACGCGCGCATCGGGACGCGCATCCTTCACCATCCGCGACAGCAGCGCAAAGTGATAATCCTGCGCCAGCAGAATCGGTGATTCCGTGCCTTCCATTTCATCGAGCACAGCATTGGCAAAATGACGGTTGGCCTGCTGATAACATAACCAGTCCTCGGGCCGAAAAATCGGGCGAGTGTGCGCGATATGGCAAAGGGGCCACAGTCCTTCGTTGGCGAAGCCCTGGTAGTAACCTTTTTCTTCTTCTGCGGTCAGCCACACGCGCCGCAGCGTATAACTCGGCCGGTCCGGCGGGACTCGCAAGCGATCGTGCGAATCCACTATCTCACGATCCCCGCTTCCCGCGCCGTGCGCGATCCACGTGCCGTCGCAGGCCAGCAGCACCGGTTCCAACGCGGTAACTAATCCACTAGCAGGAACGATCACGCTCACCGAACGATTTTCGTTCAGCACATGCATGTACGGTTCGCGGTTGGACACCACGAAAAGCGGTTGGCCCTTCAATTTGTTTCGCAGGCTTACACGCAGGCGCTCGGAAGTCCATTGGGAAGCGTTGGTGTCGCGCAAACGCGCCTCTTTTTCAGCGGACGCGCGCGCGGCATTTAAATCCCGCGCCAAATGGGTGACTTCATGGTGCAGCTGATCGAATATTTCGCCTTCCGGCAGGGTCGGTGGCGCGTGAGATTGCCCGGTGCGCAGCGTACGCAGCCACTTGGCCGTCCGCGTCAGCGGATTGGTGAATGTCCAGCGCACCAGCACCATGGCTAGCGCGGTAATCAGCAGCGTTTGAATCAGCGCTGTGAGCAGGGCATCCCGGAGCGTGTGGGAAAGCTGTATATCGATATAGGTAGTGTCGTGATAAAGCGCCAGTACGCCCGCAGGTTTCGCATTGCTGTGTAACGGCAGCGCGTAAATATGCATCGGCTGCCGCTCAACTTTTACGAATTCTCCATAGCCGGAATCTTTTTCTGCCGCCTGTATAGCAGTCGCCGGCCGCGATTTAAAAACTGGCGCCAACCCCGGTGTGATGGCCAGCGCGTTACCGTCCGTGTCATACACGGCTACGCCCTTCAAGTGTTCGCGCTGACCAAAGCGGTCCACCAGCCTTTGCAGATTTTTCTCCCGCCCGTGGTCCAGCAGGGGTTCAACGCTTTCTTGCAGGCTTTCGCCAAGGATTTCCGCGCGGCGGGAAAGATCGTTGCGCAGGATGCGCCGTTCGGTGCGCACCTGGTAACCGGCAAACAGCAGGGAAATGACAGCGACGCTGATGATTAAAGGCAGGACAATCTTCAGCGTCGTGCGCAAATTAGCTCCTCACCCGGGTGCGAAACGCGCGCGCCGATCTGGTTGGCCGGCATAACGAGCGGCCGAAAGCTTCATCCAGCGCTGGGGCAAGTATCTTAATCCAAAAGTGAGGCACGTTGCACGGCGGCATCGCGCGTCGATGCATGGCTCACAAGTGTGTTAGCGCGAATGGTGAGCGGGAAAGCGGATTTTCGCGTGCTATTAACTATGTAAGTGAGCACGGAAAGTGGCGCCTCGGAATCAACCCAGTTGTAACGTCTAATGTCGTTACGGGTTGGTTTGCGTCGGGAAAACTTTCGTCGCCTTCTGCGTGAACTCGAATCGCAGCAACCATTCGCTTGGCGCGTTGCGTCCGTCCACTTGCGGCGGCGTGAAGGTCCACCGGCGCGCGACTTGCACAGCTTGATCCCCAAAAAACTTGCTGGAAAAATTGTCTAACTCCGCTGCGGTAACTTTGCCGGCGGCATCGACGTGCACTTTTACTCCGACGCGAACCGTACCTTGTATGGTGTCCCGTGCGCGCTGCGAGATGTCGGGCACCACTTGGTAGAGCACCGCCCCGCGAGCGGGATTCGCTTGCGCCACTATGGCAGACTTGCTTGCTGGTCGCCCTTCGGCTGTGTCGACGGAGCGACTTGAAACCGGGTTTACCGCGTCACTTGAGGAAACGGTTTCACGCGCTGTCGCGGAATTCTTCTCCCGTGCAGCTTGTTTTTCTGCCGCGCGTTTTTCGGCCTTGGTTTGCGTCACCGGCGGTACAACTGGCGCTGTCACAGCGGGGGGCGTTAGAGACGACGGCGCCGGAGCGATCGACGGCTGTACCGTCGCGGCTTGCGGTTGCAACTGAGAAAAGCGGTTGAGTACCCGCGGCGCCAGCAGTATTCCGGCCAGCAATAAAATTGCCGCAACCAGCGGAATAGTTACGCGCGATTTGCGCGGCGCCGGCTTGGTCGTCGCATCACGAACCGGCGAGACGGGAAGTAACGTGTGCGGGAGCAACGAAACTTGCTGCGATGCCAGACTTTTCTTGGAAGGTTCAACGGCGGCAACGGCCTCGGCGACCGGTAGCGCCTTGGCTGGTTCGCGATGTTCAGGTGCGCCAGCAGGAATTTCGGAATGCTGCGGTGCGGGTGTGTGAACGTCAGTATGTAGAATTGCCTCGCGATATGAAGTTGTCGAAGTCGGATTCAGCAGCGTCGAAATTTCCTTTAAACTCGCGCGTCGCGAAGGGTCCACTTGCACGCTGCGCCGCGCAATTTCCAGATACGGCGGCGGTATGGTCTCGGGTGCCGGCAGTTCAACATCCATTTGGCCTCGAAGTACCGGCGTGCGTTGCGTTAATGCTTCAACGAGCGTCACTCCCAGCGACCACACGTCGGCGGCCGCGGCGATTGGAGCTGTCGCTGACTCCGGCGCCGCGTATATGCCAGCCGGCGGTATAGCCACCGGCGCGCTGCCAATTTCACTCAACGTATCGCTCGATAACTTCAGTTGATCGTCAGCCGCCAGAATATTTCCGGGTTTGATCCTTGTATGCGCCAGCCCTTGCGAATGCAGATAAGTCAGCGCATCCAGAGCTGATTCCAGCACCTGCCGCACTTCGTCCGGGACCAACGCGCGCTGCGGCAAAATCTCCGATAGATTTTCTTCCGCGTATTCCATCACTACATAGAGAAAATTCGTGTTCGCAAGCTCGCAGCGTCCCACGCGAATAAGCTGCAACAGGTGAGGGTGCGTTAGCTCCCCGGCGACACGCCATTTTGCCAGTTGCGCGTACGCCGACGCGTCTGCAGGAATGAATTTGATCGCGGCCTTCTGCTCGCCGGAACTATTCAATTGTGTTAGATAAACCGCGCTGTGGTCGGAGCCGCCCAAATATTGGCGCAGCGGGAAGCCGTCCACCGCCTGACCTTCCCAAGTCTTCCAGGCTTCGGACATGTTGAACTCCGCAAATCGATTTTGCTGGGTATTACTATTCTAGGCGAGGTGCCACGGTCCGACGCAAGCCCCGATAATACATTTGGTCATCTGGTTACGTAGGCGATTCTCGGTAAGGAATTACATCCAAACTACACCTCAGCCGAACAAGCGACACTAACCTTTTAGGTTCGGCTAAACACTCGACGGACGTTTCTTTGAGCCCGCCCCTGCTATACTCGGCTTGCCTGTAGGAAATCCCGCCCACCCTGACCCCGGCGAAAAATCCAGCTGTTGCGTGGTTTCATAGGCGCGCAAGGCTCCGGCCCATCGTTACGAGTTCGCACGTGGCGAGACATCCTCGGCACCGGAAACCCGGTGTAACGTTGATGGCGATATCGGTTTTGAGAAGTAAATAGGTGCTTCAAGCAACCATGTCAATATTCAAAGCGCTGAAAAAAAATCCTGGTTCAAGTCAGCGCGATCTTCTGCGGAGGCGCCGCCGCAAAACTCTGATCGCCAATATCCTAATTGTTTCCGTGCTGAGTATTGTTGTTGCGCTGGTGATCACCTGGCAGTCCGGCGGTGCCGGATTTTCCCTCTCAAATCCTGATGGGCAATCGGTCATCGTCACTGCGCCGCCCCCTTCCACGAAATCCTCGCCTCCCGGGCTGCCATCGTTATCCCCCGAAGCATCAGACGGCTACAAACTCGAAACCGGACCTTTGGCAGTAAACGAAGTTGCAGGCCTGGTGCTCCATGACGAGAAGCGTAACAAGGATGTGCGCGTTCGAATCTTCTACCCGGTAATTGCCGGTAAATATCCAGTCATTATTTTTTCCCATGGCGCCGGTGGATCCGACACTTGTTGCGAGTCGTTAACACGCCATTGGGCAACTTACGGCTACATCACGCTTCAGCCCATCCACGACGATTCAGTTGTCCAGCGGCACAGCAGCGGCGACGAGAACGCGCGCTTCCCGCAAGCCGTCCGCGAAGCGCTGAAAAATCCCGCTCTCTGGGAAAGCCGTCCGCGGGATATTTCCTTCCTTCTGGATTCGCTTGCTGGCTTACAGAAACGTGTCGCAGGCCTCAATGGGAAAATCGACACTAGCCGCATAGGAGTAGCGGGCCACTCCATGGGCTGTTACACCGCGGAAGCTATCGCCGGAGCATTGGTCGATCTTCCGGACCATCCCGGTCAAAATTTTTCCGATCCTCGTGCGAAGGCCATTCTCTGTCTCTCGCCACAGGGTCCGGGACAGTTCGGCTTAACAGCACACTCGTTCAGCAACATTTCTCTGCCCTTTATGGGCATAACTGGCTCGCTAGACAACTTGGGGCCGCTGGCAAACGCAGCGTGGCACAAAATTCCATTCGAACGCAGCCAACCGGGCGATAAATATGAAGTGTTCATCCAGGGCGCGAGTCACATGTCTTTCATCAGCGCCGAAACGGTAAACTCCGCTCGCTCTTCACAGGCTGCTGCTATTCTGGGGTACACCAACTCCGCTTCGCTGGCTTTTTGGGATGCGTACTTGAAAGATGATCCCGCAGCAAAAAATTTCCTTCAGTCCGATGCGCTGGAACGCTCCAGCCATGGTGCTGCAAAACTATCACGCCGCTGATTGCGTTATCGCCGTCTCCAATCCAGATCCGGTTATCATTACTTGTGGGCGAACTATTTATTTATCGCAGTCAGATGCCTGCCTCCGCGGATGTTGTTTACGCCTGGCACGCCAAGCCCGACGCGCTTACACGGCTCACTCCTCCGTGGGAAAATGCCCGCGTCATTGAACCCACTGGCTCCATAGAACAACCGGGATCCCGAGTGAAGATTCGACTTCGCGTCGGCCCTTTCTTTCAAACCTGGACGGCCGAGCACACTGGTTGCGAACCGGGACGTATGTTTCGCGACGTCATGATCGCGGGACCCTTTCGCCAATGGGAACACACTCATCTATTTATCCCCGATGGGCAAAACAAAAGTTGGCTGGAAGATCGCGTCGAATATGAGTTCCCATTAGGCTGGTTTGGGAAATGGATTGCCGGAGCCTATACGAAGCGACGTTTGTCGCGCATGTTCGCGTGGCGTCATCGGATAACCGCGGAGGCCGTCGCGCGATATACCAAGAGCGACGTCTAACTAATCCACGCTAGTGTTTCGCCCGAGTTTACGGGTTGGCCTTCCTGCACGAGAAGGCGCTCCACTGTGCCAGACTTTGTGGAACGAATCTCGTTTTGCATTTTCATGGCTTCGACGACCAGAAGGCCTTGCCCTATTTCCACTTTTTCGCCGGCCGTCACCAGCATACGCACTACCTTGCCCGCCATCGGCGCAGTGATCTGCTGACGTCCTTCCACCTCTACGTGACCGAGACGACGCCCGCGCCAGGAACGCTGGTCCGTAACCTCGGCGGTAAATTCGCGAAGGCCAGTTTGAACGCTTAGCAGTCCCTCGGAAGAGCGCGCCACGCGAATTTCGTGCGATTCACCGCGCAGGAGAATTGAGAGCGTGTTGGGAGCGATCTCTACGACATCGGCGTCAACCGGCTCACCATCCAAGATGATGCGCCACTGATCGCCGGTGCGTTCGAGGTCAACGGTGTGATTTCTGGTTCCGGTGGGAGACGCCAAATTCACTTCGAATTTCATGGCGTGCGGTCCACTTGCTGCTTGCGGCCCTCAAGCTTCCATCGCGAAGGGGGTTCTTCGCTGGTGGCTGACGATGATGTTGGCGATCCGGCTGCATTTTGCATGGCCTGCCAGACTGCGGCGCCGATGGCGGCAGCGTCTTCGCTGCCTTGCTCGGCCGAACTCGAGCGATGTTTGCGCAGCAGTAATTCATCGAGCCAGGTGGTGTGAATTTCGCCGCGAACAAAATCGGGGTCGCCCAAAATGCGGCGGAATAAAGCAGCGTTGGTTTTGATGCCGGTAACGGTGTACTCCTCCAGCGAACGGCGGAGGCGCGCAATGGTTTCTTCACGGCTATTGCCCCAGGCGATTAGCTTGCTGAGCAACGGATCGTAATCGTTCGGCACGGTCCACCCTTCATAGACACCGTCGTCGAGTCGAATGCCCGGGCCGCTAGGCGCGTGGCGGGAAAGAATTTTTCCAGGTGAGGGAAAGAAATTATTGTCCGGATCCTCAGCGTACAGCCGAACTTCCATGGCGTGGCCGCGCGGAGTGATGGTTTCCCACGCGAATGGCAAACGATGTCCGGCGGCGATGGCGATCTGCAATTTGACGAGATCCAGTCCGGTGACCTGTTCGGTGACGGGGTGCTCGACCTGCAAGCGCGTGTTTACTTCCAGAAAATAAAAATCGAGATTGGCGTCGACGAGAAACTCCACCGTACCCGCGTTTGTGTAACCACCGGCGCGCGCCAGCCGCACTGCGGCATCGCCCATTTTTTTGCGCAGGTCGGGAGTCATGATGGGCGAAGGAGCTTCTTCTATGACTTTTTGATGGCGGCGCTGCACGGAGCATTCGCGTTCGCCCAGCGAAACGACACGCCCGTGAGAATCGGCGAGAATTTGAATCTCTACGTGGCGCGGCTTCAGCAAATATTTTTCAAGATAAACGCGCCCGTCGCCAAAACTGTTCTGGGCTTCCGAGGACGCATCGCGAAAAGCCGCCGCCAGATCGCTGAGGCGGTTTACCACCCGCATGCCTTTTCCGCCACCACCGGCGACGGCTTTAAGCAGGACGGGCAAGCCAATGTTTTCGATTAACACCTGGGCCTGCTGAAGAGTTTCAATGGGGTCGTTTGTACCAGGAACGCTGGGCACATCCGAGCGTCGAGCGAGCTGGCGGCCGGCAGTTTTGGAGCCTAGCGCCTCCATGGCTTCCGCGGAAGGGCCTATGAAAGTGACGCCGGCTTCGGTGCAGGCACGAGGGAGCGCGGGATTTTCCGCGAGGAAGCCGTAGCCCGGATGCAAGGCGTCGCAGCCCGCGCGAGCCGCGACGTCCATCACCTTATCGATGCGCAGATAACTTTCGCCTGACGGCGCGGGACCTATCGGGTAAGCTTCATCGGCCAGCCGGACATATAGAGACTTGCGATCGACTTCGCTGAATACCGCGGCAGAGCGGATGCCCAGTTCTCGGCAAGCGCGCAGGATGCGCACGGCAATCTCTCCGCGATTGGCAATCAGAATTTTTCTGAACATGGCTGGTGATGGTTCGGCGAAATTTTAACACGCGGTGCCCTTGGCCAAGGGCTGGCGTTGGAGTAAGGTGTCCAATCGTTTCTAGACTGCTGCGTGTTTCAAGGAGGCTGGGGTGAGCAAGCGACTTTTGACGATGGTGGCCGCTGTTCTGTTTGTTGGCGTAACGGTGGTATGGGCACAAGAAGCGGTCATCGCGCCCACGGAGAATCTGGTGGTCGATGGCGTGCCCAAAATCCCGGCTTCGCTGGCAGAGACGGCGGGCCGCTACGGGTCTTACCGTTTTGCAGTGGTCTCGGATTGGCATCCTACACGACGCGAGATGCTCATTCGCACACGTTTCGCAGAAACGCCGCAAGTCCATTTGGTGAAGATGCCCGGAGGCGAGCGGCAACAGTTAACGTTTTATCCCGATTCGATAGGAGCTGCACAGTTTCATCCCAACGGCGGCGACTATTTTGTGTTTATGAAAGATATTGGCGGCGGGGAATGGTTTCAACTCTACCGCTACGATATGGATACCGCGAATGTCACGCTGCTGACAGACGGCAAATCGCGGAATCTGCTGGGCTCGTGGTCCTCCGGCGGTGACCAGATTGCCTATGTTTCCACCCGGCGCACCGGACAGGATACCGATTTATGGGTGATGAATCCCGCTGCTCCGAAGACCGATCATTTGTTAACCCAGCTGAAAGGCGGCGGTTGGGAACCCATTGACTGGTCTCCTGACGACAAAAATATTTTGCTGCAGGAACAGATTTCCATCAACGAAACATACCTATGGCTGGTCAACACCGCGACGGGAGAGAAGACCGCCATAACACCTCGCGACACCAAGGAAAAAGTCTCCTACGGCTCCACGCGATTCAGCAAAGATGGCAAGGGAATTTATGTGACCACCGACGAGGGCTCGGAATTTCAGCGACTGGCCTTTCTGGATATGTCCGGAAAGAATCCGAAATTTTTAACCGCCGGCATTCCCTGGGACGTGGAGTCCTTTGACCTTTCACACGACGGAAAGCGCTTGGCCTTTGTCACCAATGAAGAAGGCCTCAGCGTTTTGCACGTAATGGATACGGCGACGCAGAAAGAAGTGAAACTGCCAAAACTGCCGTCCGGCGTGATGCAGGGGGTGCGCTGGCACCGCGATGGGCATGATTTGGCCTTTTCGCTTACGAACGCTCAAGGGGCGGGAGACTGCTATTCGCTGGATGTCACGAGTGGCAAGCTGGAGCGCTGGACGATCAGCGAAACGGCGGTCAAGACCGATGTGTTTCCGGCGGCTGAACTGGTGCACTGGAAAAGCTTCGACGGAAAAATGATTTCCGGATTTTTGTACAAACCGCCCGCGAAGTTTACCGGCAAAAGACCCGTGTTGGTGGTGATTCACGGCGGCCCGGAAGGACAGTCGCAGCCAATTTTTCTGGGGCGCGCAAATTATTATTTGAACGAGCTGGGGATCGCCTTGATTTATCCCAACGTGAGAGGGTCTACGGGCTACGGCAAGACTTTTTCGCTGATGGATAACGGCTTCAAGCGCGAGGACACTTACAAGGACGTCAACGCGCTGTTCGACTGGGTGGGGACCAGAACGGATCTCGACCCCGACAAAATTGCGGTGACCGGCGGCAGCTACGGCGGGCACATGACGCTGGCGGTTTCCACTTTTTACAGCGACCGCATACGGTGCTCGGTGGACGTCGTGGGAATGTCCAACCTGGTTACGTTCCTGGAGCACACCGAAGGCTATCGCCGGGATTTACGCCGCGTGGAATACGGCGACGAGCGCGATCCCAAAATGCACGAGTTTCTCGAAAAAATTGCGCCCATGAATAACATTGAGAAAATCAAGAAGCCCATGCTGGTGGTTGCGGGAAAGAACGATCCGCGCGTGCCGGTGACCGAATCAGAACAAATCGTAGGCGCGTTGAAGAAGCAGGGGACACCTGTGTGGTATTTGATGGCCAAAGATGAAGGGCACGGCTTTCGCAAGAAGCAGAATCAGGATTTTCAGTTTTATACGACGGTGGAATTCTTGGAGAAATACCTTCTTAAATAAACGAATTACAGTGGGATATTGCCGTGTTTTTTGCGCGGATTGATATCGCGCTTGTTCTCCAGTGCGCGCAAGGCGGTGATGATGCGCGTCCTGGTGTCGGCGGGCTCGATGACCGCATCAATGTAGCCGCGCTCGGCGGCCACGAACGGGTTGGCAAAGCGCTCCCGAAATTCCTCTATTTTTTCCTGGCGCAATACCTCGCGGTTTGATTCCGAAGCCTTATCCAATTCGCGTTTATAGACGATGTTCACGGCGCTTTCGGGGCCCATGACCGCAATTTCAGCGGTAGGCCATGCGAAGTTCGCATCGGTGCGCAGGTGTTTGCTGGCCATCACGCAGTACGCTCCGCCGTAAGCTTTGCGGGTAATCACCGTGATTTTTGGAACGGTGGCTTCGGCAAACGCGAACAAAAGCTTGGCGCCGTGGCGAATGATGCCCCCAAATTCCTGCTGCGTCCCGGGGAGAAAGCCGGGCACGTCTTCAAAAGTAATCAGCGGAATGTTGAAAGCATCGCAGAAGCGCACAAATCGCGCGCCCTTTACGGAAGCGCTGATATCCAGCACTCCGGCGAGAAACGAAGGCTGATTGGCGACGAAGCCCGCCGGGCGGCCATCCAGTCTGGCAAAACCCACGACGAGATTCTTGGCGAAATGTTCGTGCACTTCAAAAAAATAACCGTCGTCCACGATGGCGTGAATCGCGTCTTTAATGTCGTAAGGCTGCTGCGCATCTTCCGGCACCAAAGTGTTCAGAGACTCGTCGCGGCGATTGGGGCTATCAAAAGTAGCGCGGCGCGGGGGGTCCTCGAGGTTATTCGCGGGTAAGAAACTCATCAACTCGCGGATGATGGCCAGGCAATCCGTGTCATCGCGGGCGATGAAGTGGGCGACGCCACTCTTTTCGTTGTGCGTCATCGCGCCGCCCAGCTCCTGCTTGGTGACTTCTTCGTGGGTAACGGTCTTGATTACGTCAGGGCCGGTGACGAACATATAAGAAGTTTCGCGGGTCATGAAAATAAAGTCGGTGATCGCGGGAGAATATACGGCTCCGCCGGCGCAAGGGCCCATAATGGCGCTGATCTGCGGGATCACTCCGCTGGCTAACGTGTTGCGCAGGAAAATATCGGCGTAACCCGCGAGCGAAGCTACGCCTTCCTGAATGCGCGCGCCGCCGGAATCATTAAGTCCGATCAACGGAGCGCCTGCGCGCATGGCTAAATCCATTATTTTACAAATTTTTCGCGCGTTGGCTTCGGAGAGCGAGCCACCGAAAACGGTGAAGTCCTGCGCGAAAACATAAACGAGTCGTCCATCGATGCGCCCAAATCCAGTAACGAAGCCATCTCCGGGCGGGCGTTGATCTTGCATTCCGAAATCGACGCAACTGTGGCGGACAAACTTATCCAATTCCTCAAAACTATTTTCATCAAGCAGCAGGTGGATGCGTTCGCGGGCAGTCAGCTTGCCGGCTTTGTGTTCCTTCTCGCGGCGCTCGACGCCGCCGCCGGCTTCGGCCTCCGCGGATAACTTACGCAACTCTTCCATGCGATCGTGATAATTGGACGTCGAAGCGGAAAGGGTCTTTTTCTTGTCAGACAAGCGGCCCTCCCGCGAGTGCGTCATCTTTTTTGCCAAAAATGCGAACGGCCAGATGCGTGGCCAGCCATACAGTACCTAGCAGGAGCACAACCCCCAGGAGCAGTTCCGCTCCGATGGCCGCTGCGCGCTGAGCACTAGACTGAATGGCGGTGACGTAAACGGTGGTCTGCACCAGTATGAACATCGCGCCAAGACTCATGGCTACGATCAGGATAGTGGTGAAAATTGAAGCGAAAATCATTTTCATGACAGGAGATTGGCGTCAGGAGTCACGCGAACAAGAATAACTCAAGTGGCTGATTTGAGGCTCTGGCGATAAGCATCGGCGACAAAGGTAACAATATTGGCGGGTTGGCCGCCCTCAACGCAGACCGGACCAGTCGTCAGCCACCAGAATGGAGTCACTGGGATTTGACGGATCGTACTTAACGCTGGCCGGTTGCCCGGCCACTAGCCGTTCGAAACCGATCTGCCCTTGGAGACCAGTGATATCCTGCGCGGTGTGATAGGTGACGCCAGAAATCGCGTAACTGTAAGAGACCAGCTGACGCGGTTGATTGTCGGGCAGCGGCCGAGCGCCGAACCCGAACCATGTTTTCGGTTTCGCTGATGGCTCGGGAGGATGCTCGGCGAATTCAACTATCTGGCCCTCAGCGATGCGCCCGATATGGTTGAGATGCAGGCGGCGCTTACGCTCTATGGCCTCGGAATTTTCCGCGGGGCGAGAAAACGCGTACCCGATCATAGCTATGGCGACTATCGCAGCAGCCACCATGGCCAGGATAATGTTCAGATCAAGGAATACAAAATTCAACATCCAGACTCCAGTCCAAAAATTTACGCTGACATCCGCATGGGAACCCAGTGCGACGGGCAACAATATTGAAACAGCAATAAAAGGGTCACGACCCCGAGAAACCCCACGCAGCGTAGTTTACCGGAATCAACATGAGCGTGAAGTTGCGCATGAAGAGCATGCGCTGGATTACGCAACACAGGGGCGTGGCGGACTTATTACTGGTGGAGCGCTTAGCTGGCGCGATGGTGAGGGTGTTCGAAGTGCGCGGAGCGTGCTTTCCAGATACACCTTCCAATCCAGGAAACCGTCGCGGCGATCAAATACAAAACTGCACCAAGCATAAAAACTTCGAAGGGGCTGTACCACTCGCGCAAAGCAGAGAAAAATATACTTAGCGTCCAGTAGGTGACCGTCAGAATACTCCAGGAAATAAGACTGGAAATGAGTAGGTTTGCGGGTTCGCGGAAGAAACTTAACACCGGGATAAATGCGAGCACTCCCATGATGGCGGCCGCCGCGAGATTGCGCTCAACGGAAATACGGTCGAAAACCGGAACACGATTGGCAAGATAGATCCAACCGGAAAAAGCCAACGAAAGTCCCCCACCTGCAAGCAGGCCGATGCGCACTGCGGAGTTCCTGAAAACGTGGAACTGTTGGGGCGCGTGAGTTTGCGGGCGAGCCAACATGGATAACGGCTCCGACTTCAATACAACCCGGAATTATTGCAATGGTTGCGCTATTTCTACGAGGGCCGGGGGACTTGGCGCACTTTCATTGCCGGCACGATCCACGGCTGTCACGACATACCAGTAGGGGTGCGCGGGCAGTACAGAGGTATCACGATAAGCGGGCGTGGGCAACAACTCCTGTGTTAGAAGCCGGCCCTTCGTATTTGGCTCCTCACTCCTATAAACGCGATACCCGGCAAAATCTGGTTCTACGTTGATAGACCACGACAGATCGACGACGAGAGCGTCATCGGTTTCGCCGCGCAATACGGCGGCGGAGATGGCTTGCGGGACCGCTGGCGGGAAAGTATCGCGAGAGGTGACGATCGTGGGCGCAGAGTCGGCGGATTCCAGAGCCACGCCATCTCGGTCAAGCACACTGCGGACGATGTAAACGTAGGTCTTCCCGAATTCGAACGATTTATCACTGTAGCGTTGTTCCGGCTGTGAGGCGAGCAACTGCAGCTTACCGTTTAAATTCAGGTGCGAAACATCTGGGTTGCTCAGATCCATGGAGCCCGCGTCCAGTTCTGCACGATAAATATTGTAACGGACGGCCAGGGTCAGTGGATCGCCAGCAGACGTGCGATTCACTGCAGCCCAGCTAAGGTCGATGGCAGGCTCGGTAACGCGAGCTTCCAACGACGCGACGCGCGCGGGCACCGGGAAGAGGCGCAAAGAAATAATATTGGAATTGGCGGAGGCGCGTTTTTGTGACATACGGGTGCGCACAACGTAGATCGCGATCTTTCCCTCTTGGGCTTTCGTTTCCTCGGCCGTCAGGGGATCGGTGAATTGGACCTTATCGCCGACAAAATATTTTTCGGCCAGCGCGCCGGGAATGGCGTCGACTACGCGCAGTGACTTTAAATCCGGCGAGCCATCGGGTTTTGTGGTGCCGCGAAGGACTTCAACCGCGGGAGTTGAGAGCAACCGATCGCCGGTGATCGATCTGCCGGGCATTGTAAATGTCACTTGCACGCCATCGCCGGCCTGATGCGCGGCTAGATCGCTGACCGCGACGGCCACCGGAGGCGCAGGTGGGACCGGTTCCCCTGGAGCGCCGCAGCCCGTGATGACCAGCAAAACAAAACTAATCCAGATGCTGCCCCGCACAATGCCCGATTTAATGCGCGGCGCGAAACTCTTGTGGGCTGGCCGTCGGAGTCTCGCGGGCGGAATGCTCACTCGATTGGGCTCTCCGTTTCGGAGTGATGGAGATTACAGGATGTAGCGGCTCAGATCCTGATTCTTGACGATGTCGGCGAGTTGTTTGGTGACGTAGGCGGCATCGATCTTGACGTTCTTTTTCTTTAAATCAGGGGCTTCGAACGAAAGCTCATCGAGAACCTTTTCCAAAATAGTGTGCAGCCGGCGCGCGCCGATATTTTCAGTCGCTTCGTTGACACTGGTGGCAAAACGCGCAATTGCCGCTACGGCATCATCGGTGAAGACCAACTTTACGCCTTCGGTTTCGAGCAGGGCTACGGATTGCTTGAGCAAGGCGTTTTTGGGTTCAGTAAGAATGCGAATAAAGTCTTCTTCCTTCAGGGACTGAAGTTCCACGCGGATAGGCAAACGCCCCTGCAGTTCCGGGATCAGATCCGAGGGCTTGCTGACGTGAAATGCGCCGGCGGCGATGAAGAGAATATGGTCTGTGCGAATCATTCCGTAACGAGTATTGACGGTGGTGCCTTCAATGATCGGCAGAATGTCGCGCTGGACGCCTTCGCGTGAAACATCCGGGCCATGTCCGGATTCGCGGCCGGCAACTTTATCGATCTCGTCGATGAAGATGATGCCCATCTGTTCGGCGCGCTCCACCGCAGTGCGAGTGACCTGATCCATATCGAGAAGTTTGTTTTCTTCTTCCTGGATCAAGTATTCGAAGGCATCGGCCACGGACATTTTGCGTTTCTTTTTTTGCTGGCCAAACATTCCGGAGAGGACGTCTTTAATATTGACGTCCATCTCTTCAACACCCTGATTGGAAATAATTTCGAAGGAGGGCATGGAGCGTTCGCGGACTTCAATGTCCACCATGCGCTGATCGAGTTTGCCTTCGCGAAGCTGCGCACGCAATTTGTCGCGGGTACGATCCGTTTGTTCGCGTTGCGCGGCAACGTCGGCTTCGCTGGCTCCTGTTGCGGGTGAAGGCGAAAGTGGCAGCAGCAAGTCGAGAACGCGCTCTTCAGCGGCTTGCTCGGCGCGGTCGGCGACTTCGTCAAGCTTTTCCTCGCGAATCATATCGATGGAGGTTTCCACCAGATCGCGAACCATGGACTCCACATCGCGTCCAACGTAACCAACCTCGGTGTACTTGGAGGCTTCTACCTTGACGAAGGGGCAGCCTGCGAGACGCGCCAGGCGGCGCGCAATTTCCGTTTTGCCTACGCCGGTCGGTCCGATCATCAGAATATTCTTGGGAAGAATATCTTCAGCGATTTCAGGCGCGAGCTTTTGCCTGCGAACGCGGTTGCGTAATGCCACGGCCACAGCGCGCTTTGCAGCGTTCTGGCCGACGATGTATTTGTCGAGTTCGACGACAATTTCTCGCGGCGTCATGTCGTCGAGAGCAGGTAACAGTTCCCCCTCTTCGGTGGGCGCGGCTCCGTTAGCACCGGGCGTGAGTACAATTTCTTTATCGGTTTTGGTCGGCATCGAATCCTTCTAACTTAATTCCAATCCTTCAGCACAGCGCGACTTTCAAGTAGTCGCAATGATCCCGCAATTAAGCCCGACTATAGGATGCATTGTCGAAGCTTTGAGGTTGAAAAACTCGCCGCTAGATCTCCTCAACAGTAAAATTCGCATTGGTATAAATACAAATCTCGCTGGTGATGCGCATGGCTTCCATGGCCAGATCTTTGGCGTTTAATTTCGAGTGCTTTGTTAACGCTCGCGCCGCGGCCAGCGCGTAGGAACCGCCAGAACCGATAGAGACAATTCCGTCGTCGGGCTCGATGACGTCACCATTGCCTGACAAAATGAATGTGGCTTTGCTGTCGGCAACGATCAGTAACGCTTCCAGATGGCGGAGCGCGCGATCCTTGCGCCATTCTTTGGCCAGTTCGACCGCGGATTTCTGCAAGTTGCCGGAATGTTCCTGGAGCTTGCTTTCGAAGCGTTCGAACAACGTGATTGCGTCGGCGGTCGAGCCCGCGAAACCGGCGATGACTTTATCGTTGTAAAGCCGGCGCGTTTTGCGAGCTGTATGTTTCATGACATGGTCGCCCATGGTCACCTGACCATCGGCGATGAGCACGACTTTGCTGTCCTTACGCACGCACAGAACCGTGGTTCCGTGCATCAGTGCGTCTCCCTGGGTATGAGGCATCCAAATATTATACCGCTGACCACCTTCCGGTCCCTAAATTCGTGTGAGCGCGCCGGATTTTTCGAGGCGCACCAGCGCGTTTCTTATAACGTTTATGTTCGCGCCGCGAGCGCCAATGCGTTGCGATGAGCAATAGCTTCGATGGTGATCATGGGGTTGACTCCAGAAGCGCTGGGAAAACTGGAGCCGTCCATCACCAATAGATTGCGGACCTCCCAGGTTTCGCCATCGGGGTTGGTGGCGGACGCCTTGGGAGAACCGCCAAGTCGGGCAGTCCCCATGATGTGGAACGAAAAAAGCGCCAGGCGGCCAGACTCCCATCCCGCGGAATCCATTGCTTGCGTGAAAGAATCGATCGAGCCGCTTCGGCCAGGCTCGTAAGCACACCATTTTGCGTGCGGCGAAAAAATATGGCGGGCACCGGCGGCTTCAAGGATGCGCGCCGCGGAGATAAATCCCTTGCGCAAGTGGCCGCGGTCGAATGGCGAAAGAGCATAGTGCGTGACAGGATGGCCTTGCGGATCGGTAGTTACGCGGCCGCCGGCCTTGTCGCGAAGAAGAACCCCGATGCCTACTGTATTCGAGAGCCGCTCGAGAAAATAACGATGCTGTTGCGGATTGCGCCACGGTAGCGCGGCCATGGCGATTACCGGCTGCATCGCGGTGGTTTCATATTTCACGCCAAAATTTCCGGTCATGGAGCGATGCTGGTCGGAGTAAATCGCCTGCATCGTTCCTTCCCAGGGACGAATTTCTTCGTCAAACACTCCATTCACATTGGAGACCGGGTGTAAATGCAGGTGCTTGCCGATATGTTCGTTGCGAAGACCAGAACGGCGGAGGAGTGCCGGCGTATGAATGGCGCCGCAGGCTACCACGACGGATTTGCAGGTGATGGAAACGTGATGCCCACTTTTCGAGAAGGCTTCGACACCGGTAGCGCGGCCAGCCTCAATGCGAATTTTCTGAGCGCGCGTTTCGGTAACGATGCGGGCATGATTTTTTTGTGCGTCGGCAATCCACGTTTTTGTTACAGATTGTTTGGCGCCTAACGCGCATCCGACTCCGCAATAGCCACAGATTTCTCCCTGGTCGCAGCCCACGACGTTGCGTGGCATGGCGTCAACGTGCCAGCCCAGAGCGCGCAAACCACGATCCAGAATTTGCTCGCGTGCGGAAACGCGATTGTGGTTGCTGTTTACAGAAAGTCGAGCGCACACCGCGTCAAGGCTGCGCGTGTATTCGTTTCTCGTGAACCACGGCACGCCGCTGGCCGCCCATTCCGCACGAATATCATCAGGCGTTAGAAACGACGTGGTGTAGTTGACGACGGTGCCGCCGCCCAAACATTGTCCCGCTAATAAACCGACACTGTGATCGGCGGTGGCCGCGGAACCGCCTTCGGTATACAACCGCTGGTAGCCCGCAAGTTCCGCGCCGTCGAAATCGGCGTCATCGTAATATCCCCCGGCTTCGAGAATGACGACGTCTTTTCCAGCAGCGGCGAGCACCGCGGCAGCAGTTCCGCCACCTGCGCCGGAACCGATAATGCCGATTTCGCAGGATAGCTTGGTGTCTTGTCGGGGAACGAGGGTGGTCAGCGACCGCGGTGAGTTAGAGCGATCACCGAGTTTCGGAGGACCTGGATAACCGATTTTGTCCCATACCGGTGTGCGCGCGCCCTGTAAGCGCGGCAACATCACGTAAAGGTAAGACACCGCTTTGCGCAACGCCTGAAACGCGGCGCGACGGCGGCCAAGCGAGCTTTCGGCCCACGAAAGCAGCACGCGAACGCGCGCTTCTTCCGAAAGTGTCGAGAAGCGTGACGCACGCTTGACTGAAATTATACTGTGCAGTCGCGAATCCCAGAAATTGAGGAGCTGCAAGAATTGTTTGTGATCGCCGCGGCGCGGATTGAAATCCATGGCATCGGCGATCGCTTGCGGAACACCGAGTTCGGAAGCTGACGGCCAGTCATCCGCCGCGGGCGCGAACGTGTCGCAAATTAATTGCAGGGAATGCTGCTGGCGAGAGGTTAATTTCATCGGCGGGCACAGACTAGCAAAAGACAGTCAGCGAGCGGAAGGAAAGACAACGGGCGAGCACCTCGAGAGACTAGATCCGTTTCAGATAATCAGTCTCGGGCGTTCCGGTATCTATCTTTGTCCTTTTTGTTTCCGACTTGGGCGTAGCGCTTTTCGAGCGCAGCCTTCGAGAACATGTCCTCGGGAAGATGCGGATCAAACGTGCAGGTGTCGTAGAACGCCTGGTAGTTACGTTCTCCATTGCGCTCACGGGACACTTGCAGCGCGATCATCACCCCGCCTTTGCGCTGGTAGTTGGTATAAATGGTGGTTTCCTGCATACGTTCCTGAGTATTTTCGTCCACCGAGGTCATCACGCTATGCAGCAATAAATGCGAGGAGCGATCGACGCCCAGCCGCAGAGTGCGCTCTCCATCGGAAATTTCTACCCAATCGACGGGGCGCATATCGACGATGCCTTGTCCGGCATAATTCAGATTCAAATTTTTATCTTTAAGCCCGAAGCGCAACACATTATCCACGTTGTATTTCACCGCCGCCGCGAAATCGGATACCGCTTGTGCAGGCTCTTCACTGACGCCGGCGCGATCCATGGTCCAGCCTTGGTTGCCGTCGAAAGCGTCGATAATGTTGCCCTTTTTGGAATAGTCGATGCGGTGTTTATCGGGGTAACGCCAATAATCCTTGAAGTCGATGAAGCCCATGAGTTCGCCGGCATGCCCGAATTGCGCCCGGCGGCCGTCGCATTCGCGCTCACGAACTTCGAGATAGGCGGGGCCGCCCAAGGCGTCAGTCAATTGGCTGAGAATCTCGCGTGCCTTGGCGACTCGCTGCTCGGGCAGCATGGTATCCGGATTTTGCTCTGGGTGTATCGCAGCAGTAGCTGAATTACTCGCGATGTACGCGGCGCTCGCTAGCACAAGCGCACACGACAGCCGCGTCCAAAGTTTCGGAAACTTCAGCCACACAAGACCGATCCTCCATTTACATTGATGACCTCGCCGGTCATGAAGTTGGCCAGATCGGAGGCCAGAAACAAAATGGGCCCGGCAATCTCTTCCGCGGTAGCGGCGCGCCCGAGTGGAATAGCGGCAGCCACCATTTTTTGGCCTGCTTTTGAATTAAGGACGTCATTGGACATATCCGTGGCAACCCATCCTGGCGCAACGGAATTGACCAGAATGTTATGACGAGCAAGCTCCGCGGCTAGCCCTTTGGTGAGGCTGATGATTCCACCTTTGGACGCCCCGTAGTGTGTGTGCAACGATTCGCCCCGCTGCCCCGCCGTGGAACTGATGGGAATGATTTTGCCGGATTTTTGCTTGATCATGTGCGGCACGGAAAAATGAATGATGGAGTACACGCTGGTAAGATTCACGCGAATCATGTCGTCCCATTGCTTTTCGGTCATTTTGTCGATGGGTAGATCGTCGCTGTTCCAGACACCGGCGTTGGGAACCACAATGTCCAGGCGCCCCAGGCGGGATATGGCAAACTCCACCAGCTTTTTGTTATCCGCGTGGCGGCCCACATCGGCTTTGAAGGCTTCCACGCGGGTGCCGTGCTTTGCAGCGTCCTGCTCCACCTGCGTGGCGGGCTCTTTGGATTTGTAATAATTGAAAACCACATCCGCGCCGGCCTGCGCGAAGAGTTTGACTGCTGCTGCGCCAATGCCTCTGGAACCTCCGGTAATCAGTGCCGCTTTGCCCGCCAATGAAATCATCTGTCCCCCAACTGTGTTCTGAATCGAATAAACTCTTGCCGAACTTTTCCGGTTACTTGCGGACGCCTTTTTACTCTGCGGGATCTTCGCAGCTAAATATTTTGCGCGACCGGGCTGCGAGCCTGACTGGCCGCAGCAATGAAGTCCCGAAACAATCTTTCAGAAAAGGCGTCTCCGAACATGCGTTCTGGATGCCACTGCACCCCCACGACCCAGTTCGAATCGCCAGTCCACTCGACCGCCTCGATGGTGCCGTCAGGAGCGTGCGCGGTGACTTGCAAGCCTTTTCCAACTCGCTCCACGGCCTGATGGTGCGAGCTATTCACCGGCGCCTCAACGGTTCCGGCAATTTTGGCAAGGCGGCTAGGCTCCTCAAAGGTTGCGGCGTGAACCGGGTCGTCCTTCGGTTCAGGGACGATGTCGTGCCGGGTGTGCGCTATGGGCGTGTCTGTCTCCTCGCGGAGATCCTGAATCAGGGTGCCGCCCAGATAAACGTTCAGGAGTTGGCAGCCATAGCAAATAGCCAGGACCGGTTTTTTTTCGCTGAAAGCGTGCTTCAAAATGGCGCGATCGGTATTTTCCCTCTGGGAGTCAGGAGGCTCGGACTTACCGCGATTTACCTCCCCATATTCGGCGGGTGCGACGTCGGCCGGGCTCCCCGGCAGGACGAAGGCATCGAGGCTTGCTAATAGCTCCTGGAGCTCTTGCGGACGCTGTAGCGACAGCAGTACAGGTTCACCGCCGGCGGCACGCACGGCGTCCTGATAATTCTTGGTCTTGGCGAGATTGACTGTCGTCTCTTCCGCAGAGGTCCGCCAGGGAATCCCCACGCGGGGGGGCTGTAATTTTGGGGGAGGCATGGAACTCATGAATCCTAGCATCCCAGCTAGAAGAGCAGCAACCCGAGTGTCACCAATCATTCTGAACGAGCACACCGGCGGGGGCGGCAATAGCGTCCAAATCGGACGGGTGTCTAAGCCTCAGGCGAAGCGGGATTCTCGGTTGTGAACGGCGCCGGCGTACGGTTCATAGAGGCAAAACGACGGCTGGTGGAAAAACGGCGGCAGAGCGCGAAGACTGTCAGAAAGTTGCTCAAAGGAGCTAGTCCAGAGGGTGATGTGGCCCAGCTTTCGGCCGGGGCGAGGCGATTTACCGTACAGGTGCAGATGGGCGCCGGGAATGGCAAGAACCTCGGCGCTGGCTGGCGTTTCACCAATGAGGTTCAGCATGGCGGCAAATCCATAAACTTTCGTGGAGCCAAGGGGCAAATTCAGAACTGCCCGCAGATGATTTTCGAACTGGCTGGTTACCGCCCCTTCGATCGTCCAGTGGCCGGAATTGTGGACGCGGGGCGCCATTTCGTTGGCAATGAGACGACCCTGATATTCGAAAAACTCGATGGCCAAAACGCCGGCATAGTCCAGTTCGGTCAGAATGCGGCGAGCAATATCTTCCGCTTCGCGCTGAAGACCAGGGGCAAGCGACGGGGCGGGTGCGATGGAAAGCCGCAAAATGCCGCCGTGATGGCGATTCTGGACGAGCGGGTAGAAAACGACGTCCCCATTGCGGGCACGAACACCCAGAATGGAGAGTTCCCGCGTGAAAGAAATGAAGCGCTCGAGGATGAACGGGGCCGAGTCTCGCGACGCGTGCGCCCCGTTCGCGCTCGGCGCTTTGACGAAAGCGTCTTCAATTTCATATTTTAGCTTCTCTACGTCGGCTGCCGTTCGCAGTGTCCATTGGCCCTTGCCGTCGTAACCGAAGCGACAGGTTTTCAGCACCGCGGGCAAACCGATGGCCGCGATTGCGACATCCAGCGATTTCAGATTATGGACTGGCGCGAACTCCGTAGTGGCGATACTCAGTTTGCGAAACAATGCTTTTTCTTTGAGGCGGTCTTGCGCGACCTCCAATGCCGCTGGTGGAGGAAAGACCGGAACGCGTTCACCGAGAAATCTGGTAGCCGCAACCGGAACATTTTCGAATTCATACGTTACGAGTTCAAGCCCACTGGCAAATTTTTCGAGCGCGGCTTCGTCGTCAAAATCGGCGGTGACGCGTTGCGCTATGCGGCCCACGGGCGCTTCCGGAGAAGGATCTAGAAAACGGAATCGCAAGCCAAGTGGATAGCCGGCCAGCGCCAGCATGTATCCAAGTTGACCACCGCCGAGGATCCCGATGGTCACGACGATTTCCTCGACTTGCTTGTGCGCGGTCCGCGACTATGTTTTTTGAATTGCACGGACACCGAGGGATCGGGAGCTTCGAGGACACGATTCGTTTGAGCCTCGCGAAATTTGCGCAGCGATTCGCGAATTGCAGGATATTTGATTCCCAAAATCGCCGCAGCGAGCAGCGCGGAATTGATGGCTCCTGATTTGCCGACAGCCAAGGTGCCTACTGGAATTCCCCCAGGCATCTGCGCGATGGAAAGCAGGGAATCGAGTCCCTTGAGAGCTTTGGACTCTACCGGCACGCCTAAAACCGGCAACACCGTTTTCGACGCAATCATACCCGGAAGATGCGCGGCACCCCCGGCTCCCGCGATGATCACTTCGATCCCACGCGCTTCGGCGCCTGAAGCGTATTCGAACAACAGATCCGGAGTACGGTGCGCGGAGACAACTTTGGTTTCGTGAGGAATGCCTAAGTCAGACAAAGTTTTGGCGGCAGGCTCCAGGGTTTCCCAATCAGACGAAGAACCCATAATCACGCCGACGAGCGGGTTAGCGTGCAAATGGTTTGGGTTACCGCGCGGCGGTGATTTCTTGTCAGGCATCTCGATGGTGCGTTCGCTAAAAAGACGATGCAAATGATGAGGCGGATATTCTACGGTGTTTTGGGGTTTGCGGCGACTCGCGCACGATTTTTCCAATAGGCGCGGAGCTGGCCTACCAGATAAAGAGAGCCGCAGATGAAGACGGCATCTTCGGGTTGAGCCTTGGCTAATACATGGTCCAATGCTCTTTCGGCATCAGGGATGGTTTCGTAATGACGCGCGTGATAACCGGCGATCTCGGCCAATTGTGAAGCAGAGATGGCCCGCGGCGTTCGCGGTTCGGTGAACACCACTTCGGCGGCCAGCGGAAATAGCCACCCGGCTACTTCGTCCACGGACTTGTCTCGCAGCGCTCCGTAGATAAGCCAGATTTTGCGTGAAGCGAAATTCTCAGCGAGAAATGCCGCCAACTCGCGAGCGGCGGCGGGATTATGCGCGCCATCGAGATAGACATCCGGATGCGCTTGCAGTTTTTCGAGGCGCCCGGGCCACACGGTGTTCGAGATCCCGGAAGCGATAGCGTCGTCGGTGATGCGCAAGCCAGAACCGGAGAGGACGCGTACGGCTGCGATAGCGTTAAGCACGTTTTGCACCTGGAAATGACCGGCTAAAGATGGGGAGATATCAAGTGTCCAGCCGGACGAGATCTCTACAATGTTTGCCGTGACGCTTCCTGCCGCAAAGTTTTCTGCCCTCGCCTGCCGCGCGCTGACCGGCTTTTCGTGAATGCTATAAGCAATGTTGGTTTCAACCACCGGGCAGTCTAGCTCTTTGGCGCGTTTGAGGATCACTTCGCAGGCTTCTTGAAGTTGTTTAGCGATTATGACGGGCGTGTCCGGCTTCAGAATACCGGCCTTCTCCATTGCGATTTCATGCAGGGAGTGACCCAGGAAATTTTCGTGGTCAAAATCGACCGGGGTAATGATCGTAACCGCCGGCGCGAGAATATTTGTCGCGTCCAGACGGCCCCCGAGCCCCACTTCGAAAACTGCAAAATCAACTCGTTGCCGTGCGAAGTGCTCCATGGCCATCGCCGTGACGCATTCGAAATAGGTGGGGTGAGCGCGCAGTTTGCCATCGGCAAGCAGTCGCTCGATGGTCTCGTGGATTCGGGTAAATACCGCGGCAAAATCCTCGTCGTTAATTTCTTTCCCATCGATTCGAATGCGTTCGTTCATTTTTTCCAGATGAGGGGAAGTATTAAGCCCGGTCCGCAGCCCGGCGTGCCGCAGGATCGATTCCAGAAACGCGGCGGTCGACCCCTTGCCATTCGTGCCCGCAATATGAGCGCTAGGATATGCGCGGCTCGCATGACCGAGGTGTTCATCGAGGACCGTTATATTTTCGAGATTGAATTTGGCCGCCGCAGCTTGCGTGGGTGCCGCTAATTCCCGGCCAAGAGAAAGCAGGTAGGTTACAGCGGCGTTGTAATCCATTTTGTGCGGAGGTCAGTTCAGCAAGAGATCGAGCGAAGTGCCGATGAAGGACTTCAGTTCTTTGCGCGGCACAATGGCATCCAGAAACCCGTGCTCCAGCAAAAATTCGGAGCGTTGGAAGCCTTCGGGCAATTTCTGCCCGATGGTTTGTTCAATCACGCGTGGGCCGGCGAACCCGATCAGGGCACCGGGCTCGGCTATATTCAGGTCGCCGAGCATCGCGAAACTTGCAGTAACTCCGCCGGTGGTCGGATCCGTGAGCAAAGAAATATAAGGCAGCCTGGCGTCGTCGAGTTTGGCCAGCGCCGCGGAAACTTTCGCGAGCTGCATCAAGCTGATGGTTCCTTCCATCATGCGCGCGCCGCCGGAGCAGGACACGGCAATAAACGGTTGACGCGTTTCGATGGCCAGCTCAATTCCGCGGGTCACTTTTTCTCCAACGACAGCGCCCATGGAGCCGCCGATGAAGCCAAACTCCATCGCGCAGCACACCACCGGGCGCCCGTTCAATTGGCCTTCCGCGGTGATGATCGCATCGTTCATTCCTAATTTTTTGCGAGCTTCTTTCAGGCGGGCGGCGTACGGCTTGGTGTCCGTAAAATTCAGCGGGTCAGACGAAGTCATGCCCGCGTCGTGCTCCGTGTAGCGGCCATCGAGCAGCATTTCCAGGCGCTTCTTGGCATCCATTTTGAAATGGAATTGGCACTTGGGGCAGACGAAAAGATTTTCTTCCAGATCTTTGCGGAAAACGATGGTGCGGCAAGAGTCGCACTTAACCCACAGACCTTCGGTACGCACGCGGCGTTCTTCGGGCGGGGTAGTCTGCTCGATGGCTTTTTTGTCGCGCTTAAACCAGGTCATAGGTGGTCAGTACTACAGACTAATAGTCGATTCCCCGCTGTGCCAGTATACCCTTCGTGTACGGGTGTTTCACCTCGCGCATCTCGGTAACCAGGTCCGCCAGTTCAGTTATTTGCGGGTGGGCATTTCTGCCCGTGCAGATTACGTGGACGCGTTCCGGTCGATCTTTTAATGCCTTTGCCACTTCGTCTGGGTCGAGCATCTTGTAACTGATGGTGTAATTGATTTCGTCGAGGATCACCAGGTTGTATTTCCCGCCGTAAATTGCTTCGCGGCCTGCCTGCCAGCACTCCTGCGCCAGTTTAATATCTTCGGGATCCGTTTCCGCGCCCCCAATTTTTACGAAACCGCGCCCCATGGGGCGAATTTCAAACTTGTCGTCGCCCAGCATTTTGGCGGCGTCCAGTTCACCGTAATGCCAGGAGCCTTTGATGAATTGCACCATCAACACGCGCATCCCCTGGCCTACGGCGCGAAACGCCGTGCCCAGCGCGCAGGTCGTCTTACCCTTGCCGGGTCCGGTGTAAACGATAAGCAATCCCTTTTCTTCCGGCATCACAGTCCGATCGAGTAGTTTGGGTGATTGGCGAAACGCAAAGAAGTGTGCGGATTGCCCACGGAAACGTCAAGAGCTACAAGGCGGATGACGCTGAAAGATTTCTGCCTACAGTAATTGCAGCCGTCTCACGAGTTCCCCAGCGATGCGGTGAATGCGGTCTTGCGTAGCTGCAGGCATGGCGGTTTTTGTTTTTGCATGCGGGTCGGACAATACGATCCACAAGCCCGGCCGGTAAACTTCATCGTCACCGGGGCAAATCGCGCCAGTCAATTGCACAAGCTCAAGGGCCGGAGGCTTGGAATGCGTGAAATCAAGTTTTGAATTTTCGGGAGCGCCTGCCTGAAACGGCGGGTGCACCAGTAGATCCATCAAAACGCCGCGAGCGTCATCCACGAGATCGCGAAATCCCTGGGAAACCAGAATAGAGTCGACATCGCGCGGCGTCGGCTGTTCCAGTTGATCGAGATCGTAATCGGGCAAAGGTTTGTCGAGCGGGATTTCGATTGTGGCTGAGGGCTGATTTACATCGGCGATGATGCGGATGGACATAGTTGCTGCTTTCGAATGCTCAAACTACTTTGGGTAGGCGCTGCCGGCGAGAATTGCAAAAGCACGGTAGAGCTGCTCTGCGAGCATAACACGCGCAAGTTCGTGCGAGTAAGTCATGGCGCTAAGCGATAACTGCTGCTGGGCCTGGCGCCGAATGTCTTCGGGGAAACCTTCCGCTCCGCCACACACGAAGATCAATTGGCGAGTGCTGCGGTCGCGATGCTCGCCGAGCCATTTGGCGAACGTTTTAGAGTCGAGGCTTTTCCCCGCATCGTCCAGCAGCACGACGGTTGACGGCTGGTCAAAGGCAAATTTTTTTAGCGCGGCTTCCGATTCGCGCAGCTCGGTAACTTCGATGGGCGCGTAACGGCTGATGCGTTTCACGTAATCGTCGATGATGACTCGAAGTTCCGGCCGGCGAGTCTTGCCAAGCATGACCAGCTTCAAACGCATTTTCTTTTAGGCCATCAGGAAACTGCTTCGCCCGGGAAATGTTCGGAGTCGCCGGGGTCGCGCCGATGCACGCTATCGTGGCCCAGGCTTTCGGGTGAATCCGGGATTTCCAGTTTCGGCGCGGAACGCCACAGGCGCTCCAGATCGTAATAGCGCCGGGCCTGTTCGCTGAACACGTGAACCACGAACCTTCCAAAATCCAGGAGCGCCCATTCAGCCGAACGCTGCCCTTCGCGATGCTCTGGCGAGCGCTGCGCGTGTTTGTACAGTTGCTCTTCGACCTCGGTGCAAATGGCCTGCACCTGCGGGGTGCTGAAGCCCGTACAGATCACGAAGTACTCCGTGAACGCGCCCAAGCCGCTCAAATCGAGAACGGTAATGGCCCCGGCTTTTTTTTCCTGTGCCGCATGAACGGCCAGTTGCACACCTTTTGGAAACGATTCTAATTTCACTGGTATAACCTTTGTTTCAGAATGTATTCCTCGACACGGGCAGCGACAAGCCCGTGAATGGATTGACCGCGATTCGCGCGGCGGCGAATATCTGTTGCGGAAATATCGCTGTTCACGTTTTCCAAAAGATATACCGTGCTGCGATGCAGGTGCGCCACCACCTGCGAAGGGTGCCCAGCTTCGGTTTCTTTTTTCACATCGGGCCGCGCAATCGAGTCCGGGGGAATGACCAGTCGCAGCGCTTCCGAGCGAATGCCCGGTCGACTGGCGACGATGAAGTCGCACAAGCCCAGAAGCGTCTCGTATTCCTTCCACATCGGAATATCCAGAAATGCGTCCGCGCCAATGATAAAAAAAACTCTGTCTCCTGCGCCATTGTAGGTGTGTCGAAAATAGCGCACCGTATCGACCGAATAGTGCAATTGCGTGCCGCTGAAGTCTTCCCCCGCTTCGGCCAGCGACGGAACGAAGTGAGGATGTTCCGTGCAGGCCAGCGAAACCATTGCAAACCGGTGCGGGAACGGCGCGAGATGTTGCTTGAGCTTGTGCGGCGGCCGGCTCGCCGCGATGAAATGAATTTCGTCAAAATTAAACCGCCGGTCGGCCGCGCGCGCGATGGCCAAGTGGCCGTTGTGTATGGGGTCAAATGACCCACCGAAAACAGCGATGCGACGCGGATGATGCTTTGCAGCGGTTCTGTGGGCTTGTGCGGTGGTCAATGCTTCTCCGGAATTAAAGTTGTCGCCCACACTGCGGTTTGGGTGTCATATCGCAATTCTCTCATGATTTTTCGTCGTGGCTTACTAGCGGCGCATGCGCTTCATGTTCGCGAGCACTAGCGGGAATGATTGGCGAGGAGTCAGCCATTTGATCATCCGCAGCATCAGGCGTGGGCCGGGGAATTTTGTCCAACGCGTCGGCAATAGAACGAACCAGTTCTTTTACGCCTTCGCCGGTAGCAGCCGAGATGGAATGAAATTCAAGATGTTCCCGCAGACAAAAATCGCGCAGCGCTTCGAGGCGCGCGCGTTCCGTAGTAGCGTCGAGCTTCGTGGCCACCACGATCAGCGGCTTTTCCGTAAGAGTTTTACTAAAAGCCGCCAGCTCCCCCGAAATAACTTCATAAGCGTGTACCGGATCGTCATCGTTTGAATCGCTGGTGTCTATCAAATGAACGAGCAACCGCGTACGTTCCACGTGACGAAGAAAGCGCATGCCCAGGCCCGCACCTTCATGCGCTCCCTCGATCAGTCCAGGAAGGTCAGCGACCACGAACGTGCGCCCTAATTCGGTTCCGTGCGCGCCGGTGCCCCCATCGGCGTTCACTACACCGAGATTTGGCTCCAGTGTGGTGAAGGGATAATTCGCGATTTTGGGGCGCGCCGCCGAAATCACCGAAATTAAAGTGGACTTGCCGGCATTCGGGAATCCCACCAGGCCGACGTCGGCGAGTAATTTCAATTCCAAACGCAGGTGACGCTCTTCGCCGTCCTGACCTTCCTCATGCTCGCGAGGCGCCTGGTGCCACGGCTTGGCGAAATGCTGATTGCCGCGCCCGCCGCGCCCACCGTGCGCTACAAGAACGCGCTGGCCGGGCGTAGCGAGGTCCGCGATGGTCTCATTCGTTTGCGCATCGAATACCACCGTGCCTACAGGAACGAGGAGCACCATGTCTTCGCCAGATTGACCGCTGCAATTGGAGCCTTCGCCGTGTCGGCCGCGGTCGGCTTTGAACTCACGGTTATAGCGATAACGCAGCAGCGTGTTGTCATTGATGTTCGCTTCCAGATAAATACTCGCGCCATGGCCGCCATCTCCGCCGGAAGGGCCGCCACGCGGAACATATTTTTCACGACGAAAAGCCACGCAGCCGTTGCCGCCATGGCCTCCCTTTACGAATATTTTTGCTTCATCAGCGAACACGAAACGTCCTTTAAGCTCTTTAGCGGAGGAATTGTTGCAAAAACAAAACGGTCCCGGATGACCGGGACCGCAAAAAAATCGCAGACCGAAGTCCGCCTGAATTCATAGTGCCGATACCGTTCAGTTCGTCGCAGATTTCGCGGAAGACTTCGCTTCGTCGGCAGGTTGCACGCTGATAAAGCGGCCGTTGCGGCCCTTGTCCTGGAACTGGACAATGCCGGTGACCAGTGCGTAAAGCGTGTCATCCTTGCCTTGTCCGACGTTGACGCCAGCCTGATGCTTGGTGCCGCGTTGGCGAATGAGAATCGTTCCGGCGTTGACAAATTCTCCGCCAAAGCGCTTCACGCCGAGCCGCTGACCGTGCGAATCGCGGCCGTTTGTAGAGGAGCCGCCGCCTTTCTTATGTGCCATGATGAAATCCTTTTCGGGAAACTTAAATTAAATCCCAGCGAATAATTTCAATTGTGCTTGCAGTTACAGCGAGATGTCGCTGACCTGTACCGCGGTGTAATTCTGGCGATGGCCGCGAGAAATCTTGTACTGATTGGTCTTCTTGAATTTCAGCACAGTGACTTTCTTGGAGCGTCCCTGTTGCACGATCTTCCCGGTGACCTTGGCTTTGGAAGCGTCCGATCCGGAAAGCACCTTTTTATCTTCCGTGTGCACCGCCAGAACAGATCCAAAATTCACAACTTCGCCCACATCACCGCTAACTCGCTCAATTCGAATAGTATCGCCCGGCGCGACACGGTACTGCTTGCCCCCGGTTTTGATTACCGCGTACATAAGCCTCCGCCCTCTAAAGACAAACTATGATTATACGAGTTGCGCGCCAATTCCGTCAACGAACTAAAACCGACCTGTAGATGCTCCAAGATAATGTCACCCCTTAACTGCAACGAGACTTTGTCACCCTGTGAGGATGGTGACAATGAGTCAGAAGGAGTTTCAACGGGTGAAAGTGATTGAGAATGCAGTGGGCGGGAGG
>Ga0185299_10001071_pt1 | contig 60052 bp, 44 predicted proteins | sample PaiPotPPA55metaG_FD_128002 | JGI IMG/M metagenome (GOLD analysis project Ga0185299, IMG submission 128002) | Iron sulfur acid spring bacterial and archeal communities from Banff, Canada, to study Microbial Dark Matter (Phase II) - Paint Pots PPA... ... | reverse complement strand
CGGCCAGAATGAGCAACGGCTCATTGGATAGTGAAGCCGTGAATGATGCCGCCGTGCCCTGAAATCCTGATTGCAGGCTGGGAGGCATCTGCATGTCTTTCTGCACTTTGTCGACCGCGGTAATGGCTTCGCCCAGTGCGACATTCGGCGCAAGATTGAACGATACGGTGATGGCTGGAAATTGACCCTGGTGGTTAATCGAGAGCGCCTCGGTCGTCTTCTCAAAGTGCGAGAAAGCGCTCAGCGGCACGGCACTGCTGGTGGCCGAACTTGTAACGCCTGCGGAGTTTGCTCCCCGGCTCGACGTCGAGGAGGCGCTCGCCGAAAGCGCGTTCCCAGGAGGAGCCATGGTATTTGCTGCCGGAGTGTACAGGGCTGAAGTCGTCAGCGCATTCGACCCCGCGGCTGATGCTCCCGAGGACGCAAATGAGGAGGAGGCTCCGGCGCCGGTTGCTCCTGCAGAAGCATTGGATTGGATATAGAGATGGTTCAGCTTGTTCGGGTCCTTCTGAAATTGCGGTTCACTCTCAAGCACAACGTGGTACTGATTCACCTGCGTATACATCGTGCTGATCTGCCGCTGACCGAAGGCGTCATAGAGCGTGTTGTCGATGGTCGTCGGCGCAATGCCAAATCGCGAGGCTGTGACCCGGTCAATCACCAGAGAGACGGCCAGGCCTCCCGTTTGTTGATCGGTCGCGACATCTTCCAGTTTCGGCAACTGCTTCAGACGGGCGACGAAACGGTTGGTCCAGTCATTCAGTTCATTGGCATCGGGGTCTTCGAGCGTGTACTGGTATTGCGTGCGGCTCACCCGATCGTCCACAGTAATGTTCTGCACCGGTTGCATGAAGAGTTCTATTCCCTGAACCTGATCGAGTTTTGACTTGAGCCGGCGGATTACGTCGGAAGCACTCATCTTGCGCTGGGCGAGCGGCTTCAGATTGATCGACATTCTGCCACTGTTGATCGTTGTGTTCGTGCCATCGGCGCCGATGAACGACGAGAGGCTTTCGACGGCCGGGTCAGCCAGAACTACCTTCGCCAATTCCTGCTGCTTCGCTGCCATGGCCATTGAGCCAATCGTCTGCGGCGCCTGCGATATGCCCTGGATGACGCCCGTGTCCTGCACCGGGAAAAATCCTTTGGGGATGATGATGTAAAGGAAAACCGTAAGCAGCAGTGTGGACACCGCGACCAACAGCGTAATCGTCTGGTATCGCAGGACAACCTTCAGCGTCCGGCCATAGAACGCGATCATCCCCTCGAAAGCGCGCTCCGAGGCTTGATAGATGCGTCCCTGTTGCTCTTTGGGCTGGCGCTGCAAGATGCGCGCACTCATCATTGGAGTGAGCGTAAGGGAGACCACTGCCGAAACGATGATGGTGACGGCGAGGGTCACGGCAAATTCGCGGAACAGGCGCCCCACAACGTCGCCCATAAACAACAGCGGAATCAGCACGGCAATGAGGGATACGGTCAGCGAGAGAATGGTGAAGCCAATTTGCTCCGCACCCTTGAGCGCCGCTTCCAAGGGTGGATCGCCCGCTTCGATGTAGCGCGCAATGTTTTCGATCATTACGATGGCATCGTCCACAACAAAACCGGTGGAGATAGTAAGTGCCATCAGGGATAAGTTATCCAGGCTGTAACCAAGGATGTACATCGCCGCGAAAGTGCCGACCAGTGACAGAGGCACAGCCACAGCCGGGATGATGGTGGCGTATAGACTCCGCAGGAACAGGAAGATGACGAGCACGACGAGTCCGACCGTCAACAGCAATTCAAACTCAACGTCTGAAACCGACGCTTCGATGGCGGTGGTGAGATCAGTGAGAGTGGTCACCTGAATGCCGGTGGGCAGATTGGCCTGAAGCTGCGGCATGAGTTGCTTGATGCTCTTAACCACGGCGATCGTGTTGGCTCCGGGCTGGCGTTGCACATTCAGGATGACCGCTGGGGTCTGGTTCATCCACGCTGCCTGATTGTTGTTCTCTATGCCATTCACGACGTTGGCCACGTCGGTCAGCATCACCGGCGCGCCGTTACGGTAGGCAACGACAACCTTCCGATAGTCGTCGCTGGTGATCAGTTGATCGTTGGCGTCGATCTGGTAGTCCTGGCGCGGCCCATCGAAGTTCCCTTTGGCGGCGTTCACGCTGGCATTGGTTAGCGCCGTACGCAGGTCTTCCAGGTTCATGCCGTAGGATGACAGAGCCGTAGGGTTGGCTTGAATGCGGACGGCGGGTTTTTGGCCGCCGCTGATAGTTACCAGACCGACCCCGCTGAGCTGCGAAATCTTAGGCGCAAGCCGCGTGTCCACAAGATCCTCGACCTGAGAAAGCGGCATGGAACTTGAGGTGATGCCCAAGGTGAGCACAGGAGCATCGGCTGGATTTGTCTTACTGTAGATTGGCGGCGAGGGCAGAATGGACGGCAACAAACTCTGCGACGCGTTGATGGCAGACTGCACTTCCTGCTCAGCCACATCAATATTCAGACTGAGGTTGAACTGCAGCACAATGACGCTCGTGCCACCGGAACTGGTGGAGGTCATCTGGCTCAAACCCTGCAGTTGACCGAACTGGCGCTCCAGTGGCGCGGTCACCGTCGTCGCCATCACCGTCGGGCTTGCTCCGGGATAAAACGTGACTACCTGAATGGTGGGGTAATCGACTTGCGGCAAGGCGGAGACCGGCAGTTGTGTGTAGCCCACAATGCCGACCAAAAGGATGGCAGCCATCAGCAAAGAGGTCGCAACGGGCCGCAAGATAAACGGACGAGATGGACTCACGGGGCGCTGCTCCCGTTCGCGCCGGCCGCGGCAGGCTTGGTCGACCCCTTGTTCGAACCCTGATTCGGAACAACGACTGCGGCGTTCTCCTGCAACTTATCGAAGCTGCTGTTGGCGACAACGTCTCCAGCATTGATGCCGTCAACCTGCGTTAAGCCGCCGTCGGTAACTCCCGGCTTTATGCCGCGCATATGCGCGATATTGTTTTGAATCACATACACGAACGATGCTTGACCATTTTGTTGAATGGCGGATGCTGGAACCAGCGTCACCCCCTGCAACGTATTCACCAGCAGCCGCGTGTTGACAAACTGGTTGGGGAAGAGCGCATCATTCTTATTGTCGAAGACGGCTCGTGCTTTGACTGTTCCCGTCGTGGTGTCAATCTGGTTGTCGAGCGTCAACAACTTCCCGCTGGCAATCTTTGTCTGCGCTGTGCGATCAAAAGCATCGACGGTGAGCTTAGCCTTCTTGCGCAGTTGAGCTTCAACTGGGCCGAGACTGTCTTCCGGTATGGTGAAAATTACGGTGATGGGCGTCAACTGCGTGATGACGGCCAATGTTGCGGTTCCAGAAGATTGCACCACGTTGCCCGGGTCCACCAGCCGTAGACCTACCCGCCCAGCGATGGGAGCGGTGATGTGGCAGTAGTCGACCTGAACCTGGTCGTATTGCGCCGCGCCCTGGTCGTTCTTTACCGTGCCCTGGTCCTGCAGCACAAGCTTTTCCTCGTCATCCACGATTTGTTTTGAAATCGCGTTGCGAGCCAGTGCGGCGCGATAGCGTTCCAGATCCATCTCTGCCTGGGCGAGCAGATTTTCGTCTCGCTCCAGCAGTCCTTGCGCCTGTAAGAGCGTTGCGCTGTACGTGCGCGAATCAATGTTAATCAGTGGATCGCCCTTACTTACCAGCTGACCCTCCTTAAAATGCACGGCGACTACCAGGCCATTCACCTGGCTGGTGATCGAAGCGGTATAGACGGGAGTGACCGTGCCGATTGCGTCAAGGTAAACGCCGATGTCACCTTGCTTAGCGGTCGCGGTTGTGATCGTGATCTTCGGCGGCGCGGGCGCTACTTTGTTCGGGGCAACGAGGTGACGCCATACCAGCACGGCTACAAGCGTAACGACGAGCACCAACAGAATCCATATGACAACCCGCACTACTTGATGGCGGCGAGCTTCCGAACCGTGGGCCGAGAGTTGATGGTTGCGGTCGATGTGGGGTTGCGCACTGGTGTCAACGGTCAAGCGGAATCTCCTTTTCCCTCCGGCAAGTACTTTCGGATCGCCGACAAACCGGGGGTTATGCGCGCACGAGTCAGGCTCCTCACACGCTCAGAACTGGAATCGGTACCGCGCAAATGATTGCGTAGCCGTGGATCCGCAGGTTACCGCCATAAGGGTAGCACTCGGTAACCAGCAAATCCGCCTTCGTCTGATCCACAGCTTGGCTCAGCACCTTCGGCACGTCGCCACTGCCGATGAATACGTCCGCCTTGATGCCCATGTCTTGCTGGAGCTTTGCGATACGCTGGGAAGCATCGCCGACGAGCTCGTCTTTCCACTTTTGATCGACGTAGCTGCCGCCAGGTCCCCAAAGCTCCACCGAGGCAGTGACGTGGGCGAGCGTAAGACGGGCACCAAATTCGGCGGCCATTGGGGCGGCCCACGACACAGCTTCGTCACTACGGGGGCTCAAACCAACTGCGCACAGGACGTTGCGGATCGCAAACCTCCGCACTTGCGATTCTTCCACGTGGGCGCCGGTCCAAACCGGACACTCGGTCCCGTGTAGTACCTTCGCTGTCACAGCGCCCAGAAGAAACCGATTGAACGTGGAGCCATGCGACGGCATCATGATCAGGTCGGCTTTTTCCACCCGAGCCGTCCGCACAATTGCGTGGGCCGGGTCGCCTTTAACCAACACGCGTCGGATGGCAAGGCCTTCAAGCTCCGGCTCGAGAGACTGGTCCTGCTGTTTCTGGGCCTCTCTAATGATCGCCGCGAGCAAGTCCGAGCCAGCCAGCTCGCTGCCGTCCTCTGGCACGCCAGCGGCATGTCTCTGCATTGTCAGGACGTGCAGCACCACGATCTCAGAATGGAAACGGTGCGCCAATGTCGCAGCCTGATGAACCACACGCAGCGAGGCGTTCGGGAAATCAACGGGCAGAAGAATCTTCTGAATATTCAGCATCGCACACCCTCAGGAAAGTCAGAATGCCCTGACCATCTCCCTTAGGACGTTCCCAGCCTAGGTTTGGAGTGTAACGCAATCTTCCTCGAACCCGGTGGAGGAGCGAGGAGTATGACGACGGTGCAGCAAGCGAATCCACAAAAGTGGGCGGAAACTGATGCTGTTCGATGTCACGAACCGAAAATGGACAGAGCCTGAAGACCTGCCGGAAGGTTGTCCGGCGTGGTCGCACGATGGAAAGTATCTGTACTTTCAGAGCTTCGATGTGAAAGAGCCGGCATTTTTCCGCATGCGGGTCTCGGATCGGAAGCGGGAACGACTGACTGGGGTCAATCTGCGACGAGTGCAGGCCGACTGGTTCTGGTGGAATGGTCTGGCGCCGGACGACTCCCCGCTTGTGCTTCGCGATGAGAGCAGCGAAGAGATTTATGCGCTGGACTGGCTGCTTCCGTTAGACAAAGTTGCTCCCCCGTTGCTCGAACCCCGAAGTAACCTGGACGCAGAGTGCCAGTCCCTTCAGCCCTTCTTCACTGCGAGCGCAAAATCGAGGATGAACGGATCATCCGGGAAAAGAGAATTTGCAGATCGATGGGATGGCAATCTCGTCTCACACGATGCGCGCCGCGTGAAAGCGCGGCCTCTCGGAGGACTTCAACTCGTTTTTCTACGGGACATGGCGGGTTTCTGCCCGATGACATCCGAGAGCGATCGCCAGAATCTTTGGATTGACGCTGAAACCGGAGCGAAGTACGCTAGCTGCCAATCTGCGGCCCCGCTCCGAGGGTGGGCACAAGTTGAGTTCAGATGCATCCAAGCCGGTCAGCGAGCTGCTAATAAGGTGTCGGGGTGGGGACAAGTCCGCCCTCGACAGCTTGCTTCCCATGGTTTATGACGAACTTCGCAGGCTCGCGCGACACCACCTGAAATCGGAACGTCCTGACCACACTCTCCAGAGCACCGCGCTGGTACACGAGGCATATCTCCGGCTAGTGGGACAGTCCTCGCTGCAGGTGGAGAGCCGCGCTCATTTTTTTGGCATAGCCGCCGGCCTCATGCGCGAGATACAGGTCGACCATGCTCGCAGACGCGGTGCCGCCAAGCGCGGCGCCGACTGCCTGACTCTTAGCCTCGACGAGGCGGTCGCATTGCCGCAGCAGAGAGAGTTGAACGTTATCGCATTGGACGATGCCTTGAACGGCCTCGCGGAAATGGATGCCAGGCAACCCCGGATCGTGGAGTTGCGCTTTTTCGGCGGCCTGTCGATCGAAGAAACATCGGACGTGCTGGAAATCTCAACCGCTACGGTGAAGCGAGAATGGACCACAGCGAGGTTGTGGCTACAGCGGGAATTGAACCGAAGTGGAGCCGCATGACTCCGGAGCGCTGGCAGCAAGTCAAGGGCGTGCTTGAGAAAGTGCTGGAGAGAGCGCCGTCGGAGCGCGCTGTTTTTCTTGTACAAGCTTGTGATGGCGATCAAGCCTTGCGTCGAGAAGTGGAGTCTCTTCTGGCGAGCGACGAGCAGGGACGATCCAGCTTTCTGCAATCCCCGACTTCTTTAAGGCTGGTCCGAGGCGCACGACTCGGCGACTACGAAATCCAATCGCTGATCGGAGCCGGAGGCATGGGCGAAGTCTATCGAGCACGCGACTTGCGGCTCCGGCGGGATGTTGCCATCAAGGTATTACCTGCCTTCGTTGCTTCCGATCCCGACCGCTTGCGGCGCTTTGAACAGGAAGCCACTGCTGCGGCTGCGCTGAATCACCCGAACATCCTTGCGGTTTACCAGATGGGAACCAATGACGGAGCGCCGTATCTGGTCTCCGAGTTATTGGAAGGGGAAACTCTGCGGGAGCAGATGAAGCGCGGTCCGATGGCGGCGCGCAGGGCGATGGATTATGGGATCCAGATTACGCGCGGACTGGCGGTGGCGCACGAGAAAGGGATCGTCCATCGCGACCTGAAGCCGGAGAACCTGTTCGTCACCAAAGACGGGCGAGTGAAGATTCTGGACTTCGGTCTGGCGAAGCTGACACGACCCCAGCACGGCTCCGAGCACAGCGCGCCCACGCTTGGGGCGGAAACGGAAGCGGGCGCCGTGATGGGCACGGTGGGGTACATGGCGCCGGAGCAGGTGCGGGGGCAGGCTGCTGATCAGCGCGCAGACATCTTCGCTTTCGGTGCGGTTTTGTACGAGATGCTGGCGGGGAAGCGAGCGTTTCAGAAACCGACTTCGCCGGAAACAATGACGGCGATTCTTAACGAGGATCCGCCCGGGATTTCGCAAGTTGTGCCGAATCTTCCTCCGGCATTGCAGCGAGTCGTGCATCGCTGTTTGGAGAAGAATCCGGAGCAGCGTTTTCAATCGACCTCGGATTTGGCGTTTGCGCTGGAAGCGTTGTCGGATACTGGAGCATCTGTCGCGAGCAGGATGGGGGCGCGCAGGAAGGCGATTGTTCCTGCCGCCTTCGCCGTGCTGGCGTTGTCAGTCGGTAGTTACTTCTATTTCCATCGCACGTCCAAACTCACCGACAAGGACACGATTGCCCTCGCGGACTTCACCAACACGACGGGCGATCCCGTATTTGACGAAACTCCTCGGCAGGGGCTCTCAGTGCAACTGGAACAGTCGCCTTTCCTGAGCCTCGTCTCAGAGGAACAAATCCAGCAGACTCTGCGAATGATGGGACAGCCATCCGATGCGAGGGTCACGCCCGAGATTGGTCTCGAAATCTGCCAACGAACAGGTAGCGCAGTAGTCCTCGACGGTTCAATTGCGCAGATTGGCACGCAGTACAACTTGATTCTAAAGGCTGTGAACTGCTCAAGCGGCGAATCGCTGGCGAGCGCCGAGGCTCGGGCGAGCGATAAAAATCACGTCCTCGATGCTCTAGGCAAGGCGGCTAACGAAATGCGCGGCAAGCTCGGGGAATCGCTGAGTACGGTGCAGAAATTCGATACACCGCTTGAGCAAGCAACTACGCCTTCTCTTGAAGCGCTCCATGCCTTCACTCTCGGCGACCAATCATTGGTGAGAGAAGGCGACAATGCCGGAGCCGTCCCCTTTCTTCAACGCGCCGTTCAAATCGACCCGAATTTTGCTTTCGCTCATATAGTGCTCGGGTTCGCCTATTCCAACCTCGGTGAAAGCCGGTTGGCGGCAGCTAGTGTGCGTAAGGGATTTGAACTGCGCGAGCGATCGAGCGAGTGGGAAAGGCTCGAAATCGAGATTGCGTACAATGACGTAGTCACGGGCGACTTAGATAAGGCGCGAAAAGTTGCGAACTCTTTGCTCAGACCTATCCACGCGTCTGGTCGCCACATGACCTTTTGGCAAGCATTTGGAACAATCTCGGACAGTATGATAAAGGCGTAGCCGAATACCGCGAAGCGCTTCGCCTCAACCCGGCCAACGGACTGGATTATGCCAACCTTGTTGGATCATATCTTGCTTTGAATCGCTTTACCGAAGCACAAGCTGTGGTCAAAGAGGCATCCGCAAAAAGTCTCGATTCAGCACTCGTAGGTGCCCCCCTCTACTCCCTTGCTTTCTTGCAGAGTGACAAAGCGGAAATGGCGCGGCAGATGGGTCTCGTGGTCGGCAAACCGGGACAGGAAGATATGTTGTTGGCAATGGAGGCCGATACAGCCGCCTATTTTGGACATCTTGGAAAGGCCCGAGAGTTCTCTCGCCGCGCCATCGATTCCGCAGAACAAGCCGAAGAAAAGGAAACTGCGGCAACCTACTATGCCACTTCTGGTCTGCGGGAAGCCTTGTTCGGCAATGCAGACGAAGCCCGAAAACATTCTGCGTCCCCAAAGGGGTTGGCCGAACGGGATGTCCAATATGCCACCGTCCTTGCTTTCGCGTATGCGAGGGATGACCGGAGAGCGGAGGCATTAACCAATGATTTGAGTAAAAGCTTTCCGGATGACACAATCGTGCGCTTCAATTACCTGCCAACTCTCCGCGCCAAGCTTGCTGTCAGCCGCGGGAATGCTCCACAGGCTATTGAGAGTCTCAAAGCCGCCACTCCGTATGAACTAGGGTTGCCTAGCTCCTACGATCGGACGGCGTTATATCCCTTATATGTGAGGGGAGAAGCCTATCTCGCCGGACATCAAGGCCGCGAAGCCGCCGTCGAATTCCAGAAAATTCTCGACCATCGCGGAATTGTGTTGAATCAGCCTATTGGCGCGATGGCGCATCTCCAACTCGGGCGCGCCTACGCGATGTCCGGTGACGCCGTCAAGGCGCGTGCTGCATATCAGGACTTCCTTAGGCTCTGGAAAGACGCCGACCCTGACATCCCCATCCTGAAGCAAGCCGAAGCAGAGAATGCGGCTTTGCTGGGAGATAAGGACCAGGCGCTCATGTTCCTCGAGAGAGCGTACGAAACCCAGGGAATTATTTGGCTCAAGGTTAACTCCGAGTTGGATAGCATTCGTTCGGGTCCGCGCTATGCCGACCTGCTGCGCCGAGTAGGATTGCCCCAATGAGCTGGAGCGAGCCATTATGACTCCGGAGCGCTGGCAGCAAGTCAAGGGCGTGCTTGAGAAAGTGCTGGAGAGAGCGCCGTCGGAGCGCGCTGTTTTTCTTGTACAAGCTTGTGATGGCGATCAAGCCTTACGTCGAGAAGTGGAGTCTCTTCTGGCGAGCGACGAGCAGGGACGATCCGGCTTTCTGCAATCCCCGACTTCTTTAAGGCTGGTCCGAGGCGCACGACTCGGCGACTACGAAATCCAATCGCTGATCGGAGCCGGAGGCATGGGCGAAGTCTATCGAGCACGCGACTTGCGGCTCCGGCGAGATGTGGCCATCAAGGTGTTGCCTGCCTTCGTTGCTTCCGATCCCGAACGCCTGCGGCGCTTCGAACTGGGCCGGGCGGCAGGATCGCTGTATCTTCCGCGGGTGGAGGGGCGCCACGCTGGCGTGGTGACGGCCGGGAGTTTTTTTACGTTGCGGACGACCAGACCCTCATTTCAGTCCAGATACGCGAGTCGCCACAGGAATTTCGCGTGCTTTCTTCTCGCCCACTGTTCCGCCTCCCGCTTCCGAACAATGTGGGGTTTTACGATATCACTCGCGATGGCAAGCGGTTTTTGGTCAACACCAGGACCCATAAGGAGCAAGCCGCGCCATTGACGGTCGTCACGAACTGGTCTGCGCAGTTTCAAAACGAATCGAGAAGTGAAGTCCCCAAGAACTGAGCATTGGACACGTGGCTTCCGAGTGCGCTCTGCCACGCTCTTACCCGATCGCGGCCGGATGGTTTCCACAATGAGCCGGAGTAAATCAGCACTAGAGGCTAGCCTCGCTCGAGCAACCCCAATCCGTCAAGTACGAGGCAGTAGAGAAACTGTGTATTGTAGACGAGGTATCGGCGCCACAACCGACGAGGATTGCTGAGTAGGCGATACGCCCACTCTAGCCCGTGATCTCGCGTCCATCGCGGGGCTTGTCGCACTCGCCCAGAGTAAAGGTCGAATGCCTGCCCCACACCCGCAATGACCTGGGGGTTGTCAGGAAGGCCTGTGGGAGGAAGGTGGAAGGGTGTGGCGGCGTAGCCCGGCGAGTTGAAGGCCGATGGCAACCAAGAAAGCCGAGTTGTTCACCAGGTAGCGTTTCCACAGGCGTCCCGGATCCTGGCAGAGCCGGTGGGCCCACTGCAGTCCCACGTCCTTGATCCACTTCGGCGCATCTTGCACGTGGCCGGTATGAATGTCAAATGCCGCGCCCACCCCGACCATGATTTTGCAGGGAAGCCGTCGAAAGGTCGCGGCCATAAACCTTTCCTGCTTCGGTGTACTGAGTCCTACCCAAACGATGTCGGGGAGCACTGTTTCCAGTTGTCTTTCAAGGGCAAGCTGCTCAGATGGCTCCAGAGGCCGAAAAGGAGGCGTAAAGGTCCCGACCACTGCGATGCCAGGACAATTTCGTCGCAAACACTGTGCGAGTTCACCGGCAATCCCTGGCTTCCCTCCATAGAGGAAGTGGCGGATTCCGGTTCCAGCCGAACGCTGGCAGATCTCCAGCATTAGATCGGGACCGAAAACGCGCTTCATGGCGGAGTTACCCTGTAGGCGTCCAACCCAAACCGTTGGCATGCCATCGGGTGTCACGAGCAGGGCGCGATTGAGAATGTCCCGGAACTCGGGGTCACGCTGCGCTTCCATCACGCCGTGCACACTGGTGACACAGACGTATCCCTTGGTTCCTTCACGAACGGCGCTTTCGATAACGCTGACCGCGCCGGGCAGGTCAATCGCGTGTACGCCGACCCCAAGCACGTTGGCGCGGTGCTTAGTCGGCGCTGCTAGCCGCGAGAGTGTTGGGGAGGCGTCGGGCATGGTGTAACTCATTTTCAATCCATCGGTAGGTAACGGTTAGGCCCTCTTCGAGCGACACAGAGGGCTCCCAGCTCAAGGTCTGTCGTAGTCGGCTGTTATCACTGTTACGGCCGCGGACCCCCTGCGGCTTGCTTAGATCGGGACGCTTGGTGAGTCGCTTGCCAGCAATTTCACTGATGAGATCCACGAGTTCGTTAATCGAGACCAGCCGATCCGTGCCCAAATTCAAGGGCTCGCGATAGTCTGACGACATCAATCGAAGCAGTCCTTCGACGCAATCGTCCACGTACATAAAAGAGCGGGTCTGCTTGCCATCACCCCAGATGTCAATGTCTCCGCCATCCCCAGCCAAGGCCACCTTGCGTGAGATCGCGGCCGGCGCCTTTTCTTTCCCCCCTTCATACGTTCCCAGGGGTCCGTAGACGTTATGGAATCGTACGATCCGGGTGTCGAAGCGATAATCCTGCCAGTAATAGCGGCAAAGCTCTTCCGCGAAAAGCTTCTCCCATCCATAGCCGGCCTCGGGATCGGCGGGATACGCGTCTTCTTCACGAAGAGGGGTGACCTCTGGAAGGCGCTGCTTATACTGGGCATACACGCAGGCCGAAGACGAGAAAAGAAACCGGGACACCCCATTGAGACGGCTGGCCTCGAGCATGTGGGTGTTGATTAGAATGTTGTTGCGTGAGATATCGGCGTGAGAAGCGGTAATATACCCGATTCCGCCCATGTCAGCTGCCAGGTTGTAGACCTGCGCGATGCCGCCGCGGCTTGCTAAAAGACAGTTGTCGAACTTGCGAAGATCGAGCAGTTCGAACTCATCGGCTGGTGAGGTTTCGTACTCAGGGAGTTTGATGTCGGCGCCGCGAACCCAGCAGCCCTCCGCTTTCAGCCGTTTGACCAAATGATGACCAATGAAACCCCCAGCACCCGTAACAACTATCCTCTTGTGTGTAATCATCCTGGCCTCGTTATCCTCTTTCCGGCCGTTTGCGGCCCCAAATTTCAAGTACCAACTACGGTTTCTTTTGATTCAGACTTCCCAAAACAGCTGGCGTCCCGCTTCGCTTCACGGATCTGTCGCTGCGCAAATCAAGAACTCGCGGTCACGGGAACAAATGGATCTTTTCGGAGACTTGTTCGCCTGTGGCAATAGCTCGGGCGATGGAAAAAGTGAGTTCCGTAACCTCAATGATCTGGTCGAAGGGAATCGGGGCTTCGGTCCCGGAGGCCATAGCTTGGACGGTCAAGTTGAGTTCGCGCCGGTGACCCTTATCCTGGGCAGACTTGAAACGGGTCGTCTTCCGGTCACGGACAAGTTGCAGCATTTCGAAATCTTCCAGCCGGGCCACGGCTCCTTCACAGAAGACTTCAAATTGCTCCTTGGGGACAGCCGGGTTTCCATTCGCGACGTATACCAGGTTGGCTAGCGAACCATCAGCAAAGGTCAGTGTAGTGGAAACATTGTCGTGGTTGTAACGGCTGCTATCGGGAAGGGCGACCGCCGAAACTGTGCGAATCGGAAAACCCACAACATACCGGGCCCAGTCTACGAAATGACAAAATTCGCCGATGATGCGCCCACCCTCGTTAGGCTGCTGGATCCAATGGTCGCGTGGAACGAATCCGGCATTGATACGTGCCTGAACCATCATCGCTTCCCTCCGGCCTAAAAAGAACTCGTGTATTTTTTCGGTGAAAGGTGCAAAGCGACGGTTGAACCCGACCATGAGAAAGGGCGCAGTCTGTGCGCGTGCAGCTCCCCAATAGGCTTGGCGGATAAATTCCAATTGCTCACTATTTACGGCTAAGGGTTTTTCGACGAAGATCGCTTTGCCATTCTGCAGCGCGGTCACCACGTATTGCGCATGACTATAGTGCCGGGATGCTACGAAGATCGCATTCAAACGGGGATCTGCCAGCAGTTCGGAAGGAGTTTGTGCCCGGTCGAAACCGGTGGTCCTGCGCGCGGACTCCGCCGAAATACCCGATGCAGTCGCTACGGCTTCCAGCGAAACACGGTCGTCGGCTTTGAGATTGGGGAAGATTTGGCTGGTGGCAAATCCTCCCGCACCGATGCATCCAACCCGCAACTGGCGGTTTACCGGTAACCGCGCTACCGCTACTTGCGCGGGTGCATCTTTCCCTGGCCGCTCAGCCAACGGATACTCGAGAATAGCGGTATAGATTCTTCCAGCGCGCAAATCCTGATACGCCCGTGTGGCAGCGTCAACGGAGTACCTTGTATCGAGCAGGCGGGAGACGTCCACCGAACCCGAAGCGAGGAAATCCAAGAAGGCTTCCATGTTGCGACGTTCCGTCCAGCGCACATAACCGACCGGGTAATCATTGCCGGACTCTTCGTAGCCTGGATCGTAGCGCCCCGGCCCGTAGGAGCGCGACATGGCCAAGGTCAGCTCCTTGTGGTACATGCTTGATCGGGAAACACCCATTCCGACATCACCCACGACAACAACACGGCCGCGGTCACGGAGAACCTTCGCTGCCAACTCCAGCGGTTCGGCCGACTGGGTCGCAGCGGTTACGATTGCCGCATCGGCGCCGTAGCGAGAGAACTCACGCACCGCCTGGGGCACGTGCGGATCGGAGCTGAGCAATGCAAGGTGCGCGCCCAGTGCACAAGCTTGGCGGACCCGCGATTCCTCCAGATCTATCGCGATAACGCGGCAACCCGCAGTCCTGGCCAATTGCATAGTGAGTACCCCAACAAGCCCCGCACCGATCACCACCACTGTTTCACCGAAGCTCACCTGAGCCTGCCGCACGCCCTGCATGGCAATCGCGCCCACGGTAGTAAGCGAAGCGGCTTCTAGTGGAACCGAGTCAGGAACATGGACCGCCAGATTACGAGGAACCCAGTTCACCTCACAATGATTCGAGTAGCCACTACCTCCGCACGCGATCCTATCGCCACACCGGAACTCGTTGACTCCCTCGCCTACTCCGATCACTGTTCCAGAACTGCTGTAACCCAATGGCGAGAGACTATCAAGGCGCGTCTGCACCTTGGCATAGGCAGCCTTGACCCCGTTGTTGCGAGTGAAGTCAAGCAATTCTTTCAGCAGATCGGGACGGTCCAGGGCCCGGGCGATGATTGACTTCTCCCCTGATTCCACCGTCGCCCGTTCAGTGCCAGAACTGATGGCAGAGAATGCAGTTCGTACCAGTATCCCGCCGGAACGCAGCTCGGGTTCCGGGACCGAGTAGACGGCGACCTCGCCGTTTCGCATGTCTTTCAAAACTGCCCGTATGGTCATGATCGTTGGGTTCGGGTGATAGGGCTTCGGTTACGGCCAGCTGCAAGAGAGGCACCTCATGAAAATCTCCGCGGCAGGCCCTCTCTCACTGGGAAAAGCAATGCGTGGGTCTGGAGGTGGACCACGTCATTCGAATCAGCCACCGGCGGAAGTGAGCCGCTTGCCCCGCCAGGCTACCCGGCGACAAACGATCCTGGGCTGAGTTTCGGGAAAGTTTTTGGATAGCTTTGTTGGGTATGGCACGGCTTCAGCCGTGCCGTTGGCGCGCGCTACACAAGCCGCTGAGGGCCGCTCCTTCAAAGCATCCCAGCCCGTCGACGAATACTTAATCAGACCTTCCCTAGTCATGCACCGCTAAACAATCAACTGTTGCCCATGATGCAGCGGCAGCCGTGATCGAGTAGTAGTTGAACGTGATTGATCCGGCTCCCTTCGATGCAATATAGGGTGAACTTGGGCGATTAGTTGCTGTCCCGCTCGGGGAGCAGCTAACGCTATAACTTGTGTCGGTGAAGGCAGAAGGCCACTTCACGGTCACTGGCCTTTCGCATACACCCCCAATCCGTGCCGCAGTCGTACAGCCCGGCGTACCAGGCACAGACCGGGTGGAGTTAGGGTCTTGAATCGAAACTCTCCAAGTTCTACCGAGATGGGGATTGTAAGTCCACCCGCAGCAGTGTTAGATACCCAACTTGTTTCGGAATGATTTGAGTTGTAAGCGTTCTCCACCCTTACGTTCTGCGTAATTCCGGGAATGCTTTCGGAAACATCGAATGCTGATCCGGTCCCTGGCCCCGAACTATTGAAACCTGCGAATAAGACGTTCCGCGCATCAACCTTTCTGACGCCGAGCGATCCGGTCGAGGTTTCCATGTGCAGGCCATAGAATTGCACCGAGGTTGCGCCGGAAGACAACCCCTTGCCGTTGATCTCAAGGTCATGCTGTCCAGAACCTGCGTGCTGACATTGCCCTCTGAAGAAAGTGATGCTGGCAACGGTTGCCTGCGATCCCATCGTATTCTTGACGACGCACGGCCTGGATCCGGCGACGTTTCCCCCATTCGCTTGGACATTCTCAAACGTAGTGTCACTGGCGATCCTCAGCGTAGAGGTGCCCGGTTCAACCAGCAGGCAGATTGTGTAACAGTTCCAGATGTTGGTATCGCGTATGCGCGAATTCAGAATACTCCTTGCAGGTCAATCAAGGCCCTGGAAACGGTGGCCTTAGAGCTACCGAGGAAGTTACAGCCTGAGATCAAGAACATTCCCTGGCTGCCGGTACGAGAGGCGGACGCGATAATGGACTTCACATTCGCCCCGCTGGTAAGCTTGAAACCGCCATAGTACGGGGCATTCTTTGGCAGCCCGCCAGACGCGCATTCCAACGATGACGCATCAGCTTCCGTGATCGCGTCTATGCCGCCCGTGGTAGCGATATAAAAAGTCGTGCTCGGATCGATCAGAAGTTGCACGATCTTACCGGATGCGCCGATGACAAGCTGCGTCGTAACGGTGAAACTATTGCTTCCGAGGCCCTCGGCGTCGACAATGCCGCCATTACTTGGCAGGTTAGCTTGGGCAGAATTAATCCACGCAAAGACATCTTGCCCAGACCATCCCTCACTATTGAATGCGTCAACGTAGCGGACATCGCCCTTCTGCACTGCCCATGAAATCGCAGAGAGCATCAGCAGGCATAAAGATAGTCGCATCTCGAGCTCATTTATGGTTGCCGGAGTTGGTCCTGGATCAGGTGCCACTAGCCAATTGGAACTTCAAGTTCAGAACCGTTGCCGTGGATCGCCTCCAGACCGTTCTGGAGAGGAATTCCACGCCCCGCGAGAAGGCTCGTGACCAGCGCACCGACTTGTTGTGTGCGTACATCCCACGTGCATTCCCGAACGAGGGACTGACGCAGTTGGCGATCCTCCGGTGTATCGCAGGCGAGTGCATCCTCGACCGCCGCGACAAATTCATCGGCGGTACGATAGAAACGCAGGCCTGGAGTCTTCTGATACTCGTAAAGTGGCGCAATCACCACAGGCTTTCCCGTCGCCATATATTCACGTACCTTGATCGCACTGCCATAGCGAACAAACTCGCTGTCCAGCCTCCAGGGGAGCACGAATACGTCTATCGGCTGCAGGTATCGGGGCAGTTCGCTGTAAGGCTTGGATCCCAGGAAGTGGACGTTCGGCGCATTAATGTCAACCGAATTCGATTTGTGCCCGATCATGACCCACTGCCACTCGGGTCGAAGCTTAATCACTTCCATAATCAACGGCACGTCCATCACGTAGTCGATCCACCCTACATAGCCGAGAATGGGACGGGGAATGGAAGCTATGTCGGCTGCCGACGACGGTGCGGGTTCGGCGAAGTGATCGAAGTCTACTGCTTGTTCCAGAAAATAGCGATGCCGGAGATCAGATTCCCCGAATAGCTTGCGGCCCGAATACATCACCACGTCGGCCAACTGTTTGAGCCGCTCGTCCAGTAGACGGACCACATCCGAAGGCATTGCGTTGTCTTCCATAGCGTCAAACTTATCCGAAACCTGGTAAAGCAAGAGCTTTGCGTTCAAGCATTGGGACACACCGGCGGCCGATGGCATCGCGACCCACACCACGGGTCTCCGAATCCCGATGAGCACCATCGCCAGTCGAATCTGAAGCGTAAGAACGAACTGGTTGATGGCTCGCACGAGCGGGTTCCCGAAAAACGGAAGCGCTACAGGAGTCATCACGTAGAGCCCGTCCGAAACCTTTTTCATGCATCGCATATAGCTCTTCAGTTTTCGTCTGATCTTGAGAAAGAAGTCAGGATGCGCAAGGGAAGGCAATCCCAAAGATAATGAGTTCACAAAGAGCACATTGTTGTCCTGCGCAAGCCGCCGAAGGATGTGGTTCTTAGAGTGTGGGTGGTGATACCACCAATCTTCGCCGCCAAAACAGACAATGCCTTCCCCGTGAAGCCCGTAGTCCATTATTCCCTTCTCCCTAAACTTTCCGCGACAGACAGGACACTAGATTTAGCGCCCCCTCAAAGCTTCCTCGCACCGAAATCGTCTGGGCGTCGACCAGCAAACCATATGCCGTGGAAGTCCGTCCAGGAATGCAAGCACACTGAAGGTTCACGACCGCCTGACAAGTGAGCTCAACCGCCGAGTGCGCCCTCTCGATGAAACACTTAACCTCTGTCCCGGTTCCTTGCAGGACTTTTACTCGCCATTGGCGATGCAAATGAAAACGCAGCTCGAAACTGTGGGGTCCCGAACCGGTCAAGCAATCCTCCATAGTAAGGAGCGGCACAGAACCAAGCTTAACCTTTCGAGTGTGTCTGACGTCGAGTCTGGCGTAGCCGTCGTGCGAAGCCCACAGCATGAGTGATTCAGGGGTCTCCTCTCTTGCAATTGGCGTCGCATGCGCGTCGTCTCCGATACTGAAAACGGATTCCGGGGAGTTGGAAAATCGATTCTGTTCTTCTCCATCTATCTGTACGGTGTTGTGTGCGGACGTAGAGCGGAACTGGTTGCGGATTTGAACGTCGCGCGTGTAGCAGCCGGTGCCGGAGTCCGAGAAGACTTCCTCCCCGTCGAGCGTGACGATTACACTTAGTTTATCGTTGTGCGTATGCGTGCCCTTGCCCATGATGCCATTGGGCATGGCCAGGAACACGACCTTTAGCGGACCCTCTTTTCCAACTGCCAGACCCGAGTCCGGGAAAACAACCCAGTCCCGGCAGGTAGCGTCTTTCTGCCGCTGTTGTGCAGACGCAGGGAATGGACCATACCATGCGGCATCGCCCTCATTCCCACCGTAGGTCTCCTGAAAGAGAGCTTCGCCGACTCCCAAAATACCCGAGACCCTGAGCGAATAGCGATCATTCGAGTTCGGGCTGAGCATCTGTTCCAGGTCATCTACCATCAGCTCTATTCGTCCATCATCGCAGTCCCCCAAATGAGGGACTCTTCCACCGCGTGACGAGAGTGCGGCTAGGAACCGGTACATACCGCGTAACCGCCCGGAAAACGTCGGGTTGGCCTCGATGTCCTGGCATCTCATGAGCAGAAAACCAGTGGTGAACATCTGCAGGTTCAGCAGGTGATAGCCGGTGGAAGCTTCATAGCCCCCCCCATCTTCGTAAACTTGCAGCAGCATCTCATGCTCAAGCAAGGTTCGGTAGGACAACTTGCGTTTCTCGATGCCTGGGCCCCGTAGGAACGACGCGAGGCAAAAGAGGCCGACCAGATTGCTGAGATAGTGGTTGCCACGAACAAAATAGGAGAACTCGTTATGAGCCTCAATAAAAAGGAGGTGCTGCCAGAGGGAGGTCGTAACCCGGCGCCACCAAAGTTCGTTTTGGTCACCAGGCTGAGGAGTAAGGAGATCCAGGAAGAGACAGATGCTGATGGCGCGAAGTGCCGCCTCCATGGCGATCGTCCAATTTACGCCGGCTCCAGGCGGATTCTTCTCGATCCAGTCACTCAACAACTCCTTTGCCGCCATCCGGTAACGCTCTTCCCCACTCAACCGCCAGGCTTTTCCCAGCACCGGTAGAAACTGCAACCGCGAAAGATCCCAGGGAATTTTCACATCGGAACCATCATGCCGCACCAGTTGGACTGTCTCCCCCGGCGCATCGGGCCAGGAAATGCCGGAGACAAAATCGAGGTTCCAGCGCGGCGGAAATCCTAAGTGGACCGGAGGGTATGCGAACCAGGGAAACCACCCGCCGCACACGGCATCGGCGGCACGAAGAATGGTTTCACGCGATCGTTGGTCAATTCCGTTTGGTTGCAGCTGATAATAGCCGAGAGGGCGGTAAACCACCGGACATCTGGCCGATTCTATGCGGCTCTTCAAGTGAATCTGCCGCCACCGCCTGCGCGCACGCCAAAAAGCTTCCCGGGCAAGCGCCAACGGAGACTCGCGCTGTAGAACTGCGAGCACTTTCATTCTGACATTGCCACGATAGCTGAGTTGGTTGGGAACCCGTGGTTGATCGTATTGTCTCTGCTGCCAACTACTGCCATCGCGGGCTCTTCAGACGCCATGTATTGTTTCCACCACAAGGCAAGATTCAACAGGTACCACGCTCGCGGCCCGTCGCGACGTTCGAGGAGGTGCATAACCGCCGCACGGTCCAACAGGTCTGTCTGTTCGCAGAAGGTGGTCAATTCCACGCGCGCGAATTGCCCCAGACGGTCAAGGAACCACTCATAGACGGGAACGCCGAACCCTTGTTTCTTGCGGTCGATCAGTTCGTCAGGAATCAAACCTCTCACCGCCTTCTTGAGAATGTACTTCAAAGTTCCATGACGGATTTTGACGGCCTGCGGAATGCCCATCGCCAACTCCACGAACTTGTGGTCGAGGAAAGGCACTCGGGCCTCCAGCCCCACCCCCATGCTCATTTTGTCCACCCGCATCAATAGCAATTCCGGCAGCCGCATGTTCAGGTCCAGATAAGTCATCCACAGCAGAGGAGACTGCTCCCAGGCTTTGTCTTCGAATCTTTTCCGGATCGGACTCACGGCTTCCCACGAACTGAACCCTGAAAACGTCTGGCGAAGCCTGGGGGACAGTAGGGAGATTTTGTGCGTCTCGGCAAATGCCTCCGCTCCACCCCAGAAGACTGGCAAATCCTCGGTATTTCTGCGCAGCCATTCATATTGCGCGCTGTTTTGACGCCCTGCGACGCGCATACCCATCAAGCCCAATCCCTTCAGCGCTCGCGGTATCGGCAAGTTCCCCCACCGCTGAACCTGAAGCCGGGTTCTCCAGGAGGGGTAGCCGCAAAACAGTTCGTCCGATCCCTCGCCGACGTGGCAGACGCTCACTCCGTTGTCTCGAGCTAGTTTAGATACGTAGTAAAGCGGTACACAAACCGGATCTGCAATGGGCTCGTCTTGGAGATACACCATTCGAGGCAAGAAATCGAGAAGATCCTGCTGGGTAAGGAGGCGTTCGTGGTATTCCGCGCCCGCGAAGTTTGCCATGCTGCGGGCATAGTGCAATTCGTTCTGATAAGACTGATATTCGCCCTCGTAACCGATGCTGAAGCATTTGACCGGTCTGCTCTCCCCTTGCGAGAACAAAGCAGTATTGACACTGGAGTCGATACCACCGGAGAGAAACACTCCAACCGGTACGTCGCTCACTTTGCGCAGGTTAACCGCAGTCCTCAGTTCTTCGACGAGTCGCTCCGCGATTTCATTCTCAGAAATGTTTACCAGCGGCTGAGTCTGCTCTAGGACGTCCCAGTAGCGAAATTCTTGCGTGCTTCCATCCTCCCGCACTCGTAACCAACTCCCGGGCGAGAGTTTGTGAATTCCCTTAAACAGCGTGGCCGGGGCGGGAGTTGTAAGAAACGAAAGATAGTGATACAGGGCCTCTTCGTTGATAGCTCGCTCCTGCTCCGGATCCTTCAGAAGGGCCTTAATCTCGGAAGCGAACGTGATGCGTCCGTGATGCAGCGAGTAGTAGACAGGTTTGATCCCAATGCGGTCACGGATGAGCCACAGTTCGCGCCGACGCGCATCCCATAGAGCAATCGCAAACATCCCGCGAAAGCGATGGATACAGTCGATGCCCCACTCCTCAAACCCGTGCAAAATCACCTCAGTATCGGAGTGGTCAGTTTTCCATTGATGGCCGCCAATTTGTTGCAGTTCACGGCGGATGTCAGCATGGTTGTAGATTTCGCCGTTGAACGCCACCCACACCATGCCATCCTCGTTACACATGGGTTGCGAGGCGACCGGGGTGAGATCAATAATGGACAGCCGGCGATGTCCGAAACCGACACGCCTGTCCGCAGAAACCCACCTGCCCGCGCCATCGGGACCACGGTGCGCGATGGTTTCGATCATGCGCTCTAGGTAGGAATTATCGACCTGGAACGAACTGCGCTTGAAGGTGAAAACGCCGGCTATTCCGCACATAAAGAATTGGACTCGTTAGCTAGTCGTTGACGCGTCGCAGCACAAAATACCACGAACTGACAAGTGCGAGGGGGAGTTTGTCAGCAATCCGCACGTTCCACTCGATGAAGCGGCGATAACGGGCGAGCGTATAGCAGACTACAGGTCCGCAGATAAAGCCCCCTGCCGACTCTTTGGCAATCGCGAGTGAACACCTCTGGAACAACTTCCGGAGACGCCCGCGTCGGAAGAACTGTACATGCCCGCAGACCTGATTGTCGGTGGCCGGCACATCCTGAGGGTGTTGGGGGGCAGATGGTACAGAACCGCATGCCCGGAATCTCCTGATCAGATCAATAGCCCTCTGTAGATGGAAGGTTCGAAAGATCCACCAATCGATCTCAAATTCGCCGTATCCGTTGGGCACCGTGATCAACACGATTCCTTGCGGTTTCAGATGCCTCAAGCTGTCGAGGAGTAGAGACTCTGGATCGCTCACGTGTTCCATCACCTCGGAGAGAATAATAACGTCGAAGAGAAGGGTAACTAGGTCTGCGACAGGCGTCTCCATGAACCGAGCATTGGGCATGGCGGACCCCAGTCGCCGCGCGTGCTCGATCGAGGGCCGGTGCAAATCAATCCCCGTGACCGCGAAGCCACAACGAGCCAGCGGTATGGCTATCAGCGACCCGTTCCCGCAGCCCACATCCAGCACGCGGATCGAACCTGGCGACCTGCCCGCGTACTCAGCCGTAATCGCTTCCTTGATGAAGCGGAGACGTTTGGCATAACCCCATGGGTTTTCTTCCACCTGGTTACCCAAAGACGCTAGGGGCACGCTCCCCGGGTCGAGCGGCCGGAGACAGGCGGATGCGTCAAGAGCTTCGGATTCCGGTGTCATGTCAGACATGCGGGTCAAGCGCATGCGGAATTTCCCATACGCAGCCGCAGGCTGCTCCGCCGAATCACTCCAAGAATGAAAAAAAACGCGAGAAAATAAGAAACCGAGGACACCACGGATGCTCCAACAATCCCATGATGTGGGATGACCCAAATGTTTACGCAGATGTTCAACGCACTACATAACCCCCAGATGACCACCACGCTTCTCGGGTACCCTATGCTGTTTAAAAATTGGACAGCCACGGAATTAACTCCAAGAAATAACATTCCCGGCATCAGGAATACGAACGCAAGGGCGGCTGGCAAGAACGCCGCTCCAAACAACAAACGGACGACCGGTCTCGCAGCCAGAGCTGCAATCGCCAAGAGCGGAAGCAGTATTCCAGCCGTCCCCCAAGCCGCCTTCTTCGTCAATTGGAGCTTCGCATCGATTTCCGTCATCGCCGAGAGTTTGGGGAAAAGAATTGTCCCGATGACGACAGCCAGGACCGAAATATAGTCAGCCATCGAAGCAGCAACCGAATAGTACCCGGCCTGCTCGAGGCCGAGCATATGCTGCACCATGAACAGGTCCGCACGAAGCACGAGAAATGCGAAGAACGAGGCTAAGTAGGCTTTAACAGCGTAACGAATGCTCCCGCGGAATAAGGAAAGAGAAAACGCTGGCGATTCTTCAAAGCGAACTCGCAACCTCCCCCATGACCAAACACAGCCCACTAACAAAGCGACGTTACCGGCGGCGAAAAAGCTGACCACGCCACGCCGCCCAGAAAAAATGAGAACCACTATCAGAACTAAAGGAAGGACTTTACTAACCACTTCCAACAAATTGTACCCGCGTACATCGTGCACTCCTAACATCAGGTTCTGCAGCAACAGATAGGCCAGGCCGAAGGGTATCCAGGCCAAAGCCAGGAAAAGCATCGCCCCGTGCAACGAAATCAGGTTCGGGAACTGCAGGAAGACAACGGCCAACAGGAGGGAAATCAGTCCGCCAAAACCAAAGCTCACCGCCAGACTGTTCCCGACCAAGGGAGCTAGGATATCAGGATCACGGGCCACAAGATAGACATTGGCAGTGTGCATCCCTAGGTTCCCGACCTGCACACCGAGCGCACCGGTCGCAGCGGCAACAGCATAGAGTCCACGACCCTCAGGACCGAGCAGGCGAGACACCATCACCGAAGCCACCAGACCTATTCCAATCAGAAGCACGCGAGTAGCGTAGGTCTCAATCACCTTACAAACGAAATCGGAGGAAAGTTTCGACGGGGATTTAGCGACCGGTAAGTCTTCGAGTGCGATGGCCACTACTACCCTGCTTTCACTGCCTGACTTGTGTCTCGTTTTACGCATAAAAATGCCGCTAGCTCTCGCCAAAGACCAGACAAACAGCCTAGGGACGCTGACCTTCACCCACTAGGAACCAACCAAACAGGGGAGCAAGCACTCCCCACGGCTCGCACTGATGTTTCGTGATCTGGAGGCGAGCCGGAGCAAATAAGTTTCGTAGCGATCTCCCGGTATATAGGTCAATATGGACCGGATCTCTACTGTTCTCAATCCAAAGCTTCCAGTCCCTGCCATGACGGAGCAATCCCCAGACTGTGACGTAAGAAGCCAGTGCGTAGACGTGGACGTTGAACCTCCCTTGAGGCCGGAGGACTCGAAAGATCTCTTCCACGATCTTGCGCGGTTCTTCACTGTGATGTAGCACGCCATGCGAATACACGTAGTCGAAGGAGGCATCAGGAAAGGGGAGGCTCCGTCCGTCCCCCTCTACCACCGTCGCTAAGTTCCCCACGCGCTGGCGGGCTAGTTGCAAATGCTTGGGTGTGATATCCACGCCTGTAGCCAGCGCACCATGTTTGGCGAACTGCAAGAGGTCACAGCCTGTGCCACAACCGATCTCCAGTACCCGCTCGCCGCGATGGCCGCTGAACTCGGCGGCTCCGGGCAGCCAGGGATAGAATCCATAGCGCTCTTCTTCCGAGATGTAGAGCGGGGTGGCGTTCCAGTGTCTGATTGCAAGGTCTGCCGCTGAATATTGCATTGGTCACCTGCTCCTTTTGGAGTCCGCGTTGTAGAGTCCGGCAACGAAAACGCGCTCGGTAGCTAGACCACCGTTGCCCCAGTTGCATCAGGGGCGACCTCGCCAGCGCCGGACGTGCAAATGCGAGCCAAGACTCGCTCTGCATTTTGCCGCCATGTGTGTTCGGCCAACGCTGACGCCCGTGCGTTGTGGCCCAATTGGTTGCGTAAAGCGGGGTTTCGAGCCAGAAGAACAATGGCAGACGCCAGTTCGGAGACGCTTCCCGGTTCGACCAGCCATGCGCTTCCCTCGTGCTTCAGGACCTGCGATAACTGGTCTAAATTGCTGGCGATGATCCCCTTGGCCATCGCCATATATTCGAAAATCTTGGTTGGCGATCCAAAAAATGGCTGGCCGTCTGGCATGTGGACATGGGGTGAAACCAAAATGTCGGCGGCGTCGAGATAAGCCGCAATTCGCTCGTGCGGAATCAGTCCCGTGAAGAAAACCCTGCTTCTCAGGTAGGTTTCTAAGTTGCTTATCATCTCTCCGCGCAGAAGCCCCTCTCCCACCAGAAGGAATCGCAGCTTGCCGATGACCTCATCCGTCAGCTCGTCTCGCAAGACTTGTTGGATCGCTTGCTCGAGCACCTTTATCCCGTGCCAATAATGAAAAGTACCCACAAAGCCGATTACGACATCCGATGGTGCCAACCCAAACTTCCGTCGTACCTCGTCTCCTCCGCATCCGGGTTGAAAGACGGCAGGATCGACTGCGTTGGGATTGAGCAGGATTCTCTGCTCCGCGATTCCGCGCCGCAGCAGATCTTGCTTCAAAGCTTCGGAAACAACCACAATCAGATTGGCTCGCGAGAGGGATACTTCCTCGCAAAGACGCAGCAAGTTCCGGAAGCGTGCCGGGTCCCAATAGTCCGCCATCCAGGTCTCTGACCCGTTGTACTCTAGGATGAAGGGAATGCCTGTCCATTTCGAGAGCAGGGCACCAGCTATTACGAAGCGGCCGTGACGCTGGTAAAGAGTTCCCACCCGATGGCCACGTAAGAGTTTGCTTACCGTGAAGGCGAATCGCAAGTTATAGGACACCATACGTGATTCGTGAAAAAGAAAGAACCGCCTTTTGGCGGGAACCAAGTGCGTCGTGAAGTCCTGCACCGGAAGCGATCGGCCGGAGAATACCTCGCAACGGGCTCCGGCGGAAGCGCCTCCTGCGAGAAAGCCCTTTACGTGGCTAAGCGCGCCGCCGGCTAGCGATGTATCCAAGGGATACGGGTATAAATATGCCAGATCCAAATTTAAGTCTTGCCGCCGGCGTACAGGGGCGGGAATTGGCCCGAATCTGAGCATTTTCATCCCCAACCACGCTGTCACGAACACGCAGAAATCGCACAGACCGCTCACCATCGCCATGGGCAGACCGAGAAGCAGTCTCCAACGGCTATATTTAAGAAAGCGGCCGCTGGAATCGGCCAGGACGGTGAAGCGGCAACGGTGTAACACACTCGACCATAAGGCTAACTGAGGTTCCTGCAATTCGGACAAGGACTGCCGGAAAAATATTAGGGCCTCCCCTTTTATCTTCCGGAGAGTCGTGATCTGTCCGCGCCAGCCTGATTCGCGAAGCTCGCGCTTTGACAGCACAATGCATTCGCGCCCAGGATAGCGATGGGCGATGAATTCCTTGGCGTCCGCCAATTCACCGTTTATGAGAAGCAGGTAAACCTGGTCTGGTCTCATTGCGGATTGCGCTTTCTTGTCATTTCCTGGACCACGAGGCCTAACTTGTGGCTCACCAATTTCGCGCCGCAGAACTTAGCCACGCGCGGGAGAGTCGATCTTGAATTTCCAATCGCGGCTCAAAGCCTTGCCGTCCGACGTCATCCAAGGCTGCAGCGGACCCTTGACGATCAAACCACAGAATTTATTGCCTTGGCGCCGCACGGGCCCGCACAGATTTAATACCGACTGAGCCGAGCGCAGCAATCTAAGAAAGTTGCTCGCTCCGAAGATACCGGTGATGGTTCCGATCCGGGTTTCACGGCGCAATTTCAGCCCGTCTTCATTGACTAAGAAATCCCAATAGGGATATCCGATACTTTTTATGATCCGAGCTGGCATGGCGCAGTTCGCGGTCTTCTCCAATTCCCGCCGGGTCCAGCGGAAGGTATAGTTTGGGATGGCGCTGCCCATGACTCCTCCGCCGGAATAGTCCAGACCCGCCACAACACCGGTTTCATACTGAAAGGAAAAATTGAAGCGTACCAAGGCTCTCATAAAAGCGGAATCGTTAGGGTCAAAGAAAATAACGCACCGTTTGGCCACACGCATCATCTCGCGCACTGCCTTATGAGGAGTGTAGCAGTGGTGAAGCACGTCATGAGCGAAGACGACGTCGAAAGAATCATCCACTAGCTCCAAATCCTCGACATTCAGTAGAGATCCGCTATCTTTCCGATCAGTTCTAGCAAGAGCAGAACTCGTAAGGTTGGACAGCGTGTAATTCGTGAACCCTACGGTCTCCAGTAAAACGATGTCAATGTTGCCCCCCCCAATCACGAGAACCGAGGCATTCGCGTCGACGTGTGCTTCGGTCAATACCCTCCGCAGAACACGAACGAGAGTGTTCTTTGACTTTGTTGTTTTCCAGTACTGTTGAGCCTGTTCCGCGATAGAACGATTGTTGACTGCGGCCATGGTATCTAATCCCTGAGGGGAGGTTTCTTGCGAAAATAAGGGCCAGAGTCCCGATCGCACGATGAATTATGGAGCGACCTGACGGGACGTCTCCGGGCGTGTGATTGCGAACTTGTACAGGGCGGCCATGACGAACATGTACCAGAGGTTCAGGTCCTCAAAATATGCGATGGTGAGCGCCATGCCGTTGATCCAATAAACCAGGAACAGGAAGAGGAACATTTTCCATACAAGCTTCGAGTCTCGGGAATCCACTTGGCGCAATTTCCAGAAAGCAGACACGAAGAGCACCTGCGAAGCCACAAAGGGCAGGAACCCGGTCAATCCAGTCTCCGCCAGGACCGCGCCCAAATTGTTGTGTGGGAAATCCAATGCTTCTCCCGACTGGTAGTAGGCAGACTGGCCGTTCTGCGCTGCAGTGTTGAAGTTGTTTAGGCCCACGCCATTGATCGGATGAGTCATGAACAGCATCAGCGTCTGCTTCTCCTGCGCAACGCGAGCGTAAAAGGTCAGCGGGTCCGCGCGCTCTTCAAATACAACTGGAAGCGCCCGTTGCAGTGCTAGAACACCGAGTCCCATACCGATAATGGCCCCCAACCGCAGGATCCGCCGCCGCCCATGCTGATAGAAAGCATCTACCAGTAGGACTATAACCAGCGAAATCAGAACAGACTTGAACAACGGCATGAGAGTTTCGAGCAAAGCCGCGCTCACCCCCATTCGGTGTAAATACCTCTGCCAGGTTGGCATTCGGTCGACTAATGCGTGTTTGAGGAATAAAAGAAAAAAGAAGCTAACGGCTCCCACCATCGCGTAGGAATTAACGGTCGAAAATGGACCATTCGGGCGCACCAGAATTTGGGCGGCTGGGTCACGGTAATCCGCCGCATAGTCGCCCGCTACGATTACCCCCCCACTCGACAGCTCCAACAGATCCCGCTGCAAAATCACTTCCGCCATGCCAATACCTGCGAGATAAATCGCCATCACACAAGTCAGGACATGAAGTTTGGAGACATACCGCCGAATCTCAAAGTGCCGCAGGACGTACCAGGCAAGCAAAGCGGGGAACAAGAAAGCTTCTGTCCACAAACGCAACGAGTTCAGAGACATTTTTGCGCGTGGGATCGCGACCGCCGCTAACAAGAGAAAGAACGCCCAGTAAAGGGCTGACCTGAGCAAGGGTCGGGGAGTCCCGGTGAGATCTCGATAGTCAGCAAAGCATGACGCGACTAGCAAAATGCCAAGGAACACCCGATCCAGCGTAATAATGGGATGTTCTCTAGGAAAGGAAAAGAAGTAGTATCCCAACGGAAAAATCAGCACCCAGCCCATAATCACAAAATCGCCGCGGCCCCTTAATACCTCGAACAGCACGCCGAACAGTATCGCCAGCGCGACCACCGATAGTCCCACTTCCCACCAGAATTTTCCCGGGATACAGAGGAGCATGATTTCCGTGAGAATAATGAGCCAAAGGACCACCGTTCGGTCGGTTGTATGGTCGGCTGGGCTGTTGGCAGAAAGGGCAGTATTCATGGAAATGGAGTCGAAATTCGCTTCGAGGAACAAATCGCGAGGTCGCTAGACTGGTGTCGAAGTTCGCCCGGAACGCGACCCGATTCGCGAGACCACGCGAAGAACAGCCGGCGGGATATGGCTCCGCAGCAATGCCCAATCGTCACCCAGTCCTTCCCTTACTTCTAGTCCAAACAGGCTGAGGGGATGGGAGGCGCTCATGGTGCGCAGCCGCGCCGAGACCATGATATACGCCGTGGCAAGCATCGCAGCCAAGAGCGCACCCAACAGCGTAATAGCGGTCCGCTTTGGGCTTGATTTCGTCTCGGGGAGTTTAGCCTCGTCGAGCACTTTGATCGTCGGTATCTCTTTAGCCTCTTCAACCTTGGCGAGTTCGTACTGCTTGGTCAAAATCTCAAAAACCGTTTCCTGTATCTTGACACGTCGGTACAAATCAGAATAGGTCACTCCCAAAGCGGGTAGTTTGGCAATGGACACGCCGAAATCGTCTGCCGTACCTTCCCCCGCTGTGGCGGAGTCCATATCCGAACCACGCAACTCAGCAAGTTTCCGTTTCAGTTCCGCGATGCGGGCCTGCAGAGAACGCACCCGCACGTTGTTCGAAGTATAAATCTGTTCCAGACCGCTAAGTTGCGATTCAGACGCAATGAGCTCACCCGCCACGGCAGCCGTGCTTTCCATCAAGGCTTTACCTTGGTCCTTGACGTCCAGAGTAAGGTTTTTGCTGGAAAACTCGCTCAGGTCCTTCGATGCAGTATCCAAATCCTCTTTTACTTCCTTCAGGCGATCCTGAATAAACAACCTCTCCCGGTGGGCTGCCGAGGTATTGAGTTGGGCGGTCAATCCGTTCAGGTTATCGACATAAGCTCCGGCCATCTGCATGGCGAGCTCGCGAGAGCGATCTGTCACTGTGATGCTGATGATGCCGCTCTTGCGATCCTCACTGATATCTGTGTAGTCGGCCAACCTCTCACGCGCATCTTTTTCATACTTTACGCCGTACACCTTGCGCAAATTGAAATGGTCGATCAAAGCATCCTGGACCGTGGCACTCTGAAGAACGCCCACGTAGATCGCGCCGGAGCTCTTGACGCCGATCGCGTCGGAGACCACACCGCCTACCAGGGAACTAGCCCCGTCACCGCTGCCTCCCCCGGCGGCGGCGAGCATCGTCGCCAGACCGCCCAGACCATGCTTTTCGGGGGGCATGATGCGGGTAGTCGATTCGTACTTTGCTGGGATGAGCAGAGAAACAAGGGCAGCCGCGAGCAGCCCAACCCCAAATGCCCTGACGACAAATCTGCGTTCCCGCCAAACCGTTAAGAGCAAGTTCGACAGGAATCGTGACTCGCCCTCAACCGCAGCGTGCGGGGCTCCGTTTGCATCGGGGGAATACCTCCCTACGGCATCCGGGACGCTTTGATTCAACCGATCTGATGGAGCTTCAGGTTTCAACGATTTACCTGCTCATCGCGGCCACAGCGCGATGGCGTCCTTTTAGATGCCACGCATGGCAAATATTGAAGTGTGCAAGAGAATTGCCAAATCCATGAAAAAGTTTCGATGCTGGATGTAATAGAGGTCGTATTCGATGTTTTCGTGAATCAGGTAGTTGCGGTCACCACTGAGCTGCCAGAGTCCAGTGATCCCTGGTTTGACCTGCAGACGCTGAGAATGACGTTCGGTGTAGGTCTCGACGATGAAGGGCATTTCGGGACGAGGTCCAACCAGCGACATGTGGCCCAGGAGCACATTCAGTAATTGCGGAAGCTCATCCAGACTGGTGCGCCGGAGGAAGCGCCCCACCCGCGTAATCCTGAGATCGTCTGACTTCTTCGGAGAATAAGCGTAGGCGGGAACCTCCATGTACATAGTACGAAACTTGAACATGCGGAACCTTCGCCCGTTCAGTCCAACACGCTCCTGCCGAAACAACGCAGGGCCCTTGGAATCGAGTTTGATCAGAATGGCGAGCAGCAGGAAGAACGGCGAACCGACCGCCAGCAGAGCCGCCGAGCCGCAGAAGTCGCAAATCCGCTTGGCCCACTCGTAGGTGAAACGCCTCGGGTCACGGCTGAACGAGGCTAGTAGAACGCCGTCAATGTCCTGAAAGTCAACCCACGAATCTGAGTGAAGGAAGTGGCTGGGGACGAAGGACACGCGCGCGTTTGCTGCCAGAGCTTCCTCTACCACCTGGTGAAACTTCTCGTGCGGGATGGAAGGAATCGCAATAACGACCAAATCGGCAGCGTACTGCGTAACCAAGTTTCGGGTCAGTGGGCCACGTATCACGGACGCTGAACGCCGATTCTCGTAGCCTAATTCAAAAATGGCACAGCCTACTTTCGTGGCGTTGTCGTCCACAAACGCCACCGGTTCCAAGCCGAGTTTCGGGGAACGGCGTAGAACCGAGTAGACGCGGCGCCCGGTGGATCCGGCGCCGTAGATCAGCACCCGCTCAATGCCATAGCCCTTGGCGTGCAGGTGTTGCACGAGCACGTAAAGGAGATGCTTTTGAAGAAAGAGAAAGAGCGGCACCAAGCTCAGGGCGATTACCAATAGCCATCGGGAAAACAGGAAGCTTGTGAAGAAACTTGCACCCAGAATGAAACCCAGAGCCTGCATGGACACGCGGAGCACGCGCTCCGTTTCGCGCACACGCAGCAAGCTGGTTCCGCGAGAGTAAGCGCCAACGCGGTCCAGCATCAGGACAAGCACTGCTGCAAAGGTAGCGGAGGCACCGAAAACGATGGGGCCCGGATACTGAAGCTGCTTACCCAATCCGAGGAAATGGTACCCTGCATACCCTGACATTACTGCGCCCATAACGGTGACGAAATCGGCCAGAGCTTCCACTTTCGTCAGGTGACTTCGGAATCGCGAGGCTGAGGAACGCCGCACGACGGGTGTAATCAGAGCCAGATCCGAAGCGGGAGTGGATTGTACTTTCGGTGAACTTGCCACACCGATCGAGGAGGACATGTTAATTTTAGGCTCCTTATTTCCTTTTTCGGAGGTTTATAAGGCTTATGTTGTGAATTGCGTCAACTCTCGCCGCGGGGAGCACAACCAAATTCGACGATTGCCGAGAGGCTCCGGCGCGAGGAATCAAACAGGATCGAGCGATGTGAAACGTGTTCGAACTGCTGTTCCTGCCCGATCCATGTCGAAATCGTAAACAGCCCGTGGCTATTCATTACCGCCAAATTTTCGAAGCGCCATTCGCCGGCGCGACTGTTTACCTGAGTGTCCAATGCGGGTGGAAGGTTATCTGGAATTGAGCGGTGATGTTGGTTTGAGGAGCCGGCGCGATCTCCGGGAAATTCCACCGCTCATACTGAACCGTGCTCGAGATGTCCACCATCGAACGGACCCACAGGTCGGCGCTTATGCCCAAGTTGGTCAAAGTTCCCCCACGCGGAATAAACTTGTGGTCTACCTTCTGGTGCCTGAAATGCAGCTGCAACCTATTCCTGGGGCTGAACCAATAGTTCGACCAGGCCTCAGCGCCTTGCCCCTGCCTCCCAATCCAGCTTCCCAACAGATTTCCGTTGTTCGTGTAGCCGCTTCTATAGTGGAGGTTGTAATAAAAGAACCCGGGCTGTTCTGAAATGGTTGCTGTGCCGCCCGGCAAGTCCGTGTACGCCCCTTCCACGCGGAGGTCGAGTTTGGGGATTTTCGGAACTTGGGGCATGTAAATGCCCGAGGTGATCGCGGACTTGTCCCACGCGAACCAAGGATTGGCTTGATCTTCGCTATAGGCGTCGCCGTAGAACGTGAGATTTCGCAGCTTGGGAATTCGATAGACGAAGTCGAAGGCACCCTGGCGGTCGCCGGGATCTGTGGGTGATCCCGGACCCGGAGTAGCGGTGGAGAACATGGCTCGCAGCAGCGAGTGAGCGGTGAAAGGGTACCCCGTGCCGGCAAAAATCGTCGTGGCGCTAACTCCAAATTCCAAATTGGAGGAGGGTTTAAAGCTGATTTTCTGGCCTGTAATGAATGGCTGATCGCTGAGCGGTTGTGTCCATGAGCCAGTAGTACCCAATGCTTGGCCATTCACCCAGTGGTGCCCCGTTAGCCTTCCCAGGATATATTGAGTTCGTATGGGCCCGATCCGTCCAAAGATACCGGGTAGCGTGATTGGCTTCACCCGCGTGAATTGGAGCATCATGAAAGGGGGCGCATTCGTGCTGAACATCATCGGCCCGCTGGCGTCCGCTCCCCACCAAAGTTCCTGCTTACCGAAAGTGATCTGCCAGTCCCCGAGTTGCAATCCTGCGTAGGCTTCCAGCAAATCCATCTGATTCACAGCTGGGACGGCGCTACCCGGTGGCGCTGACGGAAGGAAATCAACCGTTTGGATAACTTGCCGTGCTTGAAGCGGGAGTGCGGCAACAGAGGGCGAGTGCTGGTACTCGCCTCGCACATAGATTAAGAACGGCCCCGTCACCGCGTGACTGGTGAATCCGGTCACATTGTTGAAGCCTTCTCCATACGGACGCCCGTAATCGTTGATGATGGTCTGTCCGAAGTGGTACCCATCCAGCAGTGGGGTGCCCGAAATCCCGGTAAAGCGAGTGTAAACCGAATCCAGGTTTACGCCGAGATTGGCTGCGCCGCCTAAACGCGCACTTTCATCACTAAACTCTTCCGCTAAAGCGTCATGTATCTTCTGGGCTTCGCTGCTGTCGCCCTGCATTCGCTCGTCAGCCTCATCCAGAAGCCGTGCGCATTCCATGCGCGTCCACGGGCGCATTCCCAAAAACCCCGATCGAATGTAGCCCAACGCTACCAATCGCTCCATCGCGGGGTATACCCAGCTATCCAGCGGAACGTACGGTGATCCCATATTTGCCGGATTGCGAACCGTTTCCCCTTTGTCTAAGTCTTCATCGGAAACGAGATCGCTCCATCCTGCACCGCCAAGTTCGGGATCATGATGAGCACGATATACCTGACGCGCAAAGTACCATCCGAGAGCGCTGCCAATTACAACATCGGAAGCGAAGTGCTGCTTGCCGGTAACGCGTGTCAGCGTCACCGTGGAAGCCAGGCCATACGCGGCGAGCTTCGTCAGGGTCCCGGGATATTCATGCGCGATCACGCTTGCAACCGACCAGGCGATCGCGGAGTGCTCGGACGGGAACGACGCCCCTCCCTGAAAAAATGTTCCATTGCCGTTTCCGTCAAACGGCCGGGGACGCTGGGTCATGGATTTGGACAGATACGTCACTGCCGTGCTGTTAAGAGCTGCCTCGCCGGCTAGAAAGCCCGTTTCGCGCAGATGGTCGTTGTGGACGAAATGTCCCCAGAAGTAAGCAGCGCCGGCAGCGCCAATCAGCGAAAAGGTGGCGTAGTCGGAAATGCTTTTGCTTCGGTTGATCTGCGAAGCCGGAACCTGCCGCGAGATCCAGCTGTCACCGGCGATCAACGCTCCCGTGAAGGCGGCGAACGGAAGAAGAAATTGGGCGTCTTGCCGTTTCCAGTGGAACGGAGCGGTCCAGAACTGTTCTTGGTCGAGCGCCAGATGCTGGACGAAGGGCTTTAGGGGCCGATTTTCTGGATCCTCGCCGGCGGGCAACAACGTCAGTTGATACTCGTGGGGCTCCACGCCCGGAACCAATCGCGTTGAATTGTCTCGCAATTCCGATTTCGCCGCCGGGGCAGGCAAAGGCGGTCGTGAATCCGTCTGCGCGCTGCCCTGTTCGATCGGAAAAAGAATCACAAGCATGACTGAAAGGATCCAGGGCCTCATTGTGCCAGCCTAGAACGATTTCGCAACCTGAACGGCGATTCCGACAGCAGTCGCGAGTTGTGCTACCTGTAAAGTCGTCTTCCATCGCGAATTCGCGCTGAAAGCTTTCTCGGGTACAACAACCATGTCACCTGGCCGGAGCTCAGCGCTCTCTACTCCCCCGCTAAACATCCCTCCGGAGCCTCCGGCAACAGAACCGTCGGCGCGAATCACGAACGTCCCTTTCTTGTATGCGGTATTGCTCGGGCCACCCGCTTGGCTCAAATACCAGCCCGCAGACTTGCCGGGGCGGTAGGTCACGGCAGTCGGAACATAAACAGCGCCATTGACTATGACGGAGGTGGGAACCTTCGGAATGTAGATCGTGTCTCCAGCGCGCACCTGAACGTCCGCCGAAGTATTCCGCCAACGCTTGGTGTCCTTGGAGATGTGGATCACCAAACGTCCCACCGGCGGCGTGTTCTGCAGCCGGTCCATCGTTGACTGCCACTGCAAAAGGGCAGCATCTTTAGCGACTTTCTTATCGGAATCTGAGTCCGGCTCGGCTTTCAAAGCTGCGCCTTGGTCCTCGACATTGCGCACCAGTTCAGCGCGATTGTGCTGTTCGACTTCGCGAACCTGCACCCGTTCGAAAATGGCGCCGTAAGGATAGGCATCGGTCCGGAGACCTCCGGCTCGCTCGAGAATGGAACTCAGACGCTCACCGTCCTGAATCCCGTAGGTGCCTGGGTGCTGCACTTCGCCGTTCACCGTAATCACGGCACCGACGTCTCGCCAGCCGCCCAGCTGGCGAATCGTGAGCACGTCGCCATCGTGCAAACGCATGTCAGTGTCGGGTTCGCCCGCTAGTGCGCGACCAATCGCGACGGTCTCATGCTCGGGGACTACGCTCTGACCGCCTTCCACGGTGTAGCGAGTCAAGTCCGCGGTTTGGGTGAAGGCGCCGCGCTTCAAGCCCCCGGCCGTCCTGACTAGTTCCACAGCGGTCATGTCTCGCCCGAGCGGATACTTCCCAGGGCGCCCCACCTCACCTTCGATGGTGACGGTTGGCGGATCGACCTTGGCGAGATTACGGTGGATGATCAGGCGATCCTTGACTTCGAGCGCAATGTTGTCTTTGTCGTCGCCCGCTAGCGCCCGCGCCAGGTCGACGCTTAGGACTACGAGATTGTTGTCGCCCGCCCGGCGGAATATCTGAACCGTGTCGGTGGAAGCATCGGAGGTTAAGCCTCCGGCAAGATACACTGCATCCCGCACATGAGTGACGCCGTTTGTCAGGTGGTCGCCAGGGTCACGCACTTCTCCCGTGACCGTGATGACCGGCGGGTCCTCAAAGTCGAAGCGAGAGAAGACACGTACCGTGTCGAACGGCTTCAAAACCACAGGCTGCTCTTTCGCGCCTAAAGCCGTGTCCAGATTGAAGGCAATGACCTGCGGTGCATAGTCGGGCGGATTCAAGCGGACGATTTCAGCATGAACCCTGGATGGTTCCGGAAGCAAATCGTTGTACGATTTGATCAGGTCGGTGATCAGCATGCCTTCGCGGAAAGCGTACTTCCCGGGCCGAAAGACATGGCCTTCGAGGTAGACGGTCTTGTCGGCGTAAGGAAGGATGGGCGAGATCTTGATCTTGTCGCCATCCTGCACCGCGAACTCCTCCAGCGCTTTCGCCACACTCTCTCGGTTGTTGTTTTCCGGAATGTCGAGGCGGAGCATGGTGCGACTTTCATGCGCCTGCACGCGTTCGACATCGACGTGACGCAACGTGCCAGAAGTCAGGACGCCACCGGCCAGTTCCAATACTTCGGCGATATTCTTCTCACCATGCAGTTCGTAGATCGCGGGGCGGCGCACCATGCCCTCAACGGTGATTTCAGGACCAAGAGGAGGAACCAGGACAGTGTCGCCCGACTGCAGCCGCTCGACACCAGAGCGAACACCGTGCAGCAGAAGATCGTAAACGTCGACTTCCTGAACCAACGTGTTCCCGCGATAGTGGCGCAGGGTGCGCAATGACCCGCGTGAGGTGGGCCCGCCCGCAATAAATACTGCGTTCAAAGGTGTGGAAAGCGAACTGACGTCATAAGCGCCGGCTCGTTCGACGTCTCCCACCACGTAGATCCGAATGGTCCGCAGACGCGCGAGCGAGACATCGGCTTGCACATCCCGGAATTGGCTCTGCAAACTGGTTTGTACCAACCGCTGGACATCGCCGAGGCTCCGTCCAGAGACTTGCACCGAGCCGGCCTCGGGCAATGCAATCCTTCCTTCGCGGTCCACGACGCGGCGCAAGCGCTGCGAAACTCCGCCCCAAAGATTGATGCTGACTGAATCGCCGGGGCCCAGCACGTAGTCCGGACCAACAGGAAGATCCATAGGCAACTGATCGAAATTCCCGGTGCCATTGCGAAATATGTCATCCCCGAAGCGAACCAATTCGGGCGAGCGCCTGCCATATTGCGAGTACAGATCGTAGAGCGAAGGAACGTCTGCATAGGGATTTACCCGGTGACGCAACTGGGCATGGTCGGAACGAGGAAGTGGCGGCAAAATCATGCGGTCGCGGCGTGTATCCAGAGAGGCGCGCTGACCAGGTGAGTTCTGGTCCTGTGGGGTCCCAGCAACTCCGCCGGCGAAATCGCCACCGGGCTGCGCCAGTGAAGGGTAAGTCGGCAATCGGCTAGCGTCCGGGACGGTCTGCTGGCTCATCGAACCGCCTGATGAACTGCCCAGGCCCGGTATTGTCTGCTCGGATCGTGCGCGAATCAGTTCGGGCAGATCTTGGGGACGGATTCGTTCCATGGAACCCGAATCCGTCGGCATAGAATCAACCTCGTCGGAATCCTGCATTTGGGCCTGCTCCACGGCACGCCGGCTGTCGGTTGCAGGCTCCGGCTGATTTCCGGGTAAACCATCCGGAGCGTGAGGATTGTATGGAGGCACCACTTGAGGACTCACATCCCTGCGCTGTTCCTGATCGGACCAATAACGCTCCTCCTGACTGGTACTGCGATTTTTGGCTCCAGTTCCCGATGTCGAACTCTCTTCTCCTTTTGTCTTCAGTGAATTACCGCCCACGGCCGGCTGGCGGCGTTCTTCTCGTGTAGGCAGTGCTCGTATATATCGCCTTCTCGACACCTCTTGAGTCGCAAGGACCCGAATGTTCTCGTCCTCACGCAGCAGGCGAAAGAGTGCTTCATCAGTCAGATCTTCTGGCTCAAGGATCCTGCCCTGCTCAAATGCCTTTCGAACCAGGAGCTTCTTCACTTCCAGCAGCAGACCAGTTTCGTTCTGGAGAAGAGTAATCAGCCGCTCTGCCGAAAGCGATACAGTCTGCTCCGCCTGCAGCTCAGCTTGCGAACGCGATTCTTCGAGCGCCCGTGTACGGCCGTAAACGGGAGAATCTTGGGCGGACACCAAACAGGTGCAGATAGCAAGCCAAGATGCCAGAATTGCTGCCTTGGCGTGTGGAGATCCAACCGGACAGAACATTGAGGAGTCTCTCCTTTACGAACGGGCGAACTAAGCTCGCCGGACTGACAAGATGCCTTTCAGAGGGGCTCGACGTCGCCTTCATCCACCTCGAGCATTACCGATCGCATTACCAGATCGACCGAGAGGACCAAGCGAAAGCCTTCTTTGCGCCGAACCATGATTCCTTCCGTATCCATGAGAGGTCCGCTCTTGACTCGGACTCTCTTGCCTTGGCGAAGGTAGGGATGAGGTTGTGGCCGCAGACCTGCGGACAGACTCGATTCCAACGCGCGGATCTCGGATTCTGGAACTGTGGCGGGCTGGCCTTGAAAGGTCACGAAGCGCAGCACACCGGGAGCTCGAAGAACACCCAAACGATCGCGAGCGTTGAGATTCACGAAGACATAGCCCGGGAACAGGGCCATGTCCAGTTCCTTACGGCGATCCCTCCAGCGACGAACGCTGCGGTACAAAGGAAGAAAGCAGTTCAATCCCCGGTGCTGGAGATGACGGGTAACCAGCTTCTCGTGCCTCGGACGAACCGACACGGCATACCATCGCTCGACCGGCAAAGGCTTTTCGCCGTAGACCAAAGCTTTGTCCGGAATGCCGCTCCGCGACGCGTCGTTGTCCGAGATTCTGTTCTCAAGCACCGTTTCTACTCCTGACCTACAGCTCCGCCATCTCAGTTACATTCGCGTTATGAATGTAACCTACTTATTTATCAATATGTTAGGTGACTACCAACGACCGGAACAACTAGATAATTGTCGTACCCACTAGTGATGGACGCTCGCGCAAGGCGCTCAAGAGTCCAGCCTCGGAACTCTCCAGCGGCTTTGTGCGAACGTCCACTGTTGCCCAGTAAAATAGCCCGCGATTCTTTTCCGGAGCGAGCGCAATGATCTTCATCTGCGGGTACCGGCCAAGCAAAAAACCGCATTGGGCGATGCGCTTGTCGGCATCGTCGAGCGTGAGAATCAAGATGTCGGGCTCGGCGTCCTCGATCATTTCTGTGAGTTGGTTCTCGTCCTCAACTTCACCAATGACCTCGATATCAGGTTGGTCCGCGATCACGGCAAGGACCAGCTCCCGCATCAGTCGTGGACGGTTTGCAACCAAAACTCGCACTCGCTTCACGAGCGTAATCCTCGCCGAACACTTCTACTTCATTGTTGAGAGGTAGTACAAGATTCAATTTCGTACCCAGGCAGCATCTTCAAAGGCTGGTACCGGCGTACTACTGGGTACCATAGCTCTGGTACTCATCAGTGGTACTCGTCGAACACCGCTTTGCGAATCATGAAGTCCAAGAGTGGAAAGTCACGAGGTGTCGTGTTACGATCAGCGCCTAGCTTGAGGGGGCTGGCTACTGCACCGGTTCGTCAGCGGAGGTTCGTCTTGTCTCTCGAGCATATTACCGTCTTCCTTCTGGCGGAAAATTGTTTGCTCCGGGAAGCCCTGGTTCGTGTGCTGCGAAAAAAGGACGATATAGTCGTGGCGGGTGTAATTCCCTTCTCGCCTGCTGCTTTGGAAATGGTTTCGGCCGCGAATCCTGATGTAGTCCTGTTCGACTCCGCAAGTATCGCACTGGACGGCCCTCGCCTGGTTTCACGCATGCGCCAGACAGGGGAAAATCGCAAATCCATTATGGTGGGCATGGAAGAAGATGAAGCTACTTTTTTGCGAGCCGTGGCCGAAGGAGTTGTGGGTTACGTTCTGAAAGACGCTTCGGCCGGCGAGATCGTTCGGGTGATTCGAGCGGTCGCGGCTGGCGAGGCGGTTTGTCCACCTCGACTTTCGCTGTCGTTGTTCCAATGTGCTCGGGACGTTTCCATTGCCTTCAATCCGGCCCAGCAGGCGAAATTCGGCTTGACTCGGAGGGAGCAACAACTGGTAGGCCTGATTCGCCTCGGACTCTCCAACAAGGAGATCGGAAGCCGCTTAAGTCTGTCGGAGCAAACCATCAAGAACCACATCCATCGTATTTTGCGAAAGGTTGGCGCAAACGATCGTCTAGAGATAGTGGAGCGGTGCCGGGAAGAGAGCGTAAGACGGGTGAGCCTCCCGCGTCTAACCGGTTGACGAACATTGTCCCGGTCATACCTAGGTTCGGATCGCTCTTCACCCCTGCGATGGTTGCGAGGCGCGCCTCAGCCAGGCGCCCTGCCAGTAAGGCCAAATACTCTTCTACACCGACTCCGGTTTTGGCCGAGAGTTGGAACACTCGCATTCCCGGGCGCACGGCCTGAATGTTGCGGTATGCCGACTCCCAATCGAACTCGACTGCTACAGCCAGATCGGCCTTGGTGACAATCGCTACCTCCGCCCTGTTGAAGATTGTCGGATACTTCAGAGGCTTGTCCTCGCCTTCGGTCACTGACAACAACACCACATGTTGATCCTCACCCAGGTCATAGGATGATGGGCAGACGAGGTTGCCGACGTCTCAATGAAGAGAAAATCCAGCTGATCGAGATCCCAGTCAGCGAGCGCGTTCTCGACCATGGCGGCCTCCAGGTGGCAAAGCATCCCGGTGGTGGTCTGCTTAACAGGAGCGCCACTGCGAGCGAGACGCAGCGCATCATTTTCTGTGGCGAGGTCGCCCACCAAGGCAGCGACGCGATATCGAGGGCGAAGCAGCGTGAGAGTCTACCTGCCTCGGGAGAGAAATAAAGTTTAACCGGCCGCCGGAATTGAAGATTGCGCTTTGGTCGTCTATGTAGTGCACCCTCAGAACTAGACACAAGAGGCCGGGTTTGATGTGAGGGTTTGGGGCGAACCTGGCGCGAGCGTCGGAGGGGTGTATACAGTTATTTCGCAGCCTGAAACTCAGTCTGCAAGCCGAGGGTCATCCATGACCGAAATGTTCCTGTGCGCCAGTTCGTGGCGGCCGATCGACTCCCTCAGCGCGGTCTGCGCACTGAGGGTGATGGCTTCGATGAAGTCTGCCACTTCCAGGATCGACTTCTCGGCATTCCAGACTAGCCAGAACACAATCGCGTCAACATTCACCGACTGACGAGCCACCCCGGGGTCGGTCCTTTGGCCGCGTAGTGGCGCTCCGTGCCGGTCATAGGGCGAGCGGAGTCCCCGGACATTCCTCTGCTGATGAATCGTTGCGTCGAAATGTGTGATTCAAATACCATGTGTGCTTCAATCTGGCTGCGAAAAGAGGACTCCAGAGATGCGAGCACGTGAACTCTTGTTGGTTTTGCTTGTGTTGCCCATCACGACCTTCGCGCACGGAACCGACGATCGTCCGGTGTTCGACAACAGCTTAAGTTACCGGTCCTTCTACTACAGCGATGGGTTTCTCATATCCCCCAGTGAACTGGACCTCATCGACAGAAAGGTTCCCATTGACGAAACCCACTATGTCAGTCCGCCCAACTCTCTACGCCTGAAGTGGCGCTCGCAGACCGGCGGTGATTGGCTTGTAAGTCTGAAGGTCAAGGCCCGCTATGACACGGCCGACTTTTCAGGTGGTTCATTGTTTTTCTGGTGCTATTCAGAAACCGATCTTCCTGCAGATGAATCCCCCTTTATTTACTTGAACGACGTAAATGACAGAAGCACCCCCAGCATCCGGCTCATCGGTCACCTCGATAAGATTCCGGCCCGTACGTGGACACGAGTGAAGTTGCCATTCGATTCATTCGTGGGGTCTGTCAGGGAAACGCGGCCGACGCAGTTCGATCCCCGCCGCCTTGCGCGAATAACCATTGTGCAGGGGCTCGACGACGCGAAGCCGCACACCGTTTTTCTCGATGAGATCGTGATTGGGGATAACGTTGCGAACGATAGCAATGGCCCCACGGTACCTTTGGGCCTCAGTGCCAAGGGATACGATAGGCACATTGATCTGACCTGGACTCGCAGCAACGATTCTGACTTACGCTATTACAAGATTTATCGGTCCTTCGACGGGAACAAATACGTCCCCGTCGGTATCCAGAAAGGAAGGCCGACTCGCTACGAGGATTTCCTCGGTGAAAGCAGTAAGACTGCCTTCTATAAGATTAGCTCGGTAGATGTGAACTACAACGAGTCGCCTCTCTCCATCGAAGTAAAGGCCACCACTCGCACAATGAGTGATGAAGAACTCCTCACAATGGTTCAAGAAGGCTGTTTTCGATACAACTGGGAGGGCGCGCACCCGATCGCTGGCATGGCAATTGACATCTTGCCAGGTGATGAAAACCTGGTCGCAGTCGGAGCTTCCGGCCATGGAGTCATGGCGCTCCTTGTCGCTGTCCAGCGCGGCTTCATAACCCGGGAGCAGGGTGTCGACAGAATGCTGAAGATCATGCGTTTCCTGTCCAGAGCGGATCGATTCCATGGCGCATTTCCGCATTTCCTGGACGGCAGAACGGGAAAAGTGATTACACGCTTCGGGAAATACGATGATGGCGGCGATCTCGTCGAAACAGCATTTCTGATGCAGGGGCTTTTAGCTGCGCGACAGTATTTCACCCAGAATATCGCGGCAGAGAAGGAGATCCGGGAAACAATTACCTTATTATGGAGGTCAGTCGAATGGGATTGGTACCGCAAGGACAGCCGCAGCAGTTTTCTGTACTGGCACTGGTCACCCAAATACGGATTTTATTTGAATCACCCGTTAGTAGGATGGAATGAGACGATGATCGTTTATCTGCTCGCGATCGCGTCGCCTACTCATCCCATCCCAGCCACGATGTATCACACCGGATGGGCGGGACAGTCGGAGCGGGCGGTCCGATATCGTCGCTGGTGGAGTCGCACCAGCCAAGGTGATCACTACGTCAATGGAAATACCTATTACGACATCAAACTCGATGTCGGAGAGGGAAATGGAGCAGAACTTTTCTTTACCCACTACTCCTTTCTGGGCTTTGACCCTCGCGACAAGAAGGATGCCTACACAAACTATTTCAAAAACAATCGCAACATTGCGCTGATCAGCCACGCTTATGCTATCGCTAACCCCGGAAAGTACGTTGGCTACGGGGATGATTCGTGGGGGCGTTCCGCTGGCATCAATGCGGCTGGCGGGCGCGCCTACCCGCGGGACGACAATGGAACGATCACTTGCACGGCGGCGCTCGCTTCGTTTCCGTACACCCCGCTTGAATCCATGAAAGACCTGAAACATTTCTATCGAGATCTCGGCGAAAAGCTGTGGGGGAATTATGGTTTTCGGGACGGCTTCAATCTTTCAGAAGACTGGGTTGAGGACGTGTACATAGGACTTAATCAGGCTCCCATTGTCGTGATGATTGAGAATTATCGGTCTGGCCTCATTTGGAAGCTCTTTATGTCGAATGCGGAAATCAAGCCAGCTCTGGATGGAATCGGTTTCCAATCTGATTTAGAAAACACAGCTTCCGCGAATCAATAAGCCTCAGACCCTCTGAAACTCTCGGTATTTTGCAAAGCCCTTCTTTCGCAATGAGCCGAAGGCAATCCTGCCGAAGCAGGGGCGGCGACTACGGACAAACCTCAAACGAGGCGTTACACTAACAATCTACTTGGCACAGAATATCGGTCAGCTCACCCCCGCTGTTCATACTTCGGAGCTAACGTATCGCGCAGCCAATCACGAGCCTCGCGCAACGGTTTGCGCCACTCTTGGTTCCATCCGGGACGGCCGCCCTAATCGCAGCCACCGTTGCCTCGCCAGCGCTCAATGCCGTGGATACAAATCCATGAACTGTTCTCGAATATCTCGACTCGGTGGATCGGGGGATTCCATTCCACGTATTCTCCCTAATTTGTGAGTTGAGCAAGCGGGTTCGACTCGATGTTATTGAGGGTGGAGGCAAGTGCAATTTCGCCGAATCGGTGATGACCATAGATCTCTCCATCCCGTCGCGATATGCACCAGCTCCGGCCACGGCCGGAGCTCTTCTGCGAAGCCGGCTATGAGTCGCTTGGCGAATCCCTCCCCATTGGCCAGCAGGTCTTCGAAGGCGACAGCCCGCGAAATCGGGCCGTCACAAGAAAATAGGCTTGATTTTCCGGCCAGAGGACAGATTCAGCCGATAGGGGCAAGAGGGATCAATCCGTTCTCTGCTCACATCTTTCCTATTTTGGCCCCTTGTCAAGCGCACCGGGAAGGCAAGAACGGCAGGCGATCGTGGAGGAGCGCATTAGACCCACGTTGCTGCCGACGGCGCCGAAGGTCAAAGTGAATCTAAGATAAGAGGCAACTTAGCCGAAGAAGTTTTGCTTTGGCCCCGCACGAATTCAAGTTATTCAAATGAGCCGATTATTTTTCGGCGGGCTGTTCGTTTGTTCGTTTGAACTCAAGATTTCGATTCAAGGCCGCGCAACGTCGTTCCGCATGTCCTTTAGCTGGTCCTCGAGCTCGGACAATTCCAGCATCCGCGCTGTGTGCTCATGGTCACTGCATGCACAAAGGCTACGTTCAATTTCCATGTGCTTGCGAGCCAATCTGAGCTGCTCGCGCGCCGCCTCCAAGTACACGCCACTCTGCGATCTATCGAGATAGATCCTCGAAAGTGAGAAGGCCATTCGATAAAGATGTTCCATCGATCCGATCCGAGCCAAGACGAGAGCACGCTGGCCGTTTGTGCCATCTACGGGAGGCGCCGACCTGCCCAGATTCTCAAGTCGAAAGGCGGCATAGGAAAGCATGTCGGTCAAACCCCTTAGACCGACAGATTCGTCGTCTAGAACACATGTGCGGTCAGCCAAGGCACCTGGGGCTGCATGCTCATCCGGCTGGCAAGAGCCTTTTGTGATTTCGTAAAGCATGCGGGACGAGAATCGTATCGACGCACTCTCTAGAACCAGGTCCTTCGCCTCCAAGTCTGCATTCGACGAGTCATGCATGAGCGCGTTCTCGTACGCGTCGGCCAGAATATGAGCAAGCTGCCTCAAATTGTTGATATCACTATTGCTATCGTTCATTGGGTGGCCCCTCGAGAAGTCTGCGAAATAAGCGTCCTCGGACAACATGCTTGGCACCTCGGCCATCGTGACGATCACGCCAATCCCCAATGCCCACTTGGTCCAGTGATATCGACGGTGTGTTCCGATTGATACTGGAAGAGTGGAGACGAGCGGGAATGTAATCGGCTCTACGCGGACCGGATTCACTCCCGTAGCCATAAATCACCTTCTCTGCGCAACGAGTCTCCGGACGTAGATCTCAAACAAAAAGCCGGCAACACCGTGCCCCAGATTAGCCCGGGCCACGCGCACTCCGGATGACATCGACAGGGCAGGCAGACCACTAGCTTGGGCGGCACACTGCACCTTACGAGACATCCGTATATTCTCTCATTTTTGCGGCAATACTGAGCAAAATCGCTCTCTCATTCGAAATGCCCAGGAACAACTGGATCAAAACGGGTTGCGCACTGAGCTCGCCATCGTTTGTGAAGTACCCGGCACGGTAGGTGACCAAAAGCCGTATCGTCGAAGCGAAATTGCCGTGCGATGGCTACTGAAAGCGATATCCCGGTTTGGGCGTGCAGCGGTAGATCCGCCCTTGGTCGGGATTGACTCCGGCATTGCAGGTAGCCCAACTTAAGAAAAGCGAGGGTCCGAGCGGAAAAATGATGGTGTGTCCGTCGAGGTCCGCCTCAATGCTCACACTCTCGGCAGCGGAGGGCAGGGTGAAGGAGAGTCCCTCCCCAAAGATGACGGGATAGGACCACTGTTCCATTTGACTCATCCCGGAACGAAGGACCTCGGCCTCTAACAGAAAAGTGGCGGTTTCGGACCAGTTCCGGGCCGACGCCGTGATGATCTGGTCGCCCTGCGAGAGGCGATAGGCCTCAATTTTTGTGAAGGGACAAGGGCCAGCAATACATGAGGCACGGGCGTTACGAAATGCATTGCCCGGGCCCGCATCCAAAATAGTCGAACCCAAGGCTGCCTTCCATTTACCGTCAGGTGAGCAGAGGGACTCACCCTTGCAAGGTACGTTGCCCTTGTTCTCAACCTCGAAGATTTTAACTGCACTCCCCACATTCAGCTCGGTCATGGCCTTGTCCGTATACCTTACCCGCACGTTGGCGACCTTAACTTCTGGTTGATTCTCCGGAGCAGTATTGCCGGTCAGCGGAACGAGATGGACGACGTAAAGCTTGCTGGTCACAAAATCGTTCAGGTAAAGCGGGTGGTACTGCGGGTGGCGAAAGACGAGGACAATAGCGTGCCCCTTCCGAATAGGTTTGCGCAGCCTGAGAAGGAAGAACCCGGAAGAATCAGACGTGGTGTCGGAGGTAGCGAGGTCGCCAGCGGAAATTGCAACTCCTGCGATCGGCCTCTGTTTTCGGGGGTCCGAATCCTGTACGAGGATGGCTCCTTGAAGAGAGATCGCTTTTTGTCTTTGCCAGCGGATCAGCGCCAGGGTGATGATGAGCACAACGGCGACAAGAAGAGCGATCCAAGCTTCGATTTTGTGGGAACGAGTCATCTGTACATCATCAACGTCACAATCTCTATATGATGATAGCTGGGTCGGGAACGTTCCCGCTGGTGCGGCAACGGCGGAGCCTTCACTGGCGTCCTTTACGGATGTCGTAAACCCAGAAATAATTGTCCTTATGCTCTGTCCGTATGATTACATTCAATTGTTTTCGGTCCTTTTCCAAGCTTTCATGATCAACGGAAACGCAAACGCATGACTGGCGCCAAACACGCTCCGCTATCGCGCCGGCAGATACTGCGTCAGATTCTGGGGACGAGTCTTTGCCTGCCCTTTGCAGCTAGCCTGCCCGCTTTGGGCGCGGAGGCCCGCCTCTCTACGCCAGTTGGCAAAGCTGCCGGGGCACTTGTCCTATCACCCGAAGACAATCGGTTTCTGAACGACTTGGAGGCGGCGAGTTTTCTTTTTTTCTGGGAACAGGGCAACCCCACAACGGGGATGGTCAAGGATCGCTGCAATGTTCACGATCCCAACCGAGCAGACGCCTCCAGCATTGCCGCGACGGGCTTCGGCCTTACGGCTCTCTGTATTGGAGACAAGCGCGGTTTCATCTCCACGAGCGATGCACTGGACCGTGTCCTTATCACTCTCCGCTTCCTTTGGAAGGGGCTGCCCAACCAGCGCGGATTTTTCTACCACTTCGCCAACCCCAAAACGGGGCAACGCATGTTCGACTCCGAAGTGTCTTCCGTGGATACGGCGATTCTCTTGTGCGGGATTCTTACCTGCCGCGAGCACTTCGGCGATCCCGACCTCGCAACCCTTGGAGATCTGATCTTCAACCGCGTGGATTGGACCTGGCTGTCCGAGGACACGTCCCTGCTAACCCACGGGTGGACACCAGAAACCGGATTTCTTCGCTCGCGGTGGGATGACTACAGCGAATTGATGATGATGTATCTGCTGGGCATGGGTTCGGCGGCTCATCCGCTAAGACGGGAAACTTGGAACGCATGGAAGCGTTTGACGTTTGAATATGACGGCATGCGATATATCGGTTCCTTTGCGCCGTTGTTCGTGCACCAGTATTCGCAGGCGTGGTTTGATTTTCGCGGCCGACGCGACAAGTACGTGGACTATTTCAAGAATTCTGTCACCGCCACCGAAGTCCACCGGCGTTTCTGTCTGGAGTTGGGGCAGCAGTTCCCCGATTACAGCGACGACCTGTGGGGGATTACGGCTTCCGACTCCGAGCACGATGGCTACGTTGCTTGGAGCGGACCTCCCGCCACCGGACCCATTGATGGCACCGTCGTTCCGAGCGCGGCTGGCGGATCGCTGCCGTTCCTCCCCGCAGCCACAATGCGTGTTTTGAAGACCATCCGAAACCGCTACCCGTTGGCCTGGAGCAAGTACGGGTTCGTAAACGCATTCAATCCCCTCAAGAACTGGTATGACTCCGATGTGATTGGGATCGACACTGGAATCATCTTGTTGATGGCTGAGAATCTGCGGACCGGGTTTGTCTGGGACACCTTCATGAAGACCGCGGAAGCGCAGCGTGGAATGCAGAGAGCAGGGTTCGAGAAATACTAGCGTTGTACCGCGCGAACCGTCGTTTGATGGCTTAGATCAGCCAGCCTGGTTTGCCTGGAATGGATTCGGCTACACTCGGAGTATCCGCCACTTCGGCTCACACCTGGGTCGCGTTGTTTCGAGTGCCGAGGGCAAGTCCTAGGAATTCGACGTGAAATAGCTGTAGTATGGGCGAACGGTCCAGCTGAAAGAGAATATTGCTCAGTTCTCTATTCAGGTGTGCCCGCTAAACCCCCGAAACGGTTTCGTCATCTTTAGATCTACTCACTATCCGAAGGACTCGAAAATGGCCGATCGGGAAAATTTCTGGGGCGGGTGGCGCGAGCGTCTCGCAGCGCTTCGCAATGTGCCCCCGGTCCTTAGGATCGTCTGGCAGTCAGGCCCGCTTGTCGTATCCCTAGGATTAGTTTTCCGCCTGATCAGCTCGCTCATACCCCTCGCGGCCCTGTGGATTACAAAACTCATCATTGACGGTATCGTCGTTGCCGTTTCCAGTCATCAGCCCGTGAAACCTCTACTGTGGTGGTTGGTTGCGGCAGAGTTCGCCATTGCCATTTTCGGCAGCATTCTCGGCCGAACTATTGACTATGTCGATGCTTTACTGGCGGACAAATATACCCGCCACATCAGCATTCGCGTGATGAAACACGCCGCGGAGCTGGATCTCATGGCTTATGAAGATCCAGTTTTCTACGACCGGCTTGAGCGGGCGCGGGTGCAGGCCACCGACCGGCTGGGTATGATTCAGTCAATCGGGCGATTGGTGCAGCAGGTGATTACCGCTGCCTCTCTGTCGGTTTCCATTCTCGTGTTTTCGCCATGGCTTTTGCTGTTGCTGATTGCGGGTATTCTTCCGGCATTTCTCGGCGAAAGCCACTTCGCATTTCTTGGATATGCCAGAAACTTCCGCCAAACCCCTGTCCGCAGAGAACTCGACTACCTGCGTGTACTGGGAGGAAGCCGGGAAGCGGCCAAGGAGCTCAAACTTTTTGGGCTGAAAGATTTCCTCATCGGACGGTTCACGCGCCTTTCGGATCAGATTTATCGCGAAAATGTTGATCTAGCCCGCCGCAGGCTGATTGCAGGATCTTTTTTATCCATGATCGGCACTGCCGGTTACTACTCAGCCTATGTCTATGTTATTTGGCGGACTGTAACCGGATCGCTGAGTATCGGCACGCTGACTTTTCTGACCGGCGCGATTGTGCAGGCGAGTGGCAACATCCAACAGATTTTCTCTTCGCTTTCCAGTATTGCGGACCAGGCACTGTTCCTCACCGACCTGCTTGCATTTTTTGAAATGCAGCCCACCATCCGCTCCAAGCCCCATGCACTACCAGCTCCTCGCCCAATCGTGCGCGGATTCGAATTTCGCAATGTTTCGTTCCGCTATCCGGGAACTTCCCGGCTGGTGCTTAACAGCTTGGATTTTCATCTTCGCGCCGGAGAGCGTGTCGCACTGATCGGGAAAAACGGCGAAGGCAAGACCACCCTGGTGAAGTTGATGACGCGACTCTACGATCCGGTCGAAGGCCAGGTCCTGTTGGATGGGGTGGATCTTCGGGAGTACAAGCTCGAGGATCTTTACCGCGAAATTGGCGTAATCTTTCAGGATTTCATGCGCTATGAAATGACTGCGCGCGAAAACATCGCTGTCGGACGGATCGATGAGATCAATAACTTGCCTCTCCTGAAAACAGCGGCTGATAAGAGCATGGCCGACGAAGTCATCGAGAGACTTCCTCGCGATTACGAGCAAATGTTGGGCCGACGCTTTGAAAATGGCGTGGACCTATCGGGCGGCGAATGGCAGAAAATCGCGCTCGCGCGCGCCTACCTTCGGGATGCGCAAGTTTTAATTCTGGATGAGCCCACCGCTGCGCTCGATGCGCGCAGCGAATTTGAAGTTTTTCAGCGGTTTGCCGAACTTACCGCAGGAAAGTCAGCCCTCTTTATCTCGCATAGATTTTCAACCGTACGCATGGCAGATCGCATCGTTGTCCTGGAAAACGGGAAGATTGCCGAGGATGGCAACCATGAAGAGCTATTGAATCTTGGTGGACGCTACGCAGAAATGTTTGAAATGCAAGCTGCCAGCTATCGATAGGAATTCAGACACGGGAACATCCAATGCCGCAGAATACACATTTAGAAAGTATCAGTGCAGAAGCGGAACGCCTGCCGGAGCCCGTTCATGCGGCCCGGAATCCGCAAGTAATACATAAAGGTGCAGCAGAACTTGCGCGTACTCTAACGTGGCTGCCAAACTCTCCTTCGTCGCACACATTTGCTGAGCGCAGCCGTGTTCTCGCGCATGATTTCAAGCCGATATTTACAGCCCTGGAATTGCCGGCGCCGGAAGTGCCGATCTCCGATGATTTCCGCTGGCTTTACGACAACAGCCGCCTTCTGTACGCGGAACTCCAGAATACAGCCTCAATCAAATCCCGAGCGGAGATAACGCATGTTCGTACCCCGAATGGCGAAACCGTTCCCCGAGTGCTGGCCCTCGCAGAGGGATTTCTTGAGCTGGTTTCCAACGAGTTCAGCGAACAGGAATTCACTTTGTTTTTGGAAGTTTTTCAGCAAACCACAGTCTTGCAACTGCGCGAGCTTTGGATGGTTGTCTCGGTGCTTAAGCTGGTTCTTCTGGAGCAAATTGCTGCGCGTGGCAAGCGCCTTCTAAGCGATCCAAATGATGACTCGCAGGGTGTGGGTATTTGCGTGCGTAGTCTGCGGGACATTGGACAAACGACCTGGAAGGATGCCCTCGAGCCGCTCATGGTGATCGACCGTGTGTTACGGCAGGACCCGGCCGACGCCTACGGCCGAATGGACTATGAAAGCCGCGATTTTTACCGAAACCGGGTATCAAATATCGCAGAGCATTCCGATTTTGCAGAGGTGGAAGTTGCGAAGGCAGTCGTGGCTTTGGCCGAGGAAGCGAGGCACCATACTTGCGAACAGCCGCGCACTGCTCTACGAGAGGCTCACGTCGGTTATTACCTTATAGATGAGGGAAGATCGCTTCTCCATCAGAAAGTACGGTTCCGTCCCCCATTTGGTCAGAAGATTCAGGGACTATTGCGTAAACATCCCGATGAATGTTTCTTGATGGGCATACAACTTCTGACGCTTGCCATCATGTCCATGGCGGTTATATTCCTCACCGATTCCTACCATTCGCTTGCCCTTATTTTGTTTTCGATGCTGATCTTGTTCTTGCCGAGTTCACAGAGCGCAGTGCAGCTCATGAATTATCTGGTCACGTCGCTGCTGCCCGCGGAAATTCTTCCTAAACTCGATTTCACGGAAGCGATTCCTGACAATTGCGTCACCATGGTCGCTGTCCCTAGTCTGCTCCTGAGCGAACAACAAGTGCGGGAGTTAGTTGAGAACCTGGAAGTGCGCTTTCTAGGAAACCATGATCCCAATGTCCATTTCGCGCTTGTGACCGATTTGCCCGATTCTCGTGAACCTGCTCGGGAAGACAATCCACTCATCACGCTCTGCTCGGACTTCATCCGCGAATTAAATGAAAAATACGCGAGTCAGAACATGGGTTCGTTTTTTCTATTTCATCGGCATCGTGTTTACAACCCGCGCGAGAAATCGTGGATGGGATGGGAACGTAAGCGCGGCAAATTGCTCGACCTCAACAAGCTGCTGCGAGGACAATATGACAGTTTCCCGGTGAAAATTGGCGAGCTCTCAATCCTCCCGAGTGTTCGGTTTGTGATTACGCTCGACTCGGATACGGAGCTTCCACGAGGCACGGCGCACCGCATGGTCGGAGCTCTGGCGCATCCTCTGAACCAAGCCATCATCGATCCACAAACAAATACTGTGGTTGCCGGATATGGCATTTTGCAACCGCGGGTCGGCGTCAGCGTGCAAAGCACTGCCCGCTCGCGGCTCGCAGCCATCTACGCGGGGGAGACGGGTTTCGATATCTATACCCGCGCGATTTCCGACGCTTATCAGGATTTGTATCGAGAGGGCAGCTTCACGGGAAAAGGAATCTATGAAGTGGACGCTGTTCATCGAGTCCTGGACCGCCGTTTTCCCAGAAATTCTCTTTTGAGTCACGATCTGCTCGAAGGAGCGTATGCGCGTGCGGGCTTGGTGAGCGATATCGAGGTAATTGAAGATTATCCCTCCCACTACAGCGCTTTCAATCGCCGCAAACACCGCTGGTTGCGCGGGGATTGGCAGATTGCGGGATGGTTGTTTCCTCATGTGCCGGGCGAATCGGTGGACCGCGTGTCCAATCCGATTTCGATCATTTCGTGGTGGAAGATTTTCGACAATTTGCGCCGCAGCTTGGTGGAACCGGCAACATTCTTGCTGCTAGTAGTTGGGTGGTGCATGCTCGGCAGCCCGCGGTGGCGATGGACGTTGGCTACAATTTGTATTTTATTCCTACCCACATGGCTCCAGTTTGGCTTCAACCTGCTCCGTGCTCTTTTCGGCCTTAATTTAACTGTCGCCCGAGATGCGCTAAGTGCGTTCTACACGGCTAATGTCAATCTTCTTTTTACGTTGATCTTCCTCGCCCATCAGACCATGCTCACGGTTGATGCAGTTGTGCGAGCGCTGGTCAGGCGCTTTGTCACGCAAGATCGGCTTTTGGAGTGGGAAACAGCGGCGGAATCGGAGCTTACTACTCGAGGCCGCGCGCCGCTGGACGTGTATCTCAACTGGATGCCCTTACTTTCGATCATGTTAGGACTTCTTGTGTGGTCTGTGCGGCCACAGGCGCTCCCGACTGCGCTGCCGATCTTATTGCTGTGGGCTTGCAGCAAGCTGGTATCCAGTTGGCTTAATCGTCCTCCGGCCACGGCACGTAATCAAGCTTCTCCTAAAGACGTAGCATTTCTTCGGCGTACGGCTTTGAAAACCTGGCGATATTTTGCCGAGTACAGTACCGCGGAGCACAACTGGTTGATACCGGACAACGTTCAGGAACAACCTGCCGCAATAGCGGCACGGGTATCGCCCACAAACATCGGGTTTTTACTCAATGCGCGGCAGGTGGGCTGTGAATTCGGATATCTAACGGTGCCGGAATTTTCTGAACAGACTCTCCGAACATTGGCCACAGTATCGAGTCTGAAAAAGCATCGCGGACATGTACTGAACTGGTATGACACTCGTACCCTTCAGCCTTTGGCTCCTCTTTTTGTTTCCTCGGTGGATAGTGGTAACTTGCTGGCTTCGCTCTGGACTTTGCAGCAAGGGTGCGTGGAGCGGTTACAGCAGCCAGTATTGCAATCGCGGTTGTCAGAAGGATTGCTCGACTATCTCCGTGTGCTGTTCGCTGGGCGTGCTTTTCCGCTAAAGTTGCTCTCGACCTGCGAACGGCAACGCAATACGGACAATTGGTTGCAATCAATACTCGGCTTGCCCGAAACAGTTTTCGAGCAAACTCACCAAACTATTGCCAAGTCCAAACAAGCAGCCCAAATAGGATGGTTTGCCCAGGAAGCCGAATTGCGGCTTCGCAGCATTCAGCAGGCAGTGAGTGAATATGCTCCGTGGTTTTCGCCAGAGTTTGCAGCTTTGCGGGATGATGCCACTCTCAACCTTAGACTGATGGACAGCATCGCGCTGCAGCAACTGCCGCAATTCATAGACCAACTGATCAGCCAGATCGAATGGGTACTCCATTCCACGGCCCAAGAACAAGGACTTTTGTATGAACGCCTTCGCGACCAACTTCTCAAAGCGCGGGCGAACACGGAGCGCTTGATCGCCGATCTTCGAATGATCGCGAATATGTCGGGGAAGCTTGCCGACGAAATGGACTTTAAGTTCTTGCTCAACAGCCGTCGCAAACTCGTGTCCGTGGGCTTCGATGTGGAAACACATCATCTGCATCCTGCTTGCTACGACCTGCTTGGTACAGAGTCTCGCACCGCTGTCTTTGTCGCCATCGCGAAGGAAGATATTCCGCAAGAGAGCTGGTTCCTGCTTGGCCGAGCACACACTCTGGATGGGGGACGGCCTGTGCTGCTCTCTTGGACTGGAACTTTGTTCGAATACTTAATGCCTTCGCTTTGGATGCGTTCCTACTCCAATACGCTTTTGGAGCGCTCGCGGGCGACCGCCGTACGTTCGCAACAGACATACGCTGCACGAAAAGGCGTTCCTTGGGGCATTTCCGAATCCGCTTATTTCAAACTGGACGAGGCCGGAAATTACCAGTACTACGCTTTTGGCCTTCCTCATCTTGCACTGCGCAAACGAGAGATGAATGCACTGGTGATATCCCCTTATTCAACATTTCTCGCGCTGGATACTGATCCGGTGGGAGCGGTGCGCAATCTACGCAGAATGGCTGACATGGGATGGTTCGGGAGCCATGGCTTCTACGAAGCCGCAGACTTCACCTCTATACGGCGCAAATTCTGGCAGGATCGTCATCAGTTGGTACGGTGCTGGATGGCCCACCATCAAGGGATGAGCCTTTTGGCCTTGGCCAATTTCCTGAATGACAGCGTTGTGCAGGAGTGGTTTCACGCTGAGCGGCGTGTGCAGGCAACAGAACTACTACTACACGAGAAACCGGTCGTGCATCTACGACGACGAGATATACCGCGCAGACTTGATGCGGCATGACTCAAGATCTCGATAAAATCGCCCTACATCAATATCCATGACGGAAAGACGCTCGCACTGCAGCCTCCGACGCTACCGTTACTGCCACACCAGTACTAGCTGGAACCTCGCTCTTGACCAGATCAGTCTTCCCTTCTACCTGCTGTCTGGGTAGGGGATTGATGTCGGTCTGAAAGGTCTCACGCCCGGGACACACTCTGAAAAGGCTGGCGTCGGCGGTTCAACTCCGTCCCTGGACCACCATCATTCTAAATAACTTGGGCGCTTTCGCCACGATTGGCTCATCGTCCGGGCCATCGGACGGACTAGACAGCCAACTCCGATGTTGAATCTACGAACTGGTGGTTTTGAACAATTTCGCAAGATTGTTGATATCGGCAGGGCTCGCGTCGCCGATCACGAAATAGCGAAGTCCACCTTGATTCCATGTTGCGATGTTGAACGACAGCTCTTTTGTCGCGGAAGAGCTTTCGTCCCATCCACGCCGGAACGCTCCTTCCTGGAACACGAACACGGAAATTTCGTGTTTGCGCACGGTGTAGATTAAATGTGCGCCGGGTGATTGACCGGCGTAGGTCATGCGGCCTCCGAGGAGGGTAAATTCGGAGTTCTGGACTTCCGGCAAATCGAAGGCGAAGGGGATCTTTCCTTGAAACCAGGGCTTCACTGTGTGGCGATCCGTGGACACCACATCGACTCGCGATGAGCTGGCCAGCGCCGCGACATGCAAGTCCGCGATTTCGCCGTAAGCCTGCTCTCTATGGGATCGCTGCATTTCCGCGTAGGTTGTGAGCAAGCTCGCGACCGCGAGAATCGATAGCGCTGCCGCAAGCATCCACGTTAGCCGAAAGCTGCGCTGTGGTTTTGTTGCAATTTTGCCTTGAATCCGGCGCCGAAATTCAGATGTTGGAGCGAATCGCTTTCCGGCTGCAGCCTGAATGCCGCGCTTCAGCTGCACGCGCGCAAGAGCATCTGCCGCGCATGAGGAGCAGCTGTGCACATGAGTGTCAAAGGCGCGCATCTCCTCCGAGGGAAGCTCACCATCGAGATAGGTGTCGAGTTTTGCCTTCCAAGACTCACAAAGCACGGTTCGTCCCCTTTGTAATCGCCGCTGTCGCTGATCCTTCTTGCACTTGCAACTGTGGCCGCAGGCTATCGCGTAACGTTTTTCTGGCACGCGATAAACGCGACATCACCGTGCCTATAGGAATGGAAAGCGTTTCGGCAATTTCCTGATACGACATCTCCTCCACCTCACATAGAAGGATGATCTCGCGGAAATATTCGGGCAGGTCATCGATCGCTTTCTGCAGCAGCTCGCGGTTTGAGCGCTCAAATAGGATCGTTTCCGGCGTGTCGCTCTCAACCGCCAGTTCAGGTCCGTCCTCCTCGTTATCAAGAGGTACAGTCATGGTCACTTTCAATCCAGTGCGCGAGGTCAAGAACGTGTTGCGCAAGATGCGATACATCCACGCCCGGAAATTCGTCCCCAACTCGAAAGACGGGAACCCTTTCAAAGCCTTGGCGTAGGTTTCCTGAACCAGGTCTTCGGCCTCTTCGCGATTCCGGGTCAGCCAGTGGGCGAAGTTGTACAACTGGTCGAAAAGCGGCATCGCCAGTTCTTCGAAGGAATCGGATTGATGGCCCGCTGCGGACATCCACACAAGATTAAACCAGCACGGAGGACTTTTATTCCCTTGGATAACAATAATTTCCGGGGAAACAAAGCACCGTCTGGTCGGCTATCGGTCTGAGCTGCGAAAGCGGCTGGTAAACTAACACCAACCATGTTCCAGCGCACGCCGCTTACACGACGCGAGATGCTGACCTCCGCTGCCTTTGGGCTGTTGAGTTTGCCCAGTCTTGGGTCGCTGGCGTGGGCGTCGCGGCGGAGGACGTTTCGACTTTTTCTGGAACGAAGCCAGCAGCACGACTGGCCAAGTCCGGGATCGCGCGCTGCTCAATGGCAACGACCAAAGGCGAGTCGCCAGTATTGCGGCTACCGGCTTTGGACTCACCGGACTGTGCATCGGCGAATCCCGCGGTTACGGTAAGGCGGCGGCGATCCGGGACCGCGTGCGGCAGACGCTCCGATTTCTGAAAGTGCGATTGCCTAACGAACACGACTTCTTCTACCACTTTATTGATATCGAAACAGGGGAGCGGGTATGGAATTGCGAACTCTCCTCGATCGACAGCTCGCTGCTGCTCTGCGGCGTGCTGACGGCTCGCCAACATTTCAATGATGCCGAGATCCAGGGTCTTGCAAGTGCAATCTACGAGCGCGTGGATTGGCCGTGGATGCTCAACGGCGTCGAAACGTTCTCCATGGGATGGAAGCCGCAAGACGGTTTCCTGCGCTCGCGCTGGGAACACTATTGCGAGCTCATGATGATTTACCTGCTCGCCATTGGTTTCGCCTACGCATTCTGTTCCGAGCGAAACGTGGAAGGCATGGACACGTCCTACTGTGAAGTTTCAGGAATTCGAATATATTTCCGGCCACGATCCACTGTTTACTCATCAGTACTCGCACGCGTGGTTTGATTTTCGCCAAAAACGCGACGCGTATGCGGATTACTTCGCGAACTCGGTAACGGCAACCGAAGCGCATAAGCGGTTTTGTATTTCTCTGCGCGATGAATTTCCCGATTACAGTGCGCATCTTTGGGGAATCACTTCCTCCGATTCGGCGGCGGGCTATCAGGCTTGGGGTGGACCTCCGCGGATGGGGCGACTGGACGGCAGCGTTGTTCCATGCGCTGCTGGCGGTTCGTTGCCGTTCTTGCAGGAAGATTGCATGCTGGTGCTGCGGACGATTCGCGAGTGTTATCCGAAAGCCTGGGGACGATATGGGTTTGTCGATGCATTCAATCCTTTGACCGGCTGGTACAACCCGGATGTGCTCGGCATCGATTTGGGGATCACGATGCTGATGGCTGAAAATGCGCGCTCCGGATTTGTCTGGGACACGTTCATGAAGAATAAGGATGCGGGGCGGGCGATGGAGAAAGCTGGATTCAAGTAGCAGCTCTCAGTTTTCAGTTTTCAGTCGGTGGGAAGAGATCGCGCTTTTTTTTTCGTTTACGTTTACTCGTGGGTTATTAACCTATTGGTTATGTCCCACCCCCAATTCGCGCTAAGCTATTCTAATTAAAGTACTTAGCTCTATCCTCTACATGAATAAAGACTTCGCTGGGGTCTCTGCGATTTGGCGTGCACTTCTCGGGGTGCGGGGTCGCCGCTTTTAACTGCTTATCGTCCACTTATCGTCTACTTTTCGTCTGCTTGTCAAAGAGCCGCCGAAGATGGTTTTGCGGCGGATGATGGGTCCGTCTCTGGAGACGGGCGCAGTTTTCGATGCTGCACTGTCGGGGAATTATTGCGCGATTGCGATTTGGTGTCTGTGAGGGTGGTACAAGAAAAATGTGATGAAAAAGGCGGGTCGTGAGGCTCGAAAAATCCCATGCGCGAGACGGCCGTGGAATCCCACCCCTTCGCAAAGTGCGCGAAAAGGATGGGGCCCCGGCATCTGGGTCAAGTGTAAAGCAATTAGAAGCTGAAGCGAGCCTGGAGTTCAACTACGCGACCCGCCAGCCCGGACGTCGCCGTGCCGAACAGCGGTTGCGCAGCTGGGGTAGGTGAGCCACAACACTGATTACTGATGATGGTCGAGTTGCTGCCAAAAGTGAACGGCGCTAGATTGAGCTTGTTAAAAACGTTATAGGCGGTCATCCGCAGCTGGATGCTCCCTGCTTCTCCGATGACCTTCATGGTGGGCAGGCGGAAATTCTTCAGGACGCTGAGATCAATGTCCTGATACCGCGGTCCGCGGAAACTATTGCGTCCGATCCCCGGAGGGGCCGGAGTGTTGCCTATGGCCACGGTCTGCAGGGTGAAGTAGGGGTTCGGTTGATTTGCAGCCGCGGCAGCCGCCGCGAGCGGAAAATTGCTTGCTATTGGGGGCAGAAATGCCGAGGTTTCGTGGTTGTCCCCGGCGGCGCCGTTGTAGGCGATCGGCCTGGTCGGACATAGACTGCTCGATCCGAGCACCGCGCAGAGGTTGCTTGCAACAGGGGTCCAAGGGAAACCGGAGTGAAACTGGTAAATTCCGTTGAGTTCCCAGCCGCCAGCAACCGTGCCCAAGAAATCCTTACGGGCGCGAAAGATCGGCAAGTCCCAGACCGCATAAGCCCGGAAATTGTGTGTGGCATCGTAGTCCGACGGGCCTCGCTCGGTGTGGTCATTGATGGGATAGGTCTGGTTGGTTACGAAACCGGGGCCTTCCGCCGAAAGTTGATCAAGCGACTTGCTGTAGGTGTATTGGACGTTGGCCGAGACTCCATGGTGGAAGCGATGTTCAAACTGAGTCAACAGTGCATTGAAACTTGAGTTGGTGTCGGGCGTGAACGTAAATATCTGGTTGACACTGGGGTTTAGCTGCGGGTAAAAGTAGGCCAAGTTCTTGATCCGCGTCAGGTGGTGGCCAGCGCTACCCTGGTAGCCCACTGTCAATACCCAGTCTTTTGGCAGGCTGTACTGCATCTGCGTGGAATAAAGGTAGACGTAAGGAACAGGCATGTTGACGGGGTTGGAATAGATGTTGGGCGGGCTGTATGCTCCCCCCCCCGGTATGGGCAAACCGTTGGACCCAAGTCCCGTTGCCAACTTAGGATTTCCCGGATAGCTCAACGGGTTATTGCTGGTGCCAGTGTTGAAAAGAATCTGGCCGTTGACAAATGGGCTATTGAACGTGCCACAACAGATTCCATAGCTGGCTACATCAGGCGGATTATTGCGGGTATTGTTGAAGGTATTGTCATCGAAGCGGTCGTAAGCGATCCCGAAGCCTCCGCGAAAGACAAGCTTGCTGTCATACTTCGTGGGACTCCATGCGAAACCCAGGCGAGGGCCGAAGTGTTTCCAAGTCTTGTTCCACATCTGCTTGGGATTAATTTCCGATCCGGCCAATAGCCCCGTGACGGGGCTGCTGGTGGGCACGAAGTTCGTAAGAGCTCCTTTCGCCTCAGTCGGCGGAGCGAAATATTCCCAGCGCAACCCGAGATTCACCGTTAGGTTCGGGCGAAGCTTCCAGTCGTTTTGTACGAATAGCCCGTAATTGGACGACCTGAAATATTCTGGACGCTTGATGGGTGCGGCCCCCGTTATTGGATTCACTTCAATCTGTTCGAAAATGGGTGTTCCGTTGGCAAAGTTCCAGAGACCCTGGAAAACCTGATCAGGTCGAGCGCCACCGATCAGAGAATCGTTGTCTTCTTCGCGGCTGAACTCAAAACCAAACTTCAAAGCCTTGTTGCCGATCACCTTGGAAAGCACATCGCGAAACGCGAACGTATTTTCTCCCGCGATTGCCGGAGTATTGTCTCCCTGCTGCGCTCCATAGCGAACGCGGTCTCCCTCCGGAAGGCCTTGAATTTCGATGCGCGGGATGGCCCAGTTGACCTGAGGGTTGGCAGTGATGCCATTGTAGGCA
>Ga0185299_10001070_pt1 | contig 60139 bp, 61 predicted proteins | sample PaiPotPPA55metaG_FD_128002 | JGI IMG/M metagenome (GOLD analysis project Ga0185299, IMG submission 128002) | Iron sulfur acid spring bacterial and archeal communities from Banff, Canada, to study Microbial Dark Matter (Phase II) - Paint Pots PPA... ... | reverse complement strand
TGACGAAGGAAGAGGGCGGGCGGCACACGCCGTTCTTCACGGGGTACCGGCCGCAGTTTTACTTCCGAACGACGGACGTGACGGGAGACGTAAAGCTGCCGCAGGGAGTGGAGATGGTGATGCCGGGAGACAACATATCGGTCGAGATATCGCTGATCACGCCGGTAGCGCTCGAGAAGGGATTGCGATTCGCGATTCGCGAAGGCGGCCACACAGTCGGCGCCGGCGCGGTTGCCGAGATCATCGAGTAACCATGCCCAACGGAGAAAAAATTCGGATTCGTCTGAAGGCATACGACCACCGCATTCTCGATCAATCGACGAAAGAGATTGTCGACACAGCGAAGCGTACCGGCGCTGACGTAGCCGGTCCTATTCCGCTGCCAACGGTCATAAACCGCTGGACCGTGCTGCGCTCGCCACACGTGGACAAGAAATCACGGGAGCAGTTTGAGATGCGCACACACAAACGCTTGATCGATATTCTCGAACCCACTCCGGATACGGTCGATGCGCTGATGAAGCTCGATCTGCCGCCGGGCGTGGACGTTGAGATCAAGGCTTTTGGACGCGAACATTCAGTGAAGTAGCTGGAGCCCGGGTTTTCAAACCTGCGGCTTCGCACAAGTTGTGATACGTAAAGTCGAGGAAAGAGCGAACGCGATGGCGGTGACAGGCATACTCGGAATCAAGCTAGGGATGACGCAAGTGTTTGCTGACGACGGCACGGCAGTGCCATGCACGGTGCTGCAAGCGGGCCCGTGCGTCGTCGTCCAGCGGCGGACGAAAGATAAGGACGGGTACGATGCCGTGCAACTCGGTCTCGTCGAGTTCATCAAGCCGCAGCGCGTGAACAAGCCTCTGACCGGCCATTTCAAGAAGGCCGGCGTGGCTCCTATGCGCTATGTGCGCGAGGTGCGGCTTGCGGATTCAAAAGACGAAACGAAACCGGGCGACCGCGTCCTCGTGGATGGCTTCAAGATCGGTGAGTTTGTAGACGTGACTGGCGTAAGCAAAGGCAAAGGCTTCGCGGGTGGCGTAAAACGCTGGCACTATCGCGGAGGCGAAGGGAGCCATGGATCGATGTTTCATCGCGCGCCGGGCGGAATTGGCGCGAGCTCGTTTCCTTCACGCGTATGGAAAGGTCAGCACTTTCCGGGTCACATGGGCAATGAGCGAGTAACGTCGAAAAATTTGCGGGTCGTGAAAATCGACACCGACGAAAACCTGCTGCTCGTGCGCGGCGCGGTGCCGGGGCCAGCCGGCAGCTATATTTTCATCAACAAGGCCAAATCGGCCAAGTAAGTATTCGAGAGAGACGAAGAGACGACGATGCCTGTTGCGGATGTAATAAGCCTCGAAGGGAAGAAAGTCGGCCAGATCGAACTGGCGGACGACGTGTTTGGCGTGAAGGTGAATCAAGACCTTCTGCACGAAGCGGTCCGCCACTATCTCGCCGGACGCCACCGGGGAACGCACAAGACGAAAGACAAGAGTGAAGTGAGCGGCTCGGGAAGAAAACTCTGGAAGCAGAAGGGAACCGGCCGCGCGCGAGTCGGGTCTATTCGGTCGCCACTGTGGCGCCATGGCGGCACCGTGCACGGTCCTACGCCGCGCAGTTACGATTACGCGCTGCCGAAGAAAATGATTTTGGGCGCGCTGCGTTCGGCGCTTTCCGCGAAGCTCGCTGAAGAGAAATTGACGATTGTGGACGGTTGGAAGCTCGATTCGCACAAGACCAAGCCGTTCAGCGAGACGCTCGGAAAGCTGAACAACGAAACGCGGACAATTTTGCTGGTGGAAAACGGCACGAATCTCAATCTCGAACGCGCAAGCCGCAATATCGATGGCGTGACGCTGGTCCCGACGACCGGTCTTGAGCCGTATGACCTGATGCGTCATGAACATTTGATGCTGTCCCGCGAGGCAGCTGCAAAATTGAGCCGGGCGCTTTCGGCAACGAAGCCCGAAACGCCGGTCCAGATCGAGCCCGCACCGCGCGCCGCAGAAAAGAAAGAGGCTGGCGAAAAGGCCGAGGCGAAGGCGCCCGCGAAAGCGGCAGCGGCGAAGGCTGCAAAGAAACCAGCGGCGAAGAAAGAAAAGCCCAAGGCCAAGCCCAAAGGGAAGAAGGGTTAAGCGATGGCGACGAGGCTCTATCAAGTAATCAGGCGGCCGATCATCACCGAAAAAGGACTGGCCGTGAAAGAGACCCAGCATACGGTGGTGTTTGAGGTCGCATCGGATGCGTCGAAGACCGAAATCAAGGAAGCGGTGCAGCGCGTTTTCAAGGTGAAAGTGGACCACGTACGCACCGCGAATTTTCACGGCAAGTTTCGCCGCCGAGGCCGCGCTGAAGGCCACAGACGCGACTGGAAGAAGGCTTACGTCCGGCTGGCCGAAGGCGAAAAAATGATCGAGTACGCAGAGAATCTGTAGTTGCGGCAGGAACGGGAGCGAAGCGGCTCTCGCGAAGGTGAAGCAAGAGGCAATCAATAATGGCACTCAAAACATTTAAACCGTATACGCCCTCACGGCGCTTTCTGACGATGCTCGACAAGAGCGACATCACCAAGCAAACGCCGGAGAAATCGCTCGTCGAATCGAAGAAGCGCACAGGCGGTCGGAATTCGCACGGAGAAGTGACTTCCTGGCACCGCGGCGGCGGGCATGCGCGGAAGTACCGGTCAATCGATTTCCGCCGTGAAAAACTGGGAATCCCGGCAAAGGTAGCGGCCATCGAATACGATCCCAATCGCTCCGCCCGGATTGCCCTGCTGCATTATGCCGACGGCGAAAAGCGTTACATCCTTCAGCCGGTGGGCCTCGAAGTCGGAATGACGATTCAGAACGGCGAAGGGGCCGACATTCTTCCCGGAAATGCGCTCACGATCCGGCACATACCGCCCGGCACGATGGTTCATAACCTGGAGCTCTATCCGGGCAAAGGCGCGCAAGTCGTCCGGTCGGCGGGCGGTGCGGCACAACTTCTAAGCAAAGAAGGCGATTTTGCGCTCGTTAAGCTGCCGTCGGGTGAAGTGAGGAAGTTCAGTGTGGATTGTATGGCGACGATTGGCCAGCTCGGCAATCTGGATCACGAGAATGTGACGTATGGGAAGGCGGGCCGCACACGATGGCACGGAAAGCGTCCAACGGTGCGCGGCGTGGCTATGAACCCGGTGGATCACCCGCACGGCGGCGGTGAAGGCCGCGTGAAGGGCAACCACCCGCAAACTCCCTGGGGTTTCCCGACTCTGGGCGCGAAGACGCGAAAGAAGCGGCAGAGCGACCGGATGATTGTGGAGCGGCGCAAGCCGTAGTTGATGTAGCTCAGATCTTTCGGCCTGAGGATTTGTAGGAGAAGAGAAGCAAAAATGAACCCGGCGCGGCGGGTATTAGAGAGCAACCTTATGACAGCCAGTAGAACGTCTCGACGTTCGCATCGACGGACACCCCGGCGAGCGGCACGGGCGCGGAAAGCAGTTCCGCGGCGTGCGGCAAAGCCAGTGGTGAAAACCGGCTCGAAGCTCGCGCCCGCGCCACAAGTACTGTTTCGTTTGTGCAAGGCCGGTTGGGCCGTAATTGTAGAAAAAATTCCAAACGCGCAGGGGACTCGTTTCGTGTGTCCCTTCTGCCCGCTTTCGCACCGCGTGGCCGGTCCCGTAAGGGGATTCCGGAAAATGCGGCGCGCGCAGTGGGTGAAATTGCGCCGGGTCGAGGAGTAGGAAGAAAAGATGCCGCGCTCGCTTAAAAAAGGTCCGTTCATCGATAGCCATCTTCGCGAGAAGGTGGAAGCGTTGAACGAGCGAAACGAAAAGAAAGTGGTGAAAACCTGGTCGCGCCGCTCGACGATTCTGCCCGAGATGGTGGGGCACACGATCGCTGTCCACAACGGCAAGAAGTTCATCCCGGTGTATATCACCGAGCAGATGGTGGGTCACAAGCTAGGTGAATTCTCGCCGACGCGAACCTTCAAAGGGCACGCGGTAAAAGCGGCGCTCGAAAGGGCGGCAGCAGCTGCAGGCGCCCCGGCGCCAGGAGCGGCACCGGCGGGCGGCAGCAGCGGGGGCGCAGCTCCTGCGCCGAAGGCATAAACGATGGCTACAGCGATTCAGGCTCCCGGTCAGATCGAAGGCGTCGCGAGGGCTCGATTTATCCGCGTGTCACCACAAAAGGCGCGGCTGGTAATCGATTTAATCCGCGGTCAGCGGGCGGAAGAAGCGCTCCAGACTTTGCGCTTCACGAAGAAGCGAGTGGCGAAAGAAGTGGAGAAAACTCTGCGCAGCGCCATAGCCAACGCCGAACGCAAAGCCGAGGATTCGGGCGAGTCGCTCGATGTGGACGCGCTATTCGTCACGCGCTGTTTTGTGAATGAAGGGCCGCGCTGGAAGCGACTGCGTCCCGCGCCGATGGGCCGCGGTTTCCGTTATCAGAAGCGCACGAGCCACATCATTGTGGAAGTGGCGGAGCATCACCGAGCAGCGGCCGACCGAGCCGCAGCGGCAGCAGCCGAAGCGCAGGCATCGAAGGGCGTGAAGGGGGCCGTGCGGAAAGCCCGCAAGGCGCTCGAGAAGCGCGCAAAGCAACCTCAGAAGAAAAAGAAGTAGGAGGCTCGTTTGGGTCAGAAAACACATCCGTACGGTTTTCGGCTGGGCTACAACAAGGGCTGGAAGTCGCGCTGGTTCGCAAAGAAGGACTACGCCGACCTGTTGCATGAGGACGTCCAGCTGCGCAAGGTGCTGAAGGAGAAGCTCAAGTCCGCCGGCATCGACTCGATTGACGTCGAACGCGCCGCCAACAAGCTCGTCGTCCGAATCTACACGGCGCGTCCCGGCATCATCATTGGGCGCAAAGGGTCGGAAATCGACAAACTCAAGAGCGAAGTCCAGAAGCGGACGAAGCGGGAAGTGCACATCGACATTCAAGAAGTGCATCGCCCCGAATTGAACGCGACGCTCGTGGCTGAATCGATTGCGCTGCAGCTCGAAAAGCGCGTGGCCTTCCGGCGCGCGATGCGCAAAGCGGTTGACTCGGCGCTACGTTTTGGCTGCAAAGGAATCAAGGTGCGCGTGGCGGGCCGGCTGAACGGCGCGGAAATCGCGCGCAAGGAATGGTATCTCCAGGGGCGGCTGCCGTTGCAAACGTTGCGTGCGGACATCGACTTTGGCACCGCGGAAGCGCAGACGACCTACGGAGTGATTGGCGTAAAGTGCTGGATCTATCAGGGCGAGAAGATTCCCGAGCGCGGGAAGCCCGGAACCACCGCAACGGTGTAAGGAAACAGGCGACCGATTATGTTGATGCCGAAAAAGGTGAAGTACCGCAAGCAACAGCGCGGCCGGCGCAGCGGCAAAGCATGGCGCGGCGGCGCGCTGGCGTTTGGTGAGTACGGATTAAAGGCGCTCGAGCCAGCCTGGATCACCGACCGGCAGATTGAAGCAGCTCGTGTGGCGATCACGCGTTTCATCAAGCGTGGCGGAAAATTGTGGATCCGCATTTTTCCCGATAAGCCGTTCACTAAAAAGCCGGCTGAAACTCGAATGGGTAAAGGCAAAGGGCCACCGGAGCATTGGGTGGCGGTGGTAAAGCCGGGCCGTGTGATGTTCGAAATGGCGGGTGTGGATCTGGCCGCGGCCACTGAAGCGATGGAGTTGGCGGCGCACAAGCTGCCGATCCGGACGAAATTTGTAACCCGGGCGGAGGAACTCTGATGGCGCGGCGTGCAGATAAATACCGCGAGATGAATGCGAACGAGCTGGAAATCCGGCAGCGCGAGCTTTCCGAGCAGATTTTCCGCCTTCGATTCCAGCTTTCGACGGGGCAGGCGGAAGGCTTGAAGAAGCTTCGCGAAGCAAAGCGCGACTTCGCGCGGGTGAAGACGCTCTTGCGCGAGAACGAATTGAGGAAGGCGTAATGGCAAACGAAGCGGCAGCGGTTCAGCAAGCTACGCCCGCGACGCGCGGAACGCGGCAGGAACTGGTCGGCGTGGTGACTAGCGCGAAGATGCAGAAGACGATCGTGGTGAAAGTCACTCGCACCACGCAGCATCCGCTCTACCAGCGCGTGGTTCGTTCCGGGAAGAAATACTACGCGCATGATGAAGCGGGCGATGCGCGCGTGGGCGATGTGGTGCGAATTGTTTCGACGCGGCCGCTTTCGAAGTTGAAGCGCTGGCGGCTCCAGGAAGTGATTTCGCGCTCGACGCGCGTGGCATAAGCCGAAACGGCTGCCACTCGATTTCGATAGGGGAGCACGAACATGGTTCAGATGAGGACGTGGCTGACAGTGGCCGATAATTCCGGCGCTCGCCAGATCACCTGCATCCTTCCGCTGGGTGGCGACGCGGGATTGACGGCGTCGCTGGGCGACGTGATTACGGCGGCTGTGAAGGAAGCGACGCCCGACAGCCAGGTGAAAAAAGGAAAAGTGGTGCGGGCGGTGGTAGTCCGCACGCGCAAAGAGCAGAGGCGAAAAGACGGCACATATATCCGGTTTGACGATAACGCCGCAGTGCTGATTAATGATGCGAACGAGCCAATTGGAACGCGCGTGTTCGGTCCGGTAGCGAGAGAGCTGCGAGACAAGAAGTTCACCAAGATTATCTCGCTGGCTCCGGAAGTGTGGTAGCGATGAAAAAGAAAATGGAAGAGCCGATTGCAATCGGAATCCGCCATGGCGACATGGTCCGGATCATGGCGGGGCGCGCGAAAGGCAAGTCGGGCAAAGTCCTGTCGGTAAACCGGCTGAAGAATACTGTGACGGTGGAGCACGCGAACATCATCAAGAAGCACACGCGGCCGAACCCATCGAAAAATATCAAGGGCGGGATTCTCGAGAAAGAAGGCCAGCTGCATATTTCAAACGTGATGCTGGTCTGCCCCGGATGCGGCAAGCACGCACGGGTGGGGCACACGGCGTTGCCGGACGGCACAAAGGTGCGAGTCTGCCGGCGCTGCAACACGACATTTGAAAACTAGGATTGGAACAATGATTAGCCGTTTGCACGAAAAATACCGAAAAGAAGCCATTCCGGCGTTATCAAAACGCTTTGGCTTTACCAACACGATGGCCGTGCCACACGTCAAGAAAGTGACGGTGAATATCGGTTTGGGCGAAGCGAGCGCCAACGTGAAATTGCTGGACACGGCTGCGGCGGAGCTCGGCCAGATCACCGGCCAAAAAGCGGTCATCACGCGAGCCAAGAAATCGATTGCGAATTTTAAGATTCGCAAAGGCATGCCGATCGGCTGCATGGTCACGTTGCGTGGCGAGCGAATGTATGAATTTCTCGACCGGCTCTCGGCGATCGTTCTGCCCCGCGTGCGCGACTTCAAGGGCCTGCCGCCGAATTCGTTCGACGGCCGGGGCAATTACACATTGGGCTTGAAAGACCAGCTCGTGTTCCCGGAAATCGATTACACGCGGGTAGACAAAATCAAGGGCATGAACATCACGATTACGACGACGGCCCGGAACGACGAAGAAGGGCGCGAGCTGCTGAAGCTGCTCGGCGTTCCTTTCCGAGCGTAGAAGGATTAAGGAGAGCGAGAAGTATGGCGCGTACCAGTCAAATCGCGAAGACGCATAAGAAGCTGAAATACAAGATCCGCGAGCGCAACCGCTGCCGCATTTGCGGCCGGGCGCGCGGCGTGCTCAGTAAGTTTCAAATGTGCCGTATCTGTTTTCGAGGCCTCGCGCTCAAGGGTGAAATCCCGGGCGTCGTAAAAGCCAGCTGGTAAAGCGAGTTGCCAAGGCCAGCTTTTAGGGAAGGATAAATGACGACTGATCCTGTAGCTGACATGTTGACCCGGATTCGCAACGCTTCGCGTGCGAAGCACCCGCGCGTCGATTTGCCTTCTTCGAAGCTAAAGGTAGAGATCGCGCGGATTATGAAGGAAGAGGGTTTTGTTTCGAATTACAAGGTTGTCGAGGAGAAGGGCAAGAAGACGCTGCGCATATTTTTACGCTATACGCCCGACCGCCGCTGCGTGATTACGGATTTGCAGCGTGTCTCGCGGCCGGGCTCGCGACGATACTTTGGGAAGTTCGGCATTCGTCCTGTGGTGGGTGGAATGGGGATTTCAATTGTGTCCACACCGCGGGGACTGATGACGGGAAATTCTGCCCGCAAAGAAGGCGTCGGCGGCGAGCTGTTGTGCGAGGTCTGGTAAGTCGGAGAGTAGCGAAATAAGTTTCGAAACAAAGAGGACCGAACAGAGCCATGTCGCGAATTGGAAACAAAGTGATTCCGGTGCCATCAGCCGTGAAGATTCAAGTGAAGGACGGCGCCGTTGAAGTGCAGGGGCCCAAAGGCAAGATGAACGTTCGTGTGCCGGCAGGAATCCGCTTTGAGCAGAAAGACAGCACGCTCGTTGCCAAGCGCGACACGGAAGAGCACCGCGCCCTGCACGGGCTCGCGCGCGCCCTGGTGGCCAATGCCGTAACAGGCGTCACAACCGGGTTTAAGAAGGAACTCGACATCGTGGGCGTCGGCTATCGCGCCGAAGTGAAAGGCAAGAACGTGGTTTTGGCGTTGGGCTATTCGCACCCGATTGAGTTTCCGATTCCCGAGGGCATCCAGATCGCGATCGAGAAGCAGACGCATATGTCGGTGAGCGGGGCGGACAAGAACCAGGTGGGCCAGGTAGCGGCGAATTTGCGCGCGCTACGCCCTCCCGACCCGTACAAGCAAAAAGGCGTTCGAATTACAGGGGAGCGCTTGAAGAAGAAGGCTGGAAAGGCCGGAGCGAAAACGACGGCCTAGAAAATTTGGCAGGATTCCGGAAGGAGAACACGAGTGGCAGCACCAGTCCGAAGATTGTCTCGCGAAGCGCATCGCCAGCGCATTCACGTGCGCACACGGCGCACGCTGGCCGGCACGTCCGAACGTCCGCGCCTCTGCGTGCATCGCTCGACGAAGCACATCCGCGCGCAAGTGATCAACGACCAGACGGCCCAAACGATCTGCTCGGCGAGCTCGCTCGATAAAGAGGTTCGCAAGCAAATCAAGGGCGGTGGAAATATTGCGGCGTCGAAAGTTGTCGGCAAGATGATTGCCGAGCGCGCCAAGGAAAAGGGAGTCGAAAAGGTGGTATTCGACCGCGGAGGTTATCAATATCACGGCCGCGTGCAGGCGCTTGCCGAAGCGGCCCGGGAGGCGGGCCTGAAGTTCTAAAACTTATGTCGAAACAAGAGCTCAAAGACACGCTTTCCATCCGCCGGCTGATCAATACGAATACGGCGAACTTGAAAGACCAGGTGGTCTCGATCAACCGCGTCACAAAAGTCGTGAAGGGCGGAAAGAATCTCACATTTTCGGCGCTGGTTGTCGTCGGCGATCAGGGCGGCCACGCCGGTTTCGGGATGGGCAAGGCTCGCGAAGTCCCGATGGCGATTCGCAAGGCCATCGAGCAAGCGAAGAAGAATATGGTGAAGCTCAATCTCAAGGGCACTACGATTCCGCATCAAGTGGTTGGGCGCTATGGATCAGGCCAGGTATTGCTAAAGCCCGCTCCTGAAGGCACCGGCGTGATTGCGGGCGGGCCAGTGCGAGCGGTGATGGAGGTTGCGGGCATCACGAACGTGCTCACGAAATCGCTGGGCACTTCGAACCCGCACAACGTAATCAAGGCGACTTTCGATGCGCTCCTTCATTTGAAAGACGCGGCGAAAGTGGCGGAATCGCTTGGCAAGGGAGCGGAGGAAGCGGCGACAGCATCCTAGTCGCTCTGGCGCGCATGATGGCTACAACAAAGAAAAAATCAGGAATGCTGAAAATCAAGTGGGTAGTGAGCTTCATCGGCTGCCCACGCGGTATGCGGCAGACGATTCGCGGACTGGGCTTTCGCCGCATGAACCAGGTGATTGAACATCAAGATACGCCCGCGATTCGCGGCATGATCGCGCGAGTGCATCACCTTGTGAAGGTTGAGGAATAGGCATGGCTGAGACACCGACACTCTCGAATTTGAAGCCGCCGCACGGCTCGCGCCACCGCAAAGTGCGTGTGGGACGCGGCATGGGCTCGAAGATGGGCAAGACGGCTGGAGCGGGAAACAAAGGCCAGCAGTCCCGCCGCGGCTATTCTCGCCGACCGGGTTTCGAAGGCGGCCAGATGCCGTTGCATCGCCGTTTGCCGAAGCGCGGCTTCAACGCGCCATTCTCGAAGACGTTTGCCGTCGTCAACGTCGAGACGCTGAATTCGTTCGCGGCAGGCGAAACGGTGACGCCGGAAGCGCTCACGGGATTCGGAATCGTTCGCGCGACGCGCGACAAAGTGAAGATTCTCGGCGATGGCGAACTGAAGGTCGCGTTGACGGTGCATGCGCACGCATTCAGCAAATCGGCGCAGGAAAAGATTGAACGCGCCGGGGGCAAGGTCGAAATCCTGAAATGAAGAAGCTGGCCGAGGCATTTCGGAATATTTTCAGCACGCCGGACCTGCGTAATCGCGTCCTGTTTACGCTGGCGTTGCTGGGGGTGTATCGTCTCGGCGCTTTTATTCCCACGCCTGGCATCAATACCGATTTGTTGCAGCAGCTTTTCGAACAGGGCCGTGGCTCCGTCCTCGGATTGATGGACCTTTTTAGCGGCGGCAATTTCCGGCGGCTCACGATTTTCGCGCTGGGCATCATGCCTTACATCACGGCGTCGATCATTTTGCAGTTGATGGTGGTCGTGTGGCCGTACCTTGAGCGCTTGCAAAAAGAGGGTGAGCTCGGCCGGCGCAAAATTACGCAGTACACGCGGTATTTGACGATCATGCTGAGCGCGTTCCAATCGTTTACGATTGCCGAAACGCTGACCCGCCAGAACTTGTCCGGCCAAGCGCTCGTCTATCACCCGGGACCGCGCTTTATCCTGATGACGATGCTTACGCTGACTACCGGCTCAGCATTCATCATGTGGCTTGGCGAGCAGATCAGCGATCGCGGCATTGGCAATGGCATGTCGCTCATTATTTTCGCAGGTATCGTGGTGGGACTGCCGCGGGCCGTCGCGGATTTGTGGGACAAGGCCAAGACGCAGCAGTGGGGATCGTTCACGCCCATCGCCCTGATTGCGCTATTCGCGTTAATGGCGGCGGTGGTGGCGTTCATCGTGTTTATGGAAGGCGGCCAGCGCCGCATTCCCGTGCAGTATGCCAAGCGCGTGATGGGCCGGAAAGTGATGGGCGGGCAGATGACGTACCTGCCGCTACGCGTGAATTCCGGCGGTGTGATTCCTCCGATTTTCGCGAGTTCGCTGCTTACTTTTCCGCAGACCCTGTCGCTCGTGTTCGCCAGCAAGTCACCGTTTTTCGGAAAAATTGCGAATACGATTCGCTGGGGCGAACCGCTCTACACCGTCATCTACGTGACGCTGATTATCTTTTTCGCGTTTTTCTACGTGGGCATCATTTTTAATCCCACGGAACTCGCGGACAACATGCGGAAGTATGGCGGGTTTATTCCCGGAATCCGGCCCGGCCGCAACACATCGGAGTACATCAACCGGATCCTGACGCGCCTCACGTTTGTTGGCGGCGTGTATCTGGCGATCGTTTGCCTGTTGCCGGAGTGGATGATTTCGGGGATTCACCTGCAGCACTTGCCGCTCGTCGGCAACTGGTTCGACCAGCATATGTGGCGATTCGTGCTGGACGGCTTGAACGTGCAATTTTATTTCGGCGGCACGTCGCTGCTGATTGTGGTTGGCGTGGCGATGGATACCGTGCAGCAGCTTGAAGCGCAGCTCGTGATGCGGAATTACGACGGCTTCGTGCGGAAGGGCCGAGTCCGGGGTCGTCGCAGTTAATGCGGTCGGAGCGGCGGTGCGGCAGATGTCGCTGAATCGGGCAGTGATTTTTCTTGGGCCGCCGGGAGCTGGCAAGGGTACGCAGGCGAAGCGCGTTGCTCAGCGCTACGACGTGCCGCATCTTTCGACCGGCGACATGTTGCGCGAGGCAGTGGCGCGCGGCACTGAACTTGGCCGTTTAGCCAAGCCCATCATGGAACGCGGCGAGCTCGTTCCGGACGATATCGTGATGGGAATGGTCGAAGAGCGGTTGTCGCGGCCGGATGCCGCGCGCGGATTCATCTTCGACGGGTTTCCGAGGACGATTCCGCAGGCCGAGCAGTTGGATGAAATTCTGAAGCGGCGCGGATTCCCGAAGCCGCTCGTAGTGGAATTTCATGTCAGTCCGGATGTTTTGTTGCGCCGCTTGGCTGGGCGCTGGACGTGCAGCACAGGCGGCGAAACGTATAACGTGTTCGAGCGTCCGCCGAAAGTTAGCGGCGTCTGCGATCGCGATGGCGGCAAGCTGGTACAGCGCTCCGACGACCGGCCTGAAGTGGTGAAAGAGCGGCTGGCCGCGTACGAGCGGCAAACGAAACCGCTCGACGACTATTACCGGAAAAAAGGCGTGCTCGAAGTCGTGGACGGCACAGCCAGCGTCGAAGAGGTAAGCCGCGCGCTCGCGGAAATAATCAAGCGTGCGGAAGGGCGAGATGGTCATCTGTAAATCGCCGGCAGAGCTGGAGAAGATGCATCGGGCAGGACTGGTCGTCTGGGGCGCGCTCGAGAAGATGCGCGCGATGATCAAGCCGGGGATTTCGACCAAGGAGCTCGATGAGTTTGCCGAAGCGTATTCGGAAGAGCATCGCGCGCGTCCGGCGTTCAAGGGTTACCGGGGCTATCCGGGCTCGGTGTGCACGTCGATCAACCAGGAAGTGGTGCACGGGATCCCTTCCGCGAGCCGAAAGCTGAAGGAAGGCGACATTCTTTCGATGGATTTTGGAGTTGAGCTGAACGGCTACTTCGGCGACGCGGCTCTTACGGTCCCGGTCGGCAAGATTTCGCCCGAGCGAGAGAAACTGCTGCGGGTCACGCGCGAATCGCTCGAGCGCGCTATCGAGAATGTCCGGGCGGGCAACCGGCTGGGCGATGTCTCAGCCGCAGTGCAGCAGTGGGTTGAGCAGAACGGTTTTTCGATCGTTCGCGAGTTCGTCGGACACGGCATCGGAACCCGGATGCACGAGGAGCCACAGATTCCGAACTATGGCACTCCGGGACAGGGGCAGCGACTGCAGGAAGGGATGGTTCTCGCGATTGAGCCGATGGTGAATCGCGGCGGTCCGGGGGTAAAGATTCTCGCCGATGATTGGACGGCGGTGACGGCGGACGGCAGCGATTCGGCGCACTTCGAGCACACGGTCGCTGTGACGGCGAACGGGCCATGGATTTTGACGCGCCCGCGCGATGCCGCAGGACCTGTTTGGTAGCTGGATCGAGCTGAAGATAGGAGCACATGGCTAGAGGGCCGATCAAAGAAAACAACAAGAAGCCGGGTGAGAGCGGGAAAGAAGACGCCATCGAAGTGATGGCAACCGTGATCGAGCCGCTTCCAAACGCCATGTTTCGAGTTGAGCTGGAGAATAAGCATCAGGTGCTGGCCCACATCTCGGGAAAAATGCGGAAGAATTTCATTCGTATTCTTCCCGGCGACCGCGTGGCCGTGGAGCTTTCGCCGTACGACCTGACGCGCGGGCGGATCGTGTATCGCTACAAGTAATGGGCACGAGTGTTTTGGGGGAAGGGGACAGTCGAAAATGAAGGTACGAGCATCGGTAAAGAAAATTTGCATGAAGTGCAAAGTGGTTCATCGGCGCGGAGTGGTGCGCGTGATCTGTTCGAACGCGAAGCACCGCCAACGCCAGGGCTAAGGGGCAGGGAGGAACAGCATGGCTCGCATCGCAGGTGTGGATCTTCCGCCGAACAAGCGGCTCTGGATCGGCCTCACGGCCATCTATGGAATCGGGCAGGAGCGCGCCAAGTCGCTCGCCGAAAAGGCGAAGGTTGATCACACGAAAAAGATCAGGGATTTGACGGAGGACGAAGTCACGCGTCTTCGCGCCGCAATTGAATCCGAGGGACGTGTGGAAGGCGACCTGCGCAAAGAGATGCAGATGAACATCCGGCGCCTGATTGAAATTCAGGCGTACCGCGGGCTGCGCCACCGCCGCAACCTTCCCGTGCGTGGCCAGCGAACGCACACCAACGCGCGCACTCGCAAAGGCCCGCGCAAGGGCGCAGTGGCTGCCAAGAAGAAAGTGGCGGCTCGCAAGTAGCTTAGGTCTTATTTAACTCGGGTCTTTAGACCCGATGGTTTTCGTACGACGAGAGGAAACACGTGGCCAAAGAACCGAAAGATGCAGCTGCTGGAGCAGTTCCTGGCGGAGCGGCGGCAAAAACGTCGAAGCACAAGAAAGAGTTTCGCAAAAAGCGTGAGAAGCGCGTCGTGCCGCACGGTGTCGTTTGCATCTCGGCGACGTTCAACAACACGATGATCACGCTCACCGATCCCGACGGCCGCACCGTTAGTTGGGCTACTGCCGGCTCGGTTGGTTTCAAGGGCTCGCGGAAGGGCACCCCTTACGCCGCTCAGCAGGCAGCTATGACCGCAGCCGGAATAGCGCGCGATCAGTACGGAATGAAATCGGTGGAAGTGAGGGTGAAAGGTCCAGGCGCCGGCCGCGAATCAGCAGTGCGAGCGCTCGCGACTTCCGGTCTGCACATCAATGCGATTAAGGATGTGACGCCCGTGCCGCACAATGGCTGCCGTCCGCCAAAGCGGCGTCGCGTCTGATTTCGGTTTTTTGTAGCTCAGGTCTTCAGACCTGAGGGTTTCCGTAGCAGAAGCAAAGGAGAGAAGGACTTGGCAAGACATCGTGAAGGAGTTTGTCGGTTGTGCCGACGGGAAGGAATGAAACTTTTCCTCAAAGGCCTCCGATGTTTTACAGAAAAGTGCGCCATCGAAAAGCGCAACTTTGTTCCGGGGCAGCACGGCCAGTCGCGCCGTCCGAAGATGGTCGGCTACGGCGTGCAGTTGCGCGAGAAACAGAAGGTGAAGCGCACCTACGGCCTGCTCGAACGCCAGTTCCGCAACTATTTCGAGAAGGCGGAGCGCTCGAAGGGTCCTACGGGCGCGAACCTGATGGTGATGCTGGAGCGGCGCCTCGACAATGCGGTGTACCGCATGGGACTGGCCGGCTCGCGCGCACAGGCGCGGCAGCTTGTGCTTCACGGCCACGTGCGCGTGAAAGGCCAGAAGGTGAATATTCCGAGCTACCTCGTTCAGGTGGGCGACGAAATCACTCTGAAGGACAAGATGCGCGATAACGCGATGGTGCTGGAAGCGCGCAACCTCGCGCAGAGCCAGGGCGTCGCGCCGTGGCTCGACATCGATCGCGAGAATTTCAAAGCGCGCGTCGTCGCAGTGCCGCGCCGCGAAGACGTGCAGACGCCGCCGATGAACGAGCAGCTTATCGTAGAGCTTTATTCCAAGTAGTAGATTCATTTACAGCAATCGCAAGTCTGAACCGTTTTGTCGGTCCGCCGTCGGCGGGCCAGGAGGACGCAAAGATGTGGAAGGGCTTTCAGAAACCAAAGAGGTTGGCAGCAGAACCGGAAACACTGACGGACAAGTACGGAAAATTCTCCGCGCAGCCGTTTGAGCGCGGCTGGGGAACCACGGTTGGTAATTCGCTGCGGCGCGCCTTGCTGAGCTCGATTGAAGGCGCGGCGATCACCGCCGTGAAGATCGAAGGCGTATTGCACGAGTTTTCGCCGATCCCCGGCGTCGTTGAAGATGCCACGGATATAATCCTGAACCTCAAGCAGGTTCCGCTCAAACTCAATACCGATCAACCGAAGACGATTACGCTCAACGTCGACGTGCCAGGCCCGGTGACCTCCGCGAAGATTGAAGAGGATGCGGATATCGCCGTGCTCGACAAGAACATCTACATCGCGACCGTGAGCGAAGGCGGGAAGCTCGAACTCGAATTGCGCGTCAAGAATGGCCGCGGTTACGTCGCTGCCGATCGCAACTTCGACGAAGACCTTCCGATCGGTTACATCCCAATTGACTCGGTGCACTCGCCGGTGCGCAAGGTGAATTATTCCGTCGAAGCGGCGCGCCTCGGCCAGATGACCGACTACGAAAAGCTCACCCTCGAAGTCTGGACGAACGCGGCGATCACTCCGCAGGATTCGATCGGACTCGCAGCGAAGCTGATGAAGGATCATATGAGCATCTTCATCAACTTTGAAGAGACTCCCGATCTTCCGGAAGAGGTTGTCGAGAGCTACAACGATCCGCGGCTCGAATTCCTCGATCGTTCGGTGGAAGAGCTCGAGCTTTCCGTACGGTCCTACAACTGCCTAAAGAACGCGAACATCCAGAATCTCCGCGAGCTCGTTCAGAAGACCGAATCCGAAATGCTCAAGACCAAGAATTTCGGCCGGAAATCGCTGAACGAAATCAAAGATATACTGGTGAAGATGGGCCTCAGCCTGGGAATGAAGTTCGACGAGCACGGCCGCATCATCTGGCCGCCGCTCCCGAGCCAGACGGCTCCTCCGCCTTCCGAAGGAGATGCCACGGCTCTCTAAGCCACGGTTGCAACCATGAGACACCTCATTTCGGGTTCGAAACTCGGAAAGCAGCCGGCGCATCGGCGCGCGGTACTGCGCAACCTCGTCACAAACTTGATTGAGAAGGAGCGCATCCATACCACTTTGCTCCGCGCCAAAACGGCTCGCCCCATTGCTGAGCGCATGATCACGCTCGGCAAACGCGACTCGCTCCATGCGCGGAGGCAGGCGGCGGCGTTTCTCATGACGCCCGACGCGACGAGGAAACTTTTTTCGGACCTCGCGCCGCGCTTCGCGGATCGTCCGGGCGGCTATACCCGCATCGTTCGCGCAGGCTGGCGAATCGGTGACGGCGCTGAGCTGGCGATCCTCGAATTCATCGGCTCGGAGCTGAAGAAAAAAGAGAAGAAGCCGCGAAGGGGACGAGCGGAAGAAGCGCCTGAGGAAAACGAGAAAGAAAAGGAAGTCGCTTCAAGCAAGAAGTAGTTATTTTGGGACGAAACTTAAAAGGCCCGCGCCGACTCGTTCGACGCGGGCCTTCTGTCTTTTCCGAATATCGTCAATCTCTACTTAATTCCGAGCCACGAGTTGTAAATCGCCTTTTGTTGCGAGGTTGGGTGCTCCATCGGTTTAAGGGTGTACGCCGGATGCGGATCTGACGCGATTGTGACAGGGATTTCTTTTATCTCTGCGAGCCGCAGGACCGTCACACGAATCTGTTCCCCCGGCTTATGTGTGCTCAGTGGCCCGTCAAGTCCCGCGGGACCTACCGCATGGCTATCGATCGCGAGAATCACGTCGTCGCGGTTGAGTCCTGAGGTTTCGGCTGGGCTGCCTGGGAGCACGTTCTTGATACTGAATCGCCCGTCCTCGCCCTTCTTTACTTCCGCCCCGATCCAGGGCTTGCTCGAATCCACTTTTGCCGATACCGCGATCCCTGCGTACGCAAAGTATTTGTCGTATGGGATCGCTTCCTTTCCGCTGATGTAACGAGTGAAGATGTCGTTCAAATCCGCTCCGGCTACTTCTGAAGCCGCGCGAACCGCATCCTCTGGCTCGAATCCCGGTTTCGGCAGCGCGTAGCGTGAGTAGAGCAGCCGCATCCAATCGTCGAGCGATTTCTGATTGTTCGTCTTCTGGCGGATCGCAAAGTCCAGAATGTGGCCCATCACCTGCCCGCCGTCGTAATACGAATACCAGGTATTCGCGAGGTTGGTTTTCTGTTGAACCACGCCGCCGTTGGGAAACCATGTGTCCCAGCTTGTGTCTTCGATGCTGCGTTCGCTGCGGCCCGGTTCCGAGTCGACTTTTGTTAACAGTTTCCCGATCCCATCGAGATAATGCTGCGGGGTGATCAATCCACCACGAATGAGCGCGAGCGCGCCGTAGTAGCTCGTCAGCCCCTCGGAGATCCAGAGCGACGGTGTGTGCACCATTTGCGAATAATCGAACGGGCCAAGCGGGCGCGGCCGCAGCCGTTTCACGTTCCACGCATGGAAGAATTCGTGCGATGCGACAAACAGTTTCAAATCGTATTGTGTGCCGTAATTTTCCGCGGGACTTTTGTCGTTCCAATCTTTTTGAAAATTGATCTGTGTCGAATTGAGGTGCTCGAGCCCGCCGCCGGTTCCAGGCCAGATATGAAACAGGAAGTAGTAATGCTTGAATGGAGCAGCTTGCGAGCCGCTGCCTGCGACGGACGCGAATATCGGCACGATTTTTTCGACGAATTTCTGAGTGTCCGCCGTAAATTGTGAAAAATCCTGGCGTCCCTCAATGTCGTGGACGATGACGTGATACGTGGTGCCCATTACTTGAAAATCTTTTTCGGCAAAATCCGAAATCTCCAGCGGCGCATCGGCAAACCAATCGTAATTCTCCGCACGGAATGTGTGGTCTGACGTGTGTTCCATTCCGGTCGCCACTTTCCAGCCGGCGGGTACCGCAATCGACAACTCGATCGGCCGCTCCTTGCCTCCGATCAGATACATCCACACTGAAGGCCCGCCTATAAACACGTGCCGCTCGTCGTAGTCAGCCTGATTATTGCGAAGCGTGTCGCCGAATACTTGATACTGAATCGTCGCAGCGTTCGCCCCTGAAAGATTTACGCGCCACGTCTGGCTATCGGTCTTTCGCCAAGAGAGCTCTTTTCCGTTCGCGCTCGAAGCGCGAAATCCCTGGACATTCACCGCGTAGTTCTGGATGTAGTAGGAGCCGGGCGCCCAATCGGGCATTGCGAAATCAGCTGTCGCTCCTTCGAGCCCCGAAGCTCGGATCGTCACGTCTATCAGATGAGTGCTGGGAGGCTCAAAACCAAGTTCGTAGCGCAGCGGCTCTGCAGCCGCAGCACTCGAAACATGCAGAACCACAGCCGTTAACAGCATCACCAACACCAACAACTTCGCGATGCGATCAAACATCCTCACGTCCTCCCCTGTCGGAAATTGGTGTTTCAATTTGCGCGCCGAGTTTCGGTCTCGCTGCGCCCTGAGCTGATCTCTCGCTGTCGCTTTCGAACGCCGCGCCAGAGCACGAGCAATGCGACGAGCAACTGAGCCGCGGCACCCCCGGTGGCATCGAGCAGCACATCTGACACCGCCGCTCCGCGGCCTGGCACGAATGACTGGTGGAATTCGTCGAGCGCCGCATAGCCCGCGACGGTCAGAATCACGATCAGGGCCCAACGTAGGCCGAAGTCCCGAGTTCCGGCCCGCAGCGCATGCAGTAACAGCAGGCTCAAGACAAAATACTCAGTGAAGTGACCGCATTTACGTATGACGTGGTGAATCAAAGAAAGTGTTTCCGGTGTCGCATGGGGAAGGAGCCAGTGCAGGACCGGAATGATGACCCGTGAGGTATTCTCGGTCGTAAAGGTTCCAGTCGAGAAAATCGAGATAAGAATCGCCCAAACAAGCGCCGGCCACCAATACTTGAGCCAGCGCACTCTATTGCCACCACACCGGACACACCGGCACGGGACGACCTCCCGAATATTGTTCGTTATTCAAGCCGGTAATTCGGGGCTTCTCTGGTGATGATCACGTCGTGGACGTGGCTTTCGCGCAGGCCTGCTGACGAAATGCGTATGAAGCGGCTCTTTTCTTGCAACTCTTTCAAATTCTCCGCACCGCAGTAGCCCATTCCGCTTCGCAGTCCGCCTACGAGCTGGTCAACAAGGGCGGAGAGAGAGCCCTTGTACGGCACCTGGCCTTCGATCCCTTCGGGGACGGATTTGCCGCGGTCTGCGAGTTCTTGCGAGTAACGGTCGGCGGAACCTGCTTCCATCGCTCCCAGCGATCCCATGCCGCGGTACGATTTGAACGTGCGGCCCTGGTAGAGAATCGTCTCGCCCGGAGATTCTTCGGTGCCTGCGAAGAGGCCACCAATCATCACGGTGGATGCGCCCGCCGCGATCGCCTTTGTGATGTCGCCTGAAAATTTAATGCCGCCGTCGGCGACGATTGGCACGCCGGAGTTTTTCGCGGCCCGCGCGCATTCCAGAATCGCAGTAATTTGCGGGACGCCCGCTCCGGTTACCACCCGCGTAGTGCAGATCGAACCGGGGCCGATGCCGACTTTTAATCCATCGACCCCTAGCGAAATCAGATCGCGGGCGCCGTCGGCAGTTGCGACGTTTCCCGCCAGCAGTTGAATTTCGGGAAATTTGCGCTTCACAGCTCGAATCGCTTCCATCACACGCGTCGTGTGCCCGTGGGCGGTATCAATCGCAAGCACGTCCACTTTCTCCCGTGCAAGTTCCTCAGCCCGCTCGAGATAGTCGCCGGTCGCCCCGATCGCGGCCCCTACCCGCAGTCGGCCCTGTTCGTCCTTCGTGGCGCTCGGAAACTCTATCTTCTTTTGAATGTCTTTTACGGTGATCAGCCCTTTCAGATTGAATTCATTGTCGACAACCAGAAGCTTCTCGATACGATGCTGCTGCAAGATTCGCTCGGCTTCGTCCAGGGTGGTGCCCACTGCAACGCTGACGAGATTATCCTTCGTCATCACGGCGCTCACAGGCTGGTCGAGGTTGCGCTCGAAACGAAGATCGCGGTTCGTCAGGATCCCGACCAGCCGCGTCCCGCGCGTCACCGGCAAGCCCGAGACTCGGTACTTCGTCATGATGTCGAGCGCTTGCCGCACCGACATTTCGGGAGCAATCGTCACCGGATCGACTATCATTCCGCTTTCCGAGCGTTTTACCCGGTCCACTTCTTCCGCCTGCCGCTCGATGCTCATATTGCGGTGAATGAACCCGATTCCGCCCTGGCGTGCAATCGCAATCGCCAAGCGCGAGTCGGTCACGGTGTCCATCGCAGCCGCCACGATCGGAATATTGAGCGGGACGTTGCGCGCCAGGCACGTGCGTGTGTCTGCCAGCGTCGGCAGCACCGAAGATTTGCCTGGCAGCAGTAGGACGTCGTCAAACGTCAGCCCCTCTGGGATGGCGCCGTCAATCATCAATTTCTCCTATATTTTTGCGTCTTCGCGTCGCGCCGAAAATGCGCCCATAAACAACTCAGCCCAGCCGGATTCGCTGGGCTCGACCACGATTCAATTGTCGCAACATACCCTCATGATTAAAAAAACCATTCTAGGCGCATCGCGAGGCGAAATCAAGAAGCGTGCAGGTCCGTCGAGTTGCGCGATCGCCGCCGACTGCCTACCATGGATGCGATGAAAGGGTTCGTTCCGTCACGGTGGCTTCGTAATCCGCAAGCGATGACGATTGCGGCCACATTCTGGCGGCGAAAATTCCCGCGCCTTCCCGCAAGCGTCTCCCGGCTTTTTGACGTCGAACCGGGAACGCAAGTTCGGGCCGATTGTCACATGCAAGAGAACGTTCGCGAGCGCCCGACCATTGTTCTCTTGCATGGGCTCGAAGGCTCGTCTGACTCTGGCTACATGCTAGGGGTGGCGGAGAAGGCCTGGGTGGCCGGATTCAGCGTTGTTCGGTTGAACCAGCGAAACTGCGGCGGCACGGAACGTCTCACGCGAACGCTCTATCATTCCGGCCTGAGCGGCGACATTCGTTCTGTTATTTTCGAGCTGATCGAGCGCGACGGATTGCCGGAGATTTTCGCCGCAGGATTCTCGATGGGTGGGAACCTCGTTTTAAAAATGGCTGGCGAGTTGGGCGATTCGGCGCCTTCGCAAGTCCGCGGCTTTGTCGCCGTTGCGCCCGCGCTCGATTTGGCAGCCTGCGCTGACGCTCTCGGCGAGTGGCGAAATTTCATTTATGAACGTCATTTCGTCAAGGGTCTGAAGCGCCGCATGCGGCTCAAAACAAGTCTGTTTCCCAATATTTTTGGCACCGACGGAATGCGCGGGATCCGCAGCGTTCGGGAGTTCGATGAGGTCATCACAGCTCGCTTCTGCGGGTTCGCGGGTGCCGATGATTACTACGAACGCTCGAGCGCACAACAGGTGCTAGCGCGCATCCGCAAACCTACTCTAATTCTCACCGCCGAAGATGACCCCTTCGTCCCAATCTCGTCCTTTAACCACTCCACCATCCACGAGAATCCTTGTATCGAACTTGTCACGACGAAACACGGCGGCCACTGTGCATTCATATCCAATGAATCCGGCGACGCGCGCTTCTGGGCCGAAAATCGCGTCGTCGAGTTCTGCCTGGGACGCTCGGCGCTGGTTCGCTAAATCGTCGATATTACTGTCGTGCTTCCGAGCGGCCGACGTACCTTGACCAGCAGCAACGACGCCGTTAGAATCCATCCGTGGGACGTGTGGCTGTTCACAGCCTTGCATTCTCTCGAATTCATCACAGACAACCGCTTGAGCGAATTTGTCCTCTCATAATTCATACGTCCCACAACGAAATCGTGTCCTGGGGGTGAAGGTCGTGCGCTGCTCTATGTGTTCTCTGCTCTACGCCCTGATGGCTCTCATTATGATGTTCTGCGTTGCGGATCCATCGGTGTTTGCAAAGGACAAAGAGAGCAAGCTGCCTCCGCAATACCGCGAATGGCTTGACCGCGACGTCGCCTATATAATTACCCGTGGTGAAAAAGCTCAATTTCTTTCGCTGACATCGGACGCAGAGCGCGACAAATATATCGACTGGTTTTGGGCCATACGCAATCCTGACCCGGACTCCTCCGTCAACCCTTACAAGGTGGAACACTACAAGCGTCTCGCCTACGTGGACGATCACTTTGGCATCGGCAAGCGGGTGCCTGGTTGGGCCACGGAGAGAGGCCGCATTTATATTCTTCTTGGCCCGCCAAAACAAACGGCCAATTACCAGGGCTTTGATCGCGTTCGTCCTATGCAGATCTGGTTTTACGAGTCTCAGCTCCCGGGGTTACCGCCGTTTTTCTCAGTCTTGTTTTACAAGCGAGACAGTTTTGGCGACTACAAGACCTATAGCCCCTACTTCGACGGCCCCCAAGAGTTGGTCACTGAACGAGGAGTGACAAAATCGAGTGCCGTTCAGTTGATTTATCGCGACCTCGGCCAGGAAGTGGCTCGCACATCGCTGTCGCTTCTTCCCGACGAGCCCGTCGACACTAACAATCCCTACCCCACTATGCAATCTGACATCTTGATGTCGCAGCTACACGACTGGGCCAACAGCTCCTACAACGTAGCCACTTTGCAGCACCGCGCCGCTATGATGTCCGTAAGCTCTCGATTGTTGGTCGGCGGAGACGCGCTGGGGGTGTTGTCCACACCGCTTCGAGACTCTCAAGGGCGCATCAATCTCCACTATCTCCTCCGACTTAAAAAGCCAGAGGACTTTGCTCTCGGGAAGTCGGCAGATGGCAGTTACTACTTATCGGTGGAAGCCAGGACATATGTTTTCACAAGCGATGAAAAACTCATTTTTACGCAAGAGCGAACAATCAAGCACGCAATTACCCAGCAAGATGTCGAGCAGATAAAACATAAAGTTTTTGGCTTCGAGGATTGGCTTCCCCTGGCGCCTGGACAGTATCACTTGAAGTTTACGCTCGGGAGCCCGGTAAACAAAATGGCCTATCAGGCCGAGACGAATGTGACCGTGCCCGGTGCACCCGCTGATGGGCTTGTAATAACTCCATTGATTCCCTTTACTTCCGCCGTCACCGTACAGCCTGGGCTTTCCGGACTTGTTCCTTTTAGCGCCGCGGGCGTTCGATTTTCCCCTCTGCTGCCTCGAGAATTGAACTACAGTCCCGCGACGGATCTGCAATTCTTCTATCAAGTTTGGGCAGGCCATGATGTGGTCAATCTGGGATCAGGCACGGCTCTTGAGGCCCGCTACGCTTTTGGGCGGCCTGGCGGGATCGGCGAAGCCAAGATCATCACGGACAAAGTCGAGGCCAATCAGATCGACCCCACAGGAACGCTTTTGACAGGAAAGAAAATCACAATGGGTGATTGGGCGCAAGGAAACTATCTTTTGACCCTTTCCGTGAACGGCCCGGACGCCAAGCAGAAGGCGTCCGGTACCATGAATTTTCGGCTCTTGATGGCGGCCCCGACTGATCCCGACTGGGATGTTTTCGATGGAGACGCAATTTCCAAAGACGTGCGAACGGGTGCAACGGAATACGAACGCGGGCTCTGCTACCTAGCGTTCGACCAAAAGGCAGACGCAGCACGTTCGTTTCAGGAAGCACTGTACAAAAACGCTCGCCTGGAGGAGGCACGGGCCGCGCTGGTTAATATCGAAGTCGATTTGAAAAACTACTCGCGAGTCGCTCAGATAGCTCGCGACTATCCTGTGACCGCGGACACGGAATACGAAACGGTGCTTCGATTGGCCGATGCTCTCGACAAGGTGGGCAAGACGAAGGAGGCGATAGATCTTCTCCAAGGGGTGCTGCGAGTTAAGAACGCGAGTGGCCCGGTTTATTTAGCGTTAGCTTCCTACTATCGGCGAATCGGAGACGAGAAAAACAGCGATGACTTCCAAAAAAAAGGTCAGGCGCTGACGCACGCCCCATCTCCCTAGTGAATGGCGTTCAGCTAACCCATGGACGTTGAGGCTTCATCAATATCCGATAACCTGCGGCAACCCTATGGTTTATGGTACGAATCCACCGGATAGACTATGTATTTTGGTATTCGTCATCCATCCTCATTTACGTAAGTACCTATCATTAAACGACTTATATTTATATAAGCTTGGTTAATGAATTGCGCACGTCGGGGCAACGGGGTGTACTGCATCCGTTCGCGTTGGGGAATGGTCGCGAAGCGGAGCCCGGGGAAATATATCCTCTGCGAGGAGTGTCCCTGAATGTCTATTCGAAGGATGTTGTTTGTAGTGGCGCTGATTTTGGCAGCGATCCTTGGTTTGTCTCCGCGCCTTACCGCGCAGGAGACTGCCGCCAAGGGCTCGATTAACGGCACTATCGTGGATTCTACCGGTGGCTCGATCGCGGGAGCCGCGATTACGGTGGAAGGGCCGCAAGGCAATCAGAACTATACAACCAATAATGCCGGGACCTTTATCGCAGGCGACCTGATCCCGGGGAACTACACTGTGAGGGCCGAGGTTAAAGGTTTCAAGGTCTCGGAAGTCTCGGGCATCACCGTTAACGTCGGGAGGGTTACAGCCATCCGTGTGGTGATGGAACCCGGCACGGTGACTCAAACGGTCGAGGTTGTTGGCTCGGGCCTGACTGTGGATACGACCTCGACCGCGGTCGCGTCGAACATCAACGACGACTTTTACCAGAAGTTGCCCGTTCAGAGAAACGTTGCCGGTCTGTTCTACCTTGCTCCGAGCGTCGTCAGCGGTGGAGGAACTGGAGCCTCAAATCCATCCATCGGCGGCGCCACGGGCCTAGAGAACCTGTATATAGCGGACGGCGTGAGCATCACGGACACGGCGTTCGGTGGTCTGGGCGTGTACTCGCGTGTGTATGGATCGGTGGGCACCGGTATCAACCTCTCCTTCGTCAAGGAAGTCCAGATAAAGACCGGAAGTATTCAGCCTCAGTACGGTGGTGCAACAGGCGGCGTCGTTCAGATCGTGACCAAGTCTGGCGGGCAACAGTATCACGGCGCTATCGCCGGATATTGGCAACCGCAACAGTTTGAAGCAACGCGGTTGAACGCCGACAATTTCAATTTGGCCAACCCTACCGGGAAGGTGATTCACAACGCTGCTTGGGACGCGTCGGCTGAGTTCGGGGGACCTGTTCCGCTCCTCGGCAAAGATAGACTGTTCTTCTTTGGGTCTTTCGATCCGACGAAGGATCAGAGATACGAGTTGGCTCCGCCTCTCACGGGTAATTTTGCATTCGGCACCGTACAAGGGGCTCAGCTCTTCTACAATTACGCGGCCAAGTTGACCTTTAAGATTAACGACAAGAACACGATCGAAGGCTCCGTGTTCGGTGACCCCGAGACGTCGAACACCTTCCCATGGGCACGCTTGAGAGAGGGACCAACTGGGTTCCCGAACACCACGAACTTCAGCAAACTGGATTTCGGCAATCGCGATGTCGTTGCGCGATACAACGGGACTCTGTCTCCCACTTGGATTGTCAACTTCGACGTCACCTGGCAGCACAACAGGTTCACCGAAAAGAACTTCGACAACACTCTTTCCGAGATCACGGATCAAACCCAGACTTTGGTGGGACCTCCCGGTGGACAAGGTATTGCGCCAAACGTCCAAGCAGGTCAGTATACAGCTGTGGGCAAGGGTTTTACTGAGAATACCGAAGACGATAGCTACGGTGCCCATATCAACACGACGAAAATTGTGAATTTCGGGGGGCAACATTCGTTTGATATCGGCTATGGCTACAATCGTCCGTTTTACAAAGGAGCGCGGCTTAACACTGGACCCGCGATCGCTCCTCCCGATCTTAACCAAGATGGGAAGTCTAGCAGTTCGCAATGCACCACCGGTCCTGGAAGCTGTCCTTGGGACGGTCTCCTGTCCAATTACAATTGGACTCTGAACCTTGTCCCGGGCTGCCCGACAGGCGGAGCAACGCCGGTCTGTGCGTTGATGACTGTTCCGGGGTTCACGACTCCTCAACCTGTTGCTTTGGAGCTATTCCGCGGAGAGTTCGGTGTAAACGCGGCAAGCGAAAAGACCTTTACCACGACTGGAAGAATTCATGCCGCATATGCTGCTGATACATGGACTATCAACAAGTATGTAACCGTAAATGCTGGGCTCCGCTGGCAGACGGAGAAGTTGATCGGTCAGGATACGAAGTATACGTTTACGGACAACTGGTCGCCATCCTTCGGAGTGACCGTTGACCCCATTGGCGACCGCAAAAACAAACTCTGGGTCAGCTTCGGTCGGTACAATTACAACCTGCCTTTGGACTTGGCCGAAAGGTCTCTGACGAATGAGTTGGATCTGTTTTCGCTGAAGCTAGTGCCGGATTTCACGGTGGACGCGGCCGGCGACCGGGTCGTGGCGCTCAACTCGTTCGGTACTGTGACTCCCATCGTGGACGCGGCGCACACTCTGAATCGAGCTGCCGGTTCTCCGTTCGGTAGCATCTTCGGCTCGCTCGAAAGCTTGGAATCTATCCACACCGGAACAAAGCTCACCTACGAAGATGAATACGTGATGGGCGGAGAACACGAGTTTTCTCATGGCGTCGTTCTTACAGCTCGATATATGCACCGCTCACTAAGGAGGATCGTCGAGGACACTGGTGGCATCGCGCCGGAAGCGGCCAATGCCGGAGTCGCTCAGCAGTTCTCAATTACCAACCCGAGCAAGAATCTAGATATCTTCACGAACCCGATTCAGCAAGACTTCACATCGGCGATGCCCAACGCCGCCAATTTCTTCCCAGATGCTTCCGTGATTCCGTCTGTTTGCAAAACACCGGGTAGCCCAGCAACGGGTCCGATCTCTATTGACAACGTTCCGTTCTTTAACTTCCCGACCAACAGCTTTGGCCAGGGGATCACCGACGGCCAAGGCAACAATGCTGCTTGTTTCGCTGCCGACGGAAACGGAGTAAACGGGATGACGGCTGGTGGCGTGGTTCCAGACGGGATCCCAGATGGCTTCGCCGATCCGGTTCACAAGTACTGGGCGGTGGTAATTGAAGTGAACAAATCGTTTTCTCGCAACTGGCAGTTGCGTGCGAACTACACGATCTCGAAGGTTTTCGGCAACTTCGAGGGCGCGTTCCGAAACGATAACGGCCAGTCGGATCCCGGCATCAGCTCTCTGTTCGACTTCACCACCGGAAACTTCAATCAGCTCGGCGGGCAATTCACACCTGGTGTGTTAAACCAGGACCGCCAGCAAGTCGCGAATGGCTACTTCAGCTACGTATTCGATCACGGCGCGCTGAGGAACCTTTCGCTTGGGTCGGGTGTAGGCATACGGACTGGCACTCCGGTCACTGAATTGGCGGCACATCCCGTATATCTGAACTCGGGCGAGATTCCAATCGGTGGTCGCGGCGCCCTTGGCCGCACTCCAACGATCGGCAACGTCGACATCCATGTGGATTATGTGGCGAGGTTGACGGAACGCTTCAGGCTTCGTTTTGGTTTTGATATGTTCAACATTACCAACTCAAAGCGAATCAACTTCTTCAACCAAAATATCGACTTGAAATTCGGCGTCCCGAACGCCGACTTTCTAAAGCCCGGGAACATAGCAGTATTGGGCGATGCCATCCAGGCGCCGTTCAATGCCAGGGCATTCTTCCGACTAGAGTTTTAAACCGACGAATCAGTAGGTGGTGGGGTGCCAACCGCGCCCCACCATTTTTCTTTCGTAGCCGGCCGATCACAGGAACTCTTTTGATGGCGCAGCGATTCTTGCTCGCAGGTGTTGTTCTGTTTTGCGTAGTACTGCCTACTTCGCTTCTTGCTCAAGGTCCGCCCCCGAAACCTGTTTTCGCGATGCGAGTCGAGGTGTTTGTCAGGTTGCCTGATAACAGGCCAGCTCCGGTCGGTACGCTCGTCGAGCTAGACTATGCCAACGGTGAGATGGTGGATCAGAAGCAGACAGACAATTCTGCTCGATGTTTATTTACACCGGGCAACCACGGTCTTTATCTGGTTCGAGCTAAGGCGCCTGGCTTTAGGGAAGCAGCGCAGCAATTAGACCTGCAGAACGCTCAGACCGGCATGGTGAATCTGGTGTTGGTACCCCTACCCGGTCATGACACCCCCAATGATGCCGGGGGTTCCGTACCCGCAAGCAGTTTGGGTGTCCCGGATAACGCCCGCAAGGAATTCGAGAAAGGTCAGAAGGCCCTGCAGAACAAGGATTTGGATGGTGGGATTGCACATCTTAAGAAGGCTGTCGCATTATATTCGACGTTTCCGCAAGCTTATACGTTGTTGGGTACAGCCTATAATGAGCAGAAGAAATGGAAAGACGCCCAGGATGCTCTCCGGCAGGCCACACAACTTGACCCCAAGTCCGCAGAAGCTTTTCTGCAACTCGGAGCGGCTCTAAACCAGACTAAGGACTATGAGCCTGCCGAGAAGGCCTTGGCGCAGGGACTTACTCTCAGCCCGGATGTCCCAGAGGCACCCGCCGCTCAATATGAGCTCGCCAAGACTTATATGGCATTGAGCCGCTGGAAAGATGCCGAGCCTCACGCCGCGAAGTCTATCGCAGCTCAGCCGGATTTTGCGCCTGCGCACCTACTGATGGGAAACATCAACCTCAAAAAAGGCGACGGCAATGCAGCGATACACGAATTTCAGGAATACCTGAGGATTGATCCGAAAGGTCCGGCAGCCGAACAGATTAACGAGATGATTCCGAAGATTCAGGCCGCGATACAAAAGCAGCAGAAGTAAACTCTAACGGGATTTGGGGTACAGCTCGCTTTGTTTTGGTCCACGACCTACGCGATCGGGATTTCGAGTGAGGGCGCGAAGCCGGGGGTCAAGAGCTTTGCTTCCCCCGAACCGGCAATTACCATGTCGTCTTCGCAGCGAAGGCCGTAGTCTCCCGCCACGTAGATTCCGGGCTCGTTTGAGAATGTCATCCCCGGCTTCAGGATTGTCCGATTGCCCCGCACAAGATAAGGGGATTCGTGCCCGTCCATTCCGATGCCATGGCCGAGGCGGTGCGTGAAGTACTTGTAATCGGGACGGAAGCCGGCGTCGGTAATCACCTTGCGAGCAGCGTCGTCCACCGAGCCGGATTCCCGGCCTGCCACGGCCGCCGCGAGTGCTGCGTCCTGCGCGTTTCGCACAATTTCAAACGCGTGCTGCAGTTTTGCCGACGGCTTTCCCAGCGCACTCGTTCGCGTCACGTCGGACTCATATCCCTCGACGCGTGTGCCACCGTCAATCAGCACGCCCATTCCCTCGCGCAGGACCTGCGCTTCGCGCGTTCCGTGCGGCAACGCTGCCGCCGGGCCGAACAGCACGATCGCATAGCCTTCTAATCCCATTTTCTGGTACGCGCGCGATATCATTTCCGACACTTCATGCTCTGTCGTACCATCCCGCAGAGAAGCAAACGTCGCTTTGTAAATATCGAATGTAGCCGAGCAAGCTACCCGCATCAGCTCCAATTCATGCTCGCTTTTCTGCGAGCGGCATCCCACCGTCACCGGACTACCGCTGGCGTAGTCAAGCGAGGGGACCGCTTGCCGCAGCCCGTCGAAGAATACATACTTTGTCGTTTCCTCGATTCCCACTCGTCCCGTTCGAATCCCGCGCTCCGTCAGCCACTTTGCGATCAGTGCGTAGGGGTTCTCATCCTCCTGCCAGACGCGCAGCTCAATTGGCCAACGCAGCTGTTCCCGTAATCGTCCTTCCTCAAACGCAGGGCAGATCATCAGCGGCTGGCCCTCGCGGGGAATCACCAGCGCAACGATGCGCTCGCTCAAGCCCCATGGAGTTCCGACGTAGTATGCGAGCGTTGTGCCCGGCGTCACGTAGAGTGCATCAAATCTTGGCTTCGCATTATTCATGAGCTCTTGGGCGCGAGCGATGCGCCCACGCAGCTCGTCGACGCGTATCGGCTTCGCTCGGTCGCCCAACGGCTGTAGCTTCTCGAACGCAGGCGGCAGCGCTGGGTGTGCCGACTGCAAATTTCGGGCGACTGGCGCAACAGTTTTTGCCCACGCAGCCTCGGCGGTCGCGCTTGTACATATAATCGAAGCTGACCGGAAGAGTTCACGGCGCGATAACTTCATTTATTCCTCGTGTGATCATGTGTTGGAGTCAGATGCGACCAGCTAGTGAAAGTGCGAAATCAAGACCACATCCGTGGCAGGAATTCCGCGCGAGTAAAGAATCTGCTTTCCATCCGGCGAGAGCGCATAGGCCCACACAAACCCCGATGCCAAATTCATGATTTCCTTGGGCGCTGCGGCTGGCGATCCGGGCGCGCTAACCGGTTGCGCCCAGAGGCTCGCTGTCGAATTTTTGTTTACGACGAACAGCACCGAACGCCCATCCTTCGTCCACGCGAGGCTGCTTCCGCCTTCGCCGCCAAAGATGGTCTCTGCGGGCACGTCATAAACATTTCTAATTTCCCCGCTGTCGATACTTACGATGGCGAGCTTCGCCGGCTTGGCAACATCCGGCCGATAAGCCACCGCGACAAGCGTGTTGTCGGGCGAAATCCCGGGAAACTGAAAAGGTTCCTTGCCGAGTCTGACTGCCGTTCCGCCATCGATTCCGATCTTCATGAGACTTGCGGTATCGCCAGAAACGTTCACGTACACTACCGTTTTGCCGTCCGACGAACAGTTCGGCCAAACATCAGCCAGGCCACTAGTGAGTTGTTTCAAATTTCCGGCATTGGCGTCGCCGCGCCACACGGAGACACCTTGGTCCGGACGATTCACGCTGAATACGATGTGCTGTCCATCGCCGCAGGGCGAGGGAAACAAAGGCGAGCCAACGCTGATCGCAATATCGCGCGAGTTCGAGCCTTCAGATGAAGCAGTTGCCAGACGCGTCGCGCCCGAGGCGTAGAAGCTGTACAAAACCTGATTCGACGCGGGCCACGCAACTCCAAAAACGCCATCCGCCCTGCTGATTCCCGAAGTAATCGATTTCGGAGCAGAAAACGACGACGAGCTTCCCAGCCCCGCCGTCCACAAATTGCCCGTCAACGTCAATTGTACAGTTGCGAGCATGGCGCCGTCTGACGTGACGCTCGCGTCCGTGTAAAAGTTTAGATCATTTGTGATTCGCCGCGCTCCGCCGCCCGGGTAACTTACCGCCCACAGTTGCGAGTTGAGTGACTGCTTAGCTACCGGTGATCCAAAAATTACAGCCGAGCCATCCGGCATCCAGGCAACCCGTCGCGTATAACCCCAGTCGTGCGACCCCAGCCGAGTTTCCGTGCCAGTGTCAACCGCTACCGTTTCCAGCGCGTATTCTTGAAATCCGGCACTAATGGACTTTGTTATGGCAATTCGCTGCCCATCAGGTGACCATGCGGGTCCTTCGGTCGAATACGCAGCCGGTTGATGCAACACTCTAAGGGCGTGCTCGGCTGATCCATCTGCATTCGCCGTCAGCAAGCTCGAAGTTCCCGCTGTGCTCGACTGCCGCACGAACACGATTTGCTTACCATCCGGTGAGAAACTCACCGGGCTATCCACGTCGACAATCAGGTCGCGTGGAGTCCCGCCGAGCGAAGGAACTTGATACAGCTTCGAAAGACCGGTGCCGGGCTCGCCCTTTACGAAGTACAAATAGTTTCCGTCCGGAGAAAATGTCAATCCCTTGAAATTTCCGTTCGATGGCGCCATCACCTGAGCAGTGCTTCCTGTGCCGAGCTGCCTGACCCAGATTGCCGGCATTCCGTGCTCATCAGAGAGATAGGCGAGCCATTTGCCGTCGGGCGAAATCGCAGCGCCGTAAGTGTTCCCGGAGGACGACACCGGCGTGATCGTCATCTGCTCGAATGACGATTCCGTTTTCCGCCCGTTCCGCTCATGAACGAACAAAACCACGGCGGCTCCAAGCGCAATCAGTACCGACGCGCGGCGCACCCAGACGCTCCATTGAGGTCGGGTGATGGCGGAAGAACTCGCCGGGCCGGGCTGACTCTGCGTTGACAAGGATCTCGCCGATACCGCCACAGACGGTGACCCGGCGGCAGCTACCGCCCCCGCAGCCCAGGATCTTGACGAGCCGCTCGATGAGCCAGACGAGTCAGTGTCCCGCTTCAAACGCTTCAAATCCCCGCGGAGTTCAGCCGCCGTCTGGTAGCGGAAATCAGGATCCTTCTCGATCGCTTTTCCGATAATTTCTTCCAGCTTGGGCGGAAGATTCGGATTCAGGCTGGACGGCGCCGCTGGCGTGCGATTAAGAATTGCGTCGAAAATTACCGCCGAAGTATTCCCATTGAACGCGCCTTGGCCCGTCGCCATTTCGTAGAGCACTGCGCCCAGGCTGAAGAGGTCAGTACGCGAGTCCAGCTCCTCGCCTCGCGCTTGTTCGGGAGACATATACGCCACTGTGCCGAGGGCTGAACCCGGGCTTGTCAGCATCATATTGTCGGTCGTCGGCTGCGTTGTCGTGTTGCCCGCGCCAACTGCTTCTGCGATTCGGCGCGACGCCGTCTGTTTTGCGAGTCCGAAGTCGAGAATCTTCGTTTGGCCCCGCGCCGTCACAAAAATATTGGCTGGCTTGATGTCCCGATGAACGATTCCGCGAGAGTGCGCCGCCTCAAGCGCATCCGCGATCTGGGCTCCAAACTCAAGAACGGAATCGGTCGCCACGGGCCGCCCGGCAATCCGTTCGCGCAGCGTTTGGCCCTCAAGCAGTTCCATCACGAGGAACGGGCGTCCGTTGTGCTCGCCCACATCGTAAATCGTGCAAATCCCCGGATGATTCAGCGACGAAGCCGCGCGTGCCTCGCGCTGAAAACGTTCCAGAGCGCCCGCGTCTCGCGCCAATTCCTCGGACAAAAATTTCAACGCGACTTGCCGCCCGAGCCGCGTGTCCTCGGCGCGATACACCTGTCCCATTCCGCCGCTTCCCAACGGCTCGACAATCCGATAGTGCGATATCGTTTCACCAATCATGCGGTTCACCCGCGTGCAATCGTAAACAACTCACAGATACCGCGCAAGGCGTGGAAGAGAACTAGCCATGCCCGATCAGAGCATATAAAAATGCGGGAAACGGCCCCACTCCGTTTCCCGCGCGATAGCTGTCCCTGCTTTGATTTTACTGCTGAGCTACAGCCGAATTGGAAGACCTCGGCATCACGGTCACCGTCACCGGCTGCTCGAGTTGGAAATCCAACTTGGTCTCCGCCGGAATTTTTACCTGCTTGCCCCTTGTCGCTCCCTGATAAATGGCTCCTCCCGCCGCTCCCACTCCTGCGCCGATCCCCGCGCCTTTTCCGCCGCCTGCGATCGCACCGATGATCGCGCCCAGCGCCGCTCCGCCTCCTACCTTTGCTGCTGTATTCTTGCCGCGGGAGCTTCCGGTGAGTGAATATGTGCTACTGACGAGCGGATACGACCGTCCCTGAAACTCCACTTTCACCAGTTCCAAATGCAGCTCGCTCTTTCCCTTCATGCGACCCGCTGAACTTGCGCTCACAAGTCGCACATAAATGTCGGCGCCGCGCGGGACCACCACTTCGTTGTCCACCACGAGCGGCGATTCGAGCGACGCGTGAAAGATTTCACCAGCGTTGTTCACCGACGAATCCACTCCGTCGATCATTCTAATCGTCACCGTCGAGCTGGCGGGAACTTCGACCTGTCTTGGTTGCGGCGGAGGTGCAGGCGGAGGCGGCTGTATCGGTTGAGGCGAGAGAGGTGGAACGGGTTCCGTTTGCGTGTCTGGGGCTGGTGCAGGTTCGGCCGCTGGCTCTTCCTGAGGAGCGGTATTGTCAGCAATCTGGTTGTTATCGTCAGCGGGCCGTGAAGGATTTTTTACGCGCGATTTGCGCGGCTTAAGGGCAGCGCGCGCCGACGGAGCAGCGTCAGATGTCGCGGACGCGGGAGCAAGCTCGATAGCAGTCGCCGGGGATGCAGTTTCTGCCGCCCGTGCCGTCACGACCGTCATCTGGTCGTTCACCTTCGTCACGCCAGCCGTTTCGTTCGCAATCTTATACGCTTTATAGCGAGCCGCATCGTTGGGGACCGTACCTGCCAGCGTTACTTGGCGGTTGCTTGAAGTGACTTCCAGGCTCGCGCCGTTCAACTGCGGGTCCGAAAACATCTGCGACTTGATCTGCGTCGTCAGGCTTGCATCATCCACCTTCTTGGAGCAACCCGCGGCGAAAACCGCCACAAAAACCGCAATCGAGAGAACCGCCCTGCGCCCCATGCCCGCTCCTTTTAGCAACTCTCCGCAAGCGCAACGCCCCGCTGTAGCAATCGGTGCGCAACAGTCTACTACGATGCCTGCAACCCCCTAAGTGCTGTCTCAACAGGGTAGAAGCGTTGAACAACTAGCGGAATTGCAATTCCCGTTTCATGACACTCATGAGCTGCCGCTGTTCGGCTTCATCAAGCCGGGACAGTGGAAGTTATTTTTCTGATTGTGCGCAATACACTCTGCGCTAAAGTCGCTCAATGCAGGCCCCGCGCACGTTCTCGGATTTCTGGCCTTATTACGTGCTGGCGCATCGCGAGCCTTTGACTCGCCTCTTCCACTCCATCGGAACGCTGACCAGTTGGGCGCTTCTAGCTGCAGCGATTCTGTTGCGCCGCCCCTGGTTCATTCTAGCGGCCTTCGTGGTCCCGTATGCGCTTGCGTGGTTTTCGCACTTCTTCGTCGAGCACAATCGTCCGGCCACGTTTGGCCATCCGCTATGGTCTTGGCTCGCGGATCAGAAAATGGTCGCAATGGTTCTGGCAGGGAAGATGAGTCAGGAAGTGAAACGCTGCGCCGCGCTCGAAGCTACCAGGGTTTCGAACTAGAAATTGGTTTTGGGAAGTCTCAAAAAGAAGCTTCGATCTTTTTCGCTAGCACCTGTTTTCCGCGCACCTGAATCTCAATCGCCATTGGCGGACGCACCGCCGCGCCCTTCGCAATCTCTCCGCGAACCAGGCCCACCGGTCCGTTGCCGTATCGCGTTAAGTCAAATACGGCGCGATTGCAGGGATCAGCCACCATCGGATGCGTTCCGCGAAATCCGTAGTCTGTGCGAAGCTTCTGTATGTCCGTTACAAATTCCAGCTCGCACGATCCATACGGCTCGATCAGAGAAAATCCCCAGTACTCTCCGCCCGGAAGGTGCACTACCATCGCCGGCACTTCGCGCGACGTCAACGAATCGTGAAAAATGAATTTCTTCGCGGACCAATCCTTCGCCAGTTCGCTCGTGGTTGCGATTTCACCTGGACCCACAGGTAGCTGCTCGGGATTTTGTGCAGATTTGCCATCTACAGCGGTCGGCGTGAGTGCCGTTGTTTCGCTCCCATCGTTGCTTGCTTTTGCCGACGTCCGGTGCATCCACCAAGCCACAATCGAACACACTGCTATCACGCTGGTTGCGGAGAGGATCAACCACGAAGGCGGCATCCGCGATATCGAAAATCCATTTGGCTCGGGGTTTTGGTCCACGGACAGCGGAGCAACGGGGCCGCTCGATTCTTTCTTGGGCGACACCCTAGGTATCTTCGGGTCTGCGGGCTTGAATGGGTTGTTGTTCATTCCGTCCCCGGCTGCTGGATTTCCGGAAGGGAATATCAAGGTTGAACCTTGAGCAGCTAAAACGCAAGACGGGAAGGCGACCAGGTGTTAACGCTTAAGCAAGACAGCTCATCCGCGGACCAGGGATCAATGCCGGTTCGCCCCAAAGCCTCAAGCACGGCTCTGCAAACGCACCGAATGGTGGGCCACATATTCGTGCAAGTTTGCCAGAATTAAAAGCAACTCAAGCATCCGGTCGCGCTGCTCCGGTTTCGGTTCGGCCGCACCTTCTTCGAGATTTTTCACCGTCGCGAGCGCGTCGGAAAGCAGCCATTCCAGGCTGCTCGCATTGACCAACTTTCCCTCTCGGCAGCTCTGCATCGCGTGATCCGTGCGAATAAACGCTTCATCCAGGAAATGGTCGAGGCACAGTTGCTCGCCTGCAAGACTTTTGGGGATCGGATTCGCACACCCAGCCCGTCGGCAATTTCCACCTGCGACAGCGGCTGTCATTCCCCACCCCGTGGCCCCGCGGGTTCCCCGCAAGGCATGTGCGAGAGGAGACTAACATATTTCCCGAGCGGGTACGCAGGCCTGCGCTAAAACAACAATAGCGTCCTGAGAAGCGAGGCGCTACAAAATCCTAATCGTTCCCGAGCTCGTCCTCAATTCAACTCGTACGGCTCCTCCACTGCCCACCTTGCCGCGCAGCTCACGCGTGCCCACGTTTCCCTGTACCAATACTTCGTGCTTCGTCTCGATGTTTCCGGAGCTGGTTCGCGCGTAGAGCTCGAAAGCCGCGTTTTCCGGAAACTCCACAGTGACGCTGCCCGAGCCCGTGTGCAGATTCCAATCGCCGGTCGGTGTGCCCTGCGCGTTGATTTCGCCGCTTCCGGTCGTTACGCGCACCGCCCCCTTCGCGCCTTTAATGTTCACATCGCCTGAGCCTGTAGAGATTTCCACGTCACCTGCCGCAGCCTGTTCGAGTTTTACTTCGCCGCTTCCGCTCGACGCCTTCAAGCCGCCCGCAATTCCCAGCGCGCGAATCGAGCCGCTGCCGGAATTGACGCGCGCACTGCCCTTACTGGCCCCGCGATTCCATCTATTGTCTCGTCTCCCGAACCGGATTCCGAGTGAAGCTTCGTCTGCGCCGGCACAATCACTTCATAGTTGATCGAGATGCCGCGTTCGCGATCCCGGTCATCAAAGTGGCCAATCCGAATCGTGCTGCCGTTCTGCTCGATCGGCGGATTCACTTCGATATCATTAATGCGCGAGCTTGCATCGCCGTTCAACCAGGAATGGTTCGCATGGATGGTTGCGTGGATCTCCATTTTGTTCGAATCTCCAGGCTTCACTGCAATGTTGCCCGAGCCCGTCTGAACCGTAAGGTCCACAGCGCCTGTGACGCTCAACGTCCGGTCAAAATGTCCTTCTTGCGTCGCAGACGCAGGCGCAGCAACTACAGCAGTCGCGATGATCCAAATCAAGTACGCAGCGAAAACGCGCACGCGTCTTCTCATTTCACTCCCTCCTGTCGAAGTCACCCCAGTTTGCAGAGGTATACGCAGACCGGCCCAGGAAAGTTCATACCGATTGGATGTTGAGAGGGAGAAGGAACGACTAGGCTGCCGCCCCATGGCACTTCTTGTATTTCTTGCCCGACCCGCAAGGGCACGGATCGTTGCGACCTACCTTCGCCGCCGCTCGCACCGGTTTTGGAGGCTCGGCTTGCGCAGCGCCCGTCTGAAACTGCAAATTTTGTTGCTGCTGCCGCTGCCGCCGCTCAATCTGCCTCGCTTCATCTTCCGGCTTCGCGGGCTGTACGAGGAACAGGAATCGCACCGATTCCTTATCAATGCGATCCATCAAATCATCAAAAAGCGTAAACGCTTCTTTCTTGAATTCGACGAGCGGATCTTTCTGCGCATACCCGCGCAACCCGATGCCTTCCTTCAAATGATCGAGGCTCAGCAGATGATCTTTCCACTGCGCGTCCACGATATCGAGCAGGATGCGCCGCTCGAGCCAACGCATCACCTGCGCGCCAAAAAGCTTTTCCTTCTCCTCGTATCGCGCGTTCACCTTCGCGATCAGCGAGTCCGCGAGAGCGTCGTGATTCAACGTGGCTACATCGATGCCCGCCGCTTTCGGCTCAAAGCCGAACTGATTCAGTACTTCGTTCGAAAGTTGCGTCACGTTCCACTGATCGGGATGCAGGTCGCGTGGACAATAAATATCCACCAGCTCATACGCGATCTCTTCCGCCTTCTCCAATACGAGTTCTTTCTGATCCGCGCCCTCGAGAATCGCCCGACGCAGCGAATAGATCGTTTCGCGCTGCTTGTTCATCACATCGTCATACTCAAGCAGGTGTTTTCGCGCTTCGAAGTTCTGCGCCTCCACAGCCTTCTGTGCGTTCTCGATTCGCTTGCTGATCAGACGCGATTCGATCGGAATGCCCTCCGTCATTCCCAGCCGATACATCAGGGCCTTCACGCGCTCGCCGCCGAAAATTCGCAGCAAATCGTCTTCGAGCGAAAGGAAAAATCGCGACGACCCCGGATCGCCCTGCCGCCCCGCACGCCCTCGCAACTGATTGTCGATGCGCCGCGCCTCGTGCCGCTCGGTTCCCAGAATATGCAAACCGCCCATCGCTACCACTTCGTCGTGCTCCGCTCGGCACTGTTCCGCAAACTGATCGTAGATCGGCTTCCACTGATCCAGCGGCACCTGATAAATTTTGCCTTCCTGCTGGAACAAAACCATCGGCGCGGTGCTCGTCCCGCTCGCGCCGTTTCCCGAAGTCCCGGCGCCCGCTCCCGAAGCTGAACTTGCGCCCGCAATCGCCGCATCTGCCTGAGTGGGACTTTCCGCCCCCGCCGCCGCGCCAATCACGGCACCCGCCGGCATATACGGCATGGCGAGTTTATTTTTCAACGCATACTCGCGCGTCATCGCCTCCGGATTGCCCCCCAGCAAAATATCCGTGCCGCGGCCGGCCATGTTTGTCGACACGGTCACTGCGCCCTTGCGCCCCGCCTGCGCAATAATTTTCGCCTCGCGCTCGTGCTGCTTCGCGTTCAACACCTGATGCGGAATTCCCGCTTTCTTCAAATGCTCCGCGATCTTTTCGGATTTCTCGATCGAAATGCTTCCCACCAGCACCGGCTGTCCGCGCTCGTAGTATTGCCGGATGCCGCCCTCTTTCGTGTTGTCTTCCTGCAAAATCCCGTTCACGGCCGCTTCGAATTTTTCTGCTTCCGTGCGGTACACAACGTCCGAATGCTCCACGCGAATGAGCGTCTTGTTCGTCGGAATCGCCACAACTTCCAGTTTATAAATCTTGTCGAACTCAGGCGCTTCCGTCTCCGCAGTTCCGGTCATGCCCGCGAGCTTCTTGTACATGCGGAAATAATTCTGAAACGTGATCGTCGCGAGCGTCTGGTTCTCGCGCTCGATTTTCACGTTCTCTTTCGCTTCCACCGCTTGGTGCAATCCGTCCGACCAGCGCCGCCCGGGCATCTGCCGTCCTGTAAATTCGTCCACGATGATCACTTCGCCGTCTTTCACCACATAATCCACGTCGCGCTGAAAAAGCGTGTGCGCGCGTAATCCCTGGTACACATGATGAATGATGTCCATGTGGGCGGGATCGTAGAGGTTTCCCAGGCTCAGCAGTTTTTCTGCCTTCGACACGCCCTCTTCCGTCAACGTCGCCGTCTTGTGCTTCTCATCCAGGGTGTAGTCGATGTCCTGGATCAGCTTCGGAATCATCTTGTCAATCTTGTAGTACTTGTCGGTGGATTCTTCGGCAGGTCCGGAAATAATCAGCGGCGTGCGCGCCTCGTCGATCAGAATCGAGTCCACTTCGTCAACGATCGCATAGTGATGCCCGCGCTGCACGCAATCCTTCAAATCATATTTCATGTTGTCGCGCAGATAATCGAATCCGAATTCGTTGTTCGTCCCGTAGGTGATATCCGCGCCATACGCCGCGCGCCGCTGCGAATCTTCCAGGTCGTGAACGATCACGCCCACCGTCATCCCCAGCATCTTGAAAATCGGGCCCATCCATTCCGCGTCGCGCCGCGCCAGGTAATCATTCACGGTTACGATGTGAACGCCCCGCCCGGCGAGCGCGTTCAAATACGCCGGCAAAGTCGCCACCAGCGTTTTTCCTTCGCCGGTTTTCATCTCGGCGATTTTGCCCTGATGCAGCACGATACCGCCGATTAACTGCACATCGAAATGCCGCATCCCGAGCGTCCGCCGCCCTGCTTCACGCACCGCAGCAAACGCTGGAACAATGGCGGGTTCAAGCGCTTCTTTCAGCTTTTGTTTTACATCCGGGTCGTTGTCCTCGGCGCCCTCAAGCCGCGCCTGCACCTCAGCCTTCAGCTTCGGCGTGTACGCCGCCAGCTCCGCGTCCGTAAGCTTCTGCATCGCCGGCTCGAGCGCATTGATTTCGTTCACCACCGGCTGAATCAGCTTGATGTCGCGCTCGTGTTTCGTTCCGATAAATCGCGCGACGACGCTATCGACTATTCTCTCGACGTCCATGTTTCCTTAGTTACATGCCTCTAGGGCGTGAAGCGCGCACCGTAATCAGTATGGGCACGGCGTGCCGTGCCCGCGCGACCGATGCACACGAAGAAACGATTCCAGCAAAACTCAGGGCTCTATTCTAGCTGCACGGCCGATTTCACGCAAAGCACCGTTCCTGGTATCCACAACAAAAAACAAAAGGCCGTCAATTCGTCGCGGGCCAGCACCTAGGGATGGCTAGGTAGATCGTATCCCCCTCGATCGTTGATGTAGTAGTCCAGGAAGACGGGTGGAAGCAAGCAGAGTTCGAGCGGCGAGCGGGGAGCGAGCCGTTCGATGATTTGCCAAGGAGTTTGATGTTCTTTGTGAGAGTTCAGACGGGCTAGATTGAAGTAGAGCTGATAGGTGTGGGCCTTGGCCAGGAATTCGCCACGGCTGGGCGAAGCGTTCGAGATCAAAGAACTCATCTTCGACGAGGCGGTGCACCGTTTCGACGTCGCTCTGATAAGTGTGAGCTGCGGGCGGGATGCGCAAGTGCTCGCTGGGACCCAGCGAGGCGGGAAAGCCCGTGCGTCGTCCCTGGGAATCATAACTGCCGATGAACTCGGCTCCATTGTCGGTCTGCCAAGCCAAGTCGCGCAGAGAGACGCCGTAGCGATCTAGGTGACGCTGCACCCGAGCGGCAAAGACGGAACTGGCCGCGGCACTGCGCCGCTGAGCGAACGCCCAGAACAACAAGCCGCTGCGAACCTCTCGGGCGGTGTACTGAACCAGGGGGAGTCGCAGACGCTCTGCCTGGGGCCAGAAGTGCGGAATATCGCAGAGATCTTTGGTATCGGCGGAGATTTGCTGGAATAAACGCCAGGTCGCTTTGACGGCGGCGAGATCTTGCTTGCGCTGATATTTTTTGCGTCGCTTGCGAATCAAGCCATGCTGGCGCCAGATGCGATGGATGGCCATGTGCGAGAGGGGCAAATCGAATTCGCGCTTCAGGCGAGAGGCACCGAAAGTGGGCAACTTCTGACGGAGAGCAAGGACTTGTTGTTCGAGGGCCAGCGGTGTTTTATGCGGGCAGCCATGATGAGCGCGACTGAGCTCGCGCAGGCCGGAGGGACCGTGCTGTTGATAGCGGCGCAGCCATTTCCGGACGGTGGGCACGGTCGTCGCGAAGGCCCGCGCCGCCGGCTTAATGCCCTGGCGACGAGCGTAATGAACTAAACGCAAGCGATGGTTAAAAGCGTCTCGCATCTCACGGATCAGGTCGAAATAACGGGCGGCGGACATGCGCGGATTCTATCCGCGGCGCGCGGCCCGGCTCTCCCGCCAGCCGGGCCGCCAACTCCTGTCGCCGCTTCGGACTCACGCACGCTAATTCCGCCAGGGGGATGCGATGATCCTTTCCAATTCCACGCGGGCCAGCACCTTGCCGCCTCAACGCCACCAGTCTATGATTAAGATTCGTACCAGCGCACATATTCGAAAGGATCCAATGCCTCCCGCACCCGGACAAGGACCAGGACAAATGCCAGGAATCGGCCCAAATCAGCCGCCGACAGAAAAGAAAGCCCCAATCCCCGGCATCAAGAATCTCATTGCCGTAGCCAGCGGCAAAGGCGGCGTCGGCAAGACGACCGTCGCCGTGAATCTCGCGCTAGCCCTCAAAGCCCTGGGCGCAAAAGTCGGCCTGCTCGACGCCGACGTCTACGGCCCCAACGTCCCCGTCATGCTCGGCACCGTCGAACAGCCGCGCGCACTCGACGAGCGCACCATCATTCCCGTTGAAGCCTACGGCATCAAAATGATCTCGATGGGCCTGCTCAATCCCGGTGACAAGCCTCTCATCTGGCGCGGCCCCATGCTTCACAGCGTGATCCAGCAATTTCTCCGCAGCGTGCAATGGGGCGAACTCGACTACCTCATCGTCGATCTTCCGCCGGGCACCGGCGACGTCCAGCTCACCCTGATCCAAAGCGTCGCCATCACCGGCACCGTCGTCGTCACCACGCCCTCGATCGTCTCGCTCGCCGACGTGCGCAAAGCCGTCGAAATGTTCCGCCAGGTCCATGTGGAAATTCTCGGCGTCGTCGAAAACATGAGCTATTTCAATTGCCCGCATTGCGATGGCCACATCGACGTGTTCGGCCACGGCGAAGGCCGCCGCATGGCCCAACTCTTCGGCGTCCCATTCCTCGGCGAAATCGAAATCGACCCCCAAATCCGCATCGGCGGCGACAGCGGCAAGCCCGTAGCCTCGCTCGGCGAAGACGCCCCCGGCGGCAAAAGCATCTTCGCCATGGCCCGCAACGTAATGCAGCGCGTCGAAAGCGTCAACGCCAACGCCACCTCGCCAGTCGTGCAGATTTTGTAGGGCGCATTGCTTTTTGTACCGCCGGCATCCTGCCGGCGCCTTGACTTGATCATGCCCATGGAGCCGCGCTGCTTTCGATACCAGTCAGGTGAGGAAATCCGAAAAGGCGACAGGATTCGGTATCACGAAGATCCTGGTGAAGTCGAATTCGTTGCAAACCGTTTGACCGGCGATCCGGAATCGGATTGGTACGTGACCGAACACGGCGGCGGAGTAGGGCTGCTCGTTCCAAAGTCATTCGGGCGAGTGTTTCTCACCTCCACTGACGACGATGAGGATTTAGAATTCATTTCGCGAACAGGATAGCCACGACGAGCGCAGTCCTCGTCGTGGGCATCTGATCTGTCATCCGCGCACAATCAAAAAAAGCGGGACGCTTTCGCGCCCCGCTTCGCCACCACTCAGCACTGCTTGTAAGCGAGCCCTCCGACTTTAGCGGCCGTGCCCTCCGCCTCCAAACCCACCACCACCTCCACCATGGAAGCCGCCTCCGCCACCCGAGAACCCGCCGCCATGAAACCCTCCACCGCCGCGGAAACCGTTACTAGCGTGTCCGCCCTGCGGCGCCGCGTATCCGTGCCCGGCATGAAAGCCGCCTCCACGAACGCCCGCGGCGTAATGCCCACCGCGATCCCCGCCTCGGCGATCAGGATCGAAGTGGTGATGGAAGTGCCCATCGCCAAAGAAGAATGGAGCGTCGAACGCAAAGAACGGCGAATAGAATCCCCACCCGAACGGACTGTAGAAGATTCCATCGCCCGGAATGAACGTGTATGCGTCAAACCACGGATCCCAATACCAGCCCGTGCCGTACCATCCAAGGCCGTAGCCGCCGCTGGCAATGTATGCAGGTGCGGCGTCGACGTTAGCTTCCGCAAGATAGGCAGAGCGTAGACTGCTCCAGCTATACAAATCGCTGGATTCGTAATCCTTTTTGTCGAAGCTCTGCGGCTTCGCGGAATCCTGGTTGAGAGTTAGTTCATGGCCACCCTTCACTCTCACCTGCCTGCCGTTTTCGTTGACGATAGCCTCGCCGTCGAGAACGCGCACTTGATTGTGGGCTGCATCAAAATCGTAAAACCCGTTTTTCACGAGTTCGATCGTAACGCCGTTTGCATCAATGCGAATATCGTTCTGCTTATGAATCTCGGCGACTTCGATGCTCGCTTCGCCTTCGTCCACCCCGATTTCAGTGTTGGTAAGGCTGGGTGAAATCATCTTCACTGAGCTGTTGCTTCCAACCCGCAAGAAAACGCCGGGTGTGAGCAGTACCTCCGCCTTCCCGCTTTCGGTCGTAATCGACTGGCCTGCCTCCAAAGTAACCGAACCAACCGATTTCGAAGTGAGTGGCTGAGAATCGAGTGAAACCTGCCCTTCTACATAATTCAAAGTGCCGGGAACTGCATTTCCTCGTGACTGGGTGTCGCCTCGCGCCGGCACCGCCAGCGTGGCTGCCAGAAGGAAACCTACTGTTAGAGTTGATCTTAGATACCTCATTTTAGTGACCTCTAGTCAATTAGATGCGGCATAAATTTCCCCGATGCGAAGGCGCATTCGATGTTACATGTCTCCTATATGATTGATGACGCCCGCCTTGCGCGCTCAAAGTAGCCCACGCATCGCTAGAATCTCCTCCGACCCATAGAACGCATATTGCTAAGCTACAAGCTAGATGTCGCTTGCGGAGCAAAACCTCATGTAAGTGGAAATAATCCCATGATGCGCGCGCAGCTTGAATTGCCTAGTAGCAGGCCAACCTGCTAAATTCCCCCGGTTCGATCAAACTAAGCTCACATGACGCCAGCAACCTTTCGCCGCATCGCACTCTCGCTGCCCGAAGCAACTGAAGGCTCGCATTTCAGCAATGCCGATTTCCGCATCGCCGGCAAAATCTTCGCCACCCTCGCACTCGAACATCAAGGCTACGGAGTCCTTCTGCTCACCCGCGATCAGCAAGCCGGCATGGTCCAAGACGCCCCGGAAATCTTCTCTCCAGTCCCAGGCGGCTGGGGCGAAAAAGGCGCCACTCGCGTGAGTCTCGCAAGAGTTCCCCCCGACATCCTAGAAGCTGCCCTCCGCGTAGCCTGGAGCCGCAAAGCCCCAAAGCGCCTCCTCTTATAGCGCCACCCTCTAGACTGGCAATTTCTGTGCTCACCGCACGATTCGGTTTCATCTTTGTGCGTCGCGGCTTTAGCCGCGACATTAAATCCACCTCGCGCGAAGCGCGCACCTAGAACAGAGCGGAGCGAGGGCCCTTCCCTTGGCTTACGTCGGTTACCGGCAGCATGAGACCTGCCACCGCAGCACCCGCCCGGGATTGTCACTCTGATTCCCCTGTGCTAGCGTCTCCAGCGCAAAGGAGACTAAATCTTGCTTCGCGCCTACCGCGGCCGCGCCCCACACATCGCCGACTCCGCCTACATCGATCCCGCCGCCGTCATCATCGGCGACGTCACTATCGCCGTCGACTCCAGCGTCTGGCCATGCGTCGTCATCCGCGGCGACGTCAACTTCATCCGCATCGGCTCACGCACCAATATTCAGGATGGCTCCGTCCTGCACGTAATGCGCGACACGCATCCGCTCATCCTTGGCGACAACGTCACCATCGGCCACGGCGTCGTCCTCCACGGCTGCACCATCGAATCGCGCTGCCTAGTCGGCATGGGCTCGATCATTCTGAACGGCGCGAAAATCGGCACAGGCTCGATCGTCGCCGCCGGCACGCTCGTCCCCGAAGGTACCGAAGTCCCGCCCGGCAGCCTCTTCATGGGCCACCCCGGCAAATTCCGCCGCGCCCTAACCGACGCCGACCAGGACTCCATCGACGCCTACGCCCAGCGCTACGTCGAATACAAAGAGACCTACAAGCAAGGGACCGGTGAGTGGGGGAAGTGACCGATGAGCTGCTAATAATCTCTAATGACAGCCTAGCGCCGTAGGCGCGACAGAAGTTAGCCCAGCGCGGAAGCGGTGGGTCCATAGTCAGTACGAGCGCTTCATTTCGCGGCGCCTTTTCCGCGAGCTTTTGACTCAATGGTTCAGCATCGGACTATCGAGACTTAGACTACCGGCGTTTGCCCTCACGTCACCTTGCGCCGTACTGTAAAATAACTGGATGTTTAAGCTCCAAAATTTTGAGCCGACGCCGCGATGACCGAACGACGCCAGTTCCGCGCCATCAAAGGCACTCGCGACATTCTCCCGTCTGATTCCGCCCTCTGGAACTGGTTCGAGCACACCGCCCGCGAGGTCTTCGAATCCTACAATTTCGGCGAAATCCGCCTGCCGGTTTTCGAGGAAACTGAACTTTTCGCGCGGTCAATCGGAACGGAAACGGATGTAGTGTCCAAGGAGATGTATTCGTTTCCTGACGCTATTGTGAAAACCGCTGATGGAGGGCAGATCGCTGTTGAGATTAAACAATCCCTTCAATTAAGTGATGCAGTATTACGAGAGTTCCTGGCTGCCTATGTGGGGCGCGTAGAGCGCTCGACGGCGGCCCCTGCTGCAGAACTGGTGCTTCGTCCCGAAGCCACCGCCTCCGTCTGCCGCGCGTACATCGAACACAACATGCAAGCACTCCCCGGCAACCAGAAGCTCTACTACATCGGTCCAATGTTCCGCCGCGAGCGCCCGCAAAAAGGACGCTACCGCCAGTTCTACCAGATCGGCGCCGAAGTCCTCGGCCAATCCGATGCACCCGCCATCGACGCCGAAGTCCTCGAAATGCTGCTGGTATTTTTCAATCGAGTCGGGCTTACGCGCACCACGCTCTACATAAATTCCATCGGCGACAAAAACTGCCGCCCGCAGTACGTGGAGCAACTCCGGAAGGAGTTGCTGAAAGTAAAAGATCGGCTGAAGGAAGACTCGCAGCGCCGGATCGAAACCAATCCGCTTCGGGTCCTCGATTCCAAAATCCCTGAAGAGCAGCCCATCATCGAAAAGCTGCCGCGCATCTCCGATCATCTCTGCGACGAGTGCCGCGCCCACTTCGCTAAGCTAAAAGAAGAATTGAACCTGCGCGGAATCGACTACAAAGAAAACTGGCGTCTCGTCCGCGGGCTCGATTACTACACGCGCACCACTTTCGAAGTCACCGCCGAGGGACTCGGCTCGCAGAACGCCGTCTGCGGGGGCGGCCGCTATGATGGTCTCGTCGAACTGCTCGGCGGACCGCCAACAAAAGGCATCGGCTTCGCCATCGGCACGGATCGCTCGATTCTTTCGATCGAAGAAAGCGGCAACGCGCCCAAGCTCGGCGGTCTTGCGGTATACATCGCGTGGATGGGGCAGGCTTCCTATCCGGCAGCGGTCAGCGTCGCAAGAAAATTGCGCGCCGCTGGGCTCGCCGTCGAGCTGCCTCCCGAAGAAATGAAGTTCAAGAAATCGCTCGGCCTCGCGGATAAACTCGGCGCGCGCTATGCTGTGATAATCGGCGAAGACGAAGTCGCGTCGCGCACCTTTACCCTGAAGCGGCTGGCCGACAGCGACCAGAAAAAGCTAGCGGAAGGCGAATTGCTCGAGTATCTGGAATCGGAGCGGCGCCGCTAAAAAGGGACGGGAAACGACGAGTCTAATCTACGGTTGCACGATTAGCATTCGCTCTAAGTCGTTGATAATAAAGGTTACTAACTTTTTCTAATCGGCGGTAAAACCGCCGCTTACGAATTTGCAATGCGAGCCCCAAAAAGGACGGCAAAATTGCTCGAAGCTCTCAGAAATCTAAAGCGCACAAATTATTGCGGCGCGCTGCGCGTCTCGGACGCCGACAAAGACGTCGTCCTAATGGGCTGGGTTCAGCGCCGCCGCGATCTCGGCCAGCTGATTTTCATCGACCTCCGCGACCGCGCGGGAATCGCGCAGATCGTCTTCAATAAAGAGTTGCATCCGGAAGCGCACGCGAAGGCGGAAGAGCTACGCTCGGAATTCGTCGTCGCAGTCGAAGGTCGCGTTGTGCGCCGCCAGAAATCGAACCCGGAACTTCCGACCGGCGAAGTGGAAGTGATAGCGACGCGCCTGTACATTCTGAACAACGCGAAGACGCCGCCGTTCCAAATTGAAGAGGACGTGAACGCCAGCGAAGAGACGCGCCTTCGCTATCGCTATCTCGATCTGCGGCGGCCGCGCCCGCATCGCAATCTCGAGTTGCGCCATCGCGTGATTCTCGAAATGCGCAAGACGATGGACGAGCTGGGCTTCTTCGAAATCGAAACGCCGATGCTCACGCGTTCGACTCCCGAAGGCGCGCGCGACTATCTCGTTCCCAGCCGCATTCATCATGGCCAGTTTTACGCGCTGCCGCAGTCGCCGCAGATCTTCAAGCAGATTCTGATGATCTCGGGCATGGACCACTACTTCCAGATCGTCAAATGCTTTCGCGACGAGGACTTGCGCGCCGATCGGCAGCCGGAGTTCACGCAGATTGACGTCGAGATGTCGTTCCCGCGCCAGGAAGACATTTTTCATGTGATCGAAAAAGTGATGGAGCGCGCCTGCGCAGTCGCTGGCGTGGAAGCGAAAGGCCCGTTCCGGCATCTCGATTACAAGGACGCCATGCGCCGCTACGGCTCAGACAAGCCGGACCTGCGCTTCGGCATGGAGCTCCATAATGTGACCGAGTTTTTCGAGCCTGCTCGGGCGACAATGCACATTGAGGGCAACGTGCAAGCTGTCATTGCGCCGGGCGCGGCGGCGTGGTCGCGCAAGCAGCTCGACGAGCTCAGCGAATTCGCGAAATCCACGGGAGCACGCGGCGTTTACACTGTGAAAGTCACAGCAGAAGGCATTAGCTCGCCGCTCGAAAAAACGCTCAGCGCTGATGTGCTGAAAAAGCTGGTCGAAAAGCTCGGTGCGAAAGCGAGCGATCTGATTGTTGCAACGGCCGCGAAGGATCAGATTCCCCACACCGACACGTCGCTCAATGTGGCCGGACAAATTCGTCTTTATCTCGGCGATAAACTCAACTTAATCGACCGCAGCAAATGGGAGTTCGCCTGGATCACGGGCTTCGCGCTTTTCGAATGGAGCGAGCGCGAGAAGCAGTGGGTGAGCGCGCAGCATCCGTTCACCGGAATCGTCGAAGAGGATATCGACAAACTCGAGACCGCGCCTTGGGAATGCCGCTCGAAAGGCTATGATCTCGTTCTGAATGGAGTTGAGCTCGGCTCCGGTAGCATCCGAATTCACCGGCAGGATGTGCAGGCTCGCATGTTCAAGGCGCTCGGCCTTAGCGACGAGCAAGCCCGGCAGCGCTTCGGATTTTTCCTCGACGCGCTTACCTATGGCACGCCGCCGCACGGCGGAATCGCACTCGGCGTCGATCGCATCGTGATGCTATTGGCCCGCGAAAAATCGATCCGTGAGGTGATTGCTTTTCCAAAGACGACTGCCGCGCAGGACCTAATGGCCGATTCGCCTTCCGAAGTCGGCACAGATCAGCTTGACGATCTTGGCATCGCAATCCAGAAGCCGAAAGCGGCCGGAGAAGCTTCGTGACGACCTTGTTGACTGTAATCGCGCTCGTCGCAACAGCTGGCGTCTTTCTGCTTACGCGAATCATGCACAGTCTTTCATTACGGGCTCAATTCGGGATCCTCTTGGGACTTGGAATCGCGATCGGCTTCATCTTTTTGATGATGGTGCAGATGCCATGGTTCCCAATGTGGTTGGGCATCTCGCTGGTTACGGTGGTGTTTATCGCGAGTCTCTTCGGCACGCGCATATTCCTGCGCAGCCTGGCACAGGAGGAAAGGGAAGAGGAAGACCGAGTTCGCCGTGAAGCAAACAGCAATTTGTTTGATGGCGGATATTCGGATTTGAATCCATCTCCGCGGAGCGGCAACCAGCGATGAGCCGCATCCGCATTCTTGCTGAAAACGTTGCAAATAAGATTGCGGCTGGGGAAGTTGTCGAGCGGCCTGCTTCTGTGGTGAAGGAGCTGCTTGAGAATTCGCTGGATGCCGGGGCGCGCTCGATTCGTATTGAGGTGGAATCGGGCGGCAAGCGCATGATCCGCGTGATCGACGATGGCAGCGGCATGAATCACGACGATGCGCTGCTCGCCTTCGAACGCCACGCGACTTCGAAACTGCGAACGGCTGACGACCTGCTTTCGATTGCGACGCTTGGCTTCCGCGGCGAAGCGCTGCCGACGATTGCAGCGATTTCGCGGCTTCTTCTCGAGACGCGCACGGCTGAGGAAGGGGAGGGAACTCGCGTCGAATTCGCAGGCGGCAAGCTTCTCGGCGTGAAGCCAGCGGGGGTGCCGAGCGGCACTTCGATCAGCGTCGCTGATATTTTCTACTGCGTGCCGGCGCGACGCAAATTCCTGAAGTCGGAAACCACCGAGCTGGGACATATCGCTTCGCTCGTCACGCACTACGCACTCGCGCATCCGGAAACGCAGTTCATGCTAAAAACGCCGACGCAAGAAATCCTGAATTGTGCGCCCGTAGAGAAACTCTCTGAGCGCGTCTATCAGATTTTTGGCCGGCAGGCGCTCGACGAGCTGGTAGAGATTCCCGCGAACGAATCGCCGGTGCGCAGCGCGATCACCGAGCCGGCGATTGAATCGGACGAGCAGACGGCGACCTTGCGGGTGACGGGATTTACTTCGCGTCCTGAAGTGCAACGCACGAACCGGAATGGAATTTACATTTTCGTCAATCGGAGGCTGGTGCGCGACCGACTCCTTCTGCACGCCATTGGCGAGGCGTATCGCAATATCGTTCCGCCGGGCGTGTTTCCGGTGGTGCTGCTGTTTCTCGATCTGCCCTACCAGGAAGTGGACGTGAACGTGCACCCGGCTAAAATCGAGGTCAGGTTTCGCCATCCGCAATTCGTTCACGATTTCACGCGCGACGCGCTGCGACACGCGCTTTCGCTCGCGCGGCCAATTCCTGGATTTCCCGCTGCTCGTGCTGCCGCGGCTTCTGTACCGATTCCACTGGGCGGCCCCGGAAGCATTGCCAACGGCGCAGGGGCGAGTGATGCGCCGCTAAATGCAGCCAACGCAAGCGCGACGGCGAGTTTCGCGGGGCCGCCGCGCGCTGAAATTCCCGTAGGTTTTTCTCCCGGCGCAGGACTTGCCGAGGAGCTCGAATTGACCGGCGCGCCAGACCGGCCGCTGCCGCAGCGTCTGCAGTTTGGATCGGGCGGAGGAACTGACTTCCCGTTTACTACTCAGCAAGCTGCCGCCTATCGAATGGCCGAAGCGGTTCCAGAATCTGGGGGCGCGCTGCCGTCGCCGGAAACGATTGCGGATTTGAAGCCGCTCGGGCAGGTGAACAGCAGCTTCATCGTTGCGGTGAACGGCGAAGGGCTCTGGATCATCGACCAGCACGTGGCGCACGAGCGCGTGCTTTTCGAGCAGCACCTGCGCGCTCGGCGCGAAGGCGAACTTGGAGGCCAGCGGATGCTGGTACCCCCGATCGTCGAGCTGAACCCACGCCAACTGGTAACGTTTGAGCAGATTGGCGACGAATTGCGCGCCAACGGTTTTGAGGCGGAGCTGATGGGTCCCCGCGAAGTGGCGATTCAGGCGGCTCCCGCGGGAATCGCGAGCAGCGACGCCGAGAAGTTGCTTTTCGAGATTCTCGATGGTATCGCCCGCGAAAATCAGGCTATCTCGATCGATTCGTTGCAATCGAAGATCGCGGCTTCAACGGCCTGCCACGCGGCGATCAAAGTGAATACGCCGCTCGACTCGAAGAAGATGGAATGGCTACTCAGCGAGCTGGCCAAGACCGAGTATCCGATGAGCTGCCCGCACGGCCGGCCGGTGGTGCTGCGCTATTCGGTGCGCGAAATCGAGCGTGCGTTCAAACGCATTTGAGCCAGGCTCACATCTCAAAATGAAAAACCTGATCATCGCGATTGACGGACCAGTCGGCTCGGGGAAGAGCACGCTGGCGCGTCGCGTGGCAGAGCTGATGGGCTACGTGTATATCGATACGGGAGCGATGTACCGGGCGCTGGCGCTGAAGGCGGTGCGCAGGGGGCTTGGTTTCGATCGCGATAGTGACCTCGAAACGCTTGCGCGCGGGACGCGCATCGATTTGAAGGCTCTGGACGGAACGCAGCAGGTGTTTCTCGACGGTGAAGACGTGACGACGGCGATCCGCACTCCTGAGGTTTCGCAGGCGGCGTCGAAGATCGCGGTTGTTTCGGGCGTGCGGCGCGTGCTTGTTGCGGAGCAACGCCGCGCCGGGCAGCAGGGCGGCGTGGTGATGGAGGGACGAGATATCGGCAGCGTCGTTTTCCCTGACGCCGACCTCAAGATCTTCCTGACGGCGTCACCGGAAGTGCGCGCTGAGCGGCGGTACCGCGAGCACCAGCAAAAGGGCGATTCGATCGACCTCGCCCGAACGCTCGTTGAAATTCACGAGCGCGATCAGCGCGACCGCGAACGAACTACCTCGCCGCTGGTTCGCGCGCCGGATGCCGTGGTGGTGGACAGCACGGCGATGGAAGCGGAGGAAGTGGCGCGGCTGGTTGTGATGCTGGCAAACGGCCGATCGGCCGGCGTGAAAAGGTGAAGCGGCAGCTGCGCACCGCATATGAGGAACCTTTTTCCTTCCCGATTGGGACGTTCACATTCTCGGAAGGGGAAAGGGCCGAGACTGCCAGAGCTGGTTCTTACGCCGGGCTCGACATCGAAGAGAGGAATTCCGCGTTGGCCTTTGTTTTCGAGAGGCGGCCGAGGAGCAATTCCATCGCTTCGACGGTCGAGAGAGGGCTGAGAACTTTCCGAAGCACCCAGATGCGGTTCAATTCGTCGGGCGGAAGCAGGAGCTCATCCTTACGCGTCCCGGAGCGATTGATATCGATTGTCGGGAAAACGCGCTTATCGACGAGGCGGCGGTCGAGGTTGATTTCCATGTTGCCGGTGCCTTTGAATTCTTCGAAGATCACGTCGTCCATGCGGCTGCCGGTGTCGATCAGGGCGGTGGCAATAATCGTGAGCGAGCCGCCTTCTTCCACATTACGGGCGGCGGCGAAGAAGCGGCGCGGGCGCTGCAAAGCGTTCGCGTCGATACCGCCGGAGAGGACTTTACCGGAGGGGGGCGTGACGGCGTTGTACGCGCGGCCAAGACGCGTGAGCGAATCGAGCAGGATGACGACGTCGCGCTTGTGCTCGACGAGGCGCTTGGCCTTTTCCAGCACCATTTCCGCCACTTGAATGTGGCGCTGGGGCGGCTCATCGAACGTGGAGCTAATGACCTCGCCCTTCACCGTGCGCTGCATGTCCGTGACTTCTTCCGGACGCTCGTCAATCAGAAGAACGATGAGAGCGACTTCCGGATGATTGGTGGTGACGGAATTGGCGATGGACTGCAGCATCATCGTCTTGCCGGTGCGCGGAGGCGCGACGATCAATCCTCGCTGGCCCTTGCCGATGGGGCAAAGCATGTCGAGGACGCGCCCGGTGAGATTTTCTTTCGTCGTCTCAAGGCGAATGCGCTCCTGCGGATAGAGCGGCGTGAGGTTATCGAAGAAAATTTTATTGCGCGCGACTTCCGGATCTTCGAAATTGACCGCTTCGACTTTAATCAGCGCGAAGTAGCGTTCACCGTCTTTCGGAGGACGAACCTGGCCGGAGACAGTGTCGCCGGTGCGGAGATCAAATTTGCGGATCTGGGATGGCGAGACGTAGATATCGTCCGGGCCAGGAAGGTAGTTGTATTCGGGCGCGCGGAGGAAGCCGAAGCCGTCGGGGAGGCATTCGAGAACGCCCTCGGAGAAGATGAGGCCATTCTTTTCGGTTTGAGCGCGGAGGATCTGGAAGATCAGTTCCTGCTTGCGCATGCCGGAGGAGCCCGGAATGTTGAGCTCTTTGGCGATCTTCGCGAGATCGGTGATGTTTTTGTCTTTCAGTTCTGCGAGGCTAATACTCATCGAGTTTCTTTCCTTCTTCAGCCTGTCTTCAGGCACGATTTTCACTGTCATAGGATTAGGACCGCGGGCGGGCACAGATTCGAACCAGCCACTTTGTCCAGGTAGTGTCCAGGCAATCTAAATCCCTCGGTTATATGCCAAGCCCTGTACAGCGGATTGTGGGAGAACCGAAGGAGTTCAATTGGTCAATTCATTGTCCTGCGTGACATCCGTACCGAACTTGGAATCGACACCGGCGACAGGCGGGTGAATCGGCAGCGGGTGTTCCAGCGCGAGCTGCAGGACATCGTCCATCGACTCCACAAAATGGATGGACATTTGCGCTTGGATTTCCGGCGGAATATCCGCCAGATCTTTTTCGTTGTCTTTCGGAAGAATCACGGTACGCAGGCCAAGGCGGTGCGCGGCGAGTAGCTTTTCCTTCACGCCGCCGATAGGTAACACTTTACCACGAAGGGTGATTTCGCCGGTCATGGCGATATCACAACGGACCGGTATGCGCGTCAGGGCGCTGACGATCGAAGTGCAGAGCGTGATACCGGCCGAGGGGCCGTCTTTTGGAATCGCGCCTTCGGGGACGTGCACGTGAATATCGAGGTGGCGATAGAAATCCTTCGGCAGCCCGAAGAGATGGCTGCGCGAGCGCACGTAGCTCATGCCCGCCTGAGCGGACTCCTGCATTACGTCACCGAGCTTTCCAGTGAGCGTGAGGCGGCCCTTGCCTTGCATGAGCGTCGCTTCGGTGGAGAGTACTTCACCGCCGACTTCGGTCCAGGCGAGGCCGGTGGTGAGGCCGACTTCGTTTTTCTTCTCGGCGAAGAAGTCGCGGAACTTGATGATGCCGAGATAGTCGTTCACATTTGACGGCGTGACTTCGAGCGTGAAGCTCTTATCGGCGACGACCTTGCGCGCCACTTTGCGGCAGACATTCGCGATTTCGCGATTGAGGTTCCGGACGCCGGCTTCATGCGTGTAGTGGCGGATGACGTGCGTCATCGCCTCATCCGTAATTTTCAGGTTGTCTTTCGTCAGACCGGTCGCTTCGAGCTGCTTGGGAACCAGGAAGCGCTGTGCGATCTGATGCTTTTCCTGCTCGGTGTAGCCGGGGATCCGCAGGACTTCCATGCGGTCTTGCAACGGCTGCGGAATGGTGTGCAGCACGTTGGCGGTGCAGACGAACATGACCTTGGAGAGATCGTACTCGACGTCGAGATAATGGTCGGTGAACGAGTGGTTCAGCTCGGGGTCGAGCACTTCCATCAGCGCCGCGGACGGATCACCGCGGAAATCCATGGACATCTTGTCCACTTCGTCGAGAACGAAGACGGGATTGACGGTCCCGGCCTTGCGCATCATCTGAATAATCTGGCCGGGAAGGGCGCCGATATAGGTACGCCGATGTCCGCGAATTTCCGCTTCGTCGCGGACGCCGCCGAGGGAAACGCGGACGAATTTGCGTCCGGTGGCGCGGCCGATGGACATCGCGAGGGACGTCTTGCCGACTCCCGGAGGCCCGAGGAAGCAGAGAATCGAGCCTTTGGGGTTTTTCACGAGCTGGCGGACGGCCAAATATTCGAGGATGCGATCCTTGATCTTTTCCAGGCCGTAGTGATCCTGCGAGAGGATCTCTTCGGCGCGCTTGATGTCGCGAATTTCCTTGGATCGCTTTTTCCATGGCACAGCCAAGAGCCAATCGAGGTAATTGCGGGAGACGGTTGATTCGGCGGACATCGGCGGCATCATCTCGAGCCGCTTCAGCTCCTGCATGGCCTTTTCCTGCGGCCCTTCGGGCATGCCGGAGGTTTCGATCTTCTTTTTCAGCTGTTCGATTTCGTTCGCTTCGCCGCGGCCAAGCTCCTTCTGAATGGCCTTGAGCTTTTCGTTGAGGTAATACTCTTTCTGAGCGCGTTCCATCTGGCGCTTCACGCGGGTATTGATCGAACGATCGACGTTGAGCTTTTCGATTTCGACTTCGAGGATGTCGCCGATACGATTCAGGCGCTCCATCGGCTCGAAAATTTCGAGAAGCTCCTGCTTTTCTTCGACAGGGATTTGAAGGTTGGCGGCGATCGCGTCGGAGAGTTTGCCGGCGTCTTCCACGCGGACGGCGGCAATCATCGTGTCGTAATTGAGGCTCTGTGAAAGCTTTACATATTGCTCGAAGAGATTCGTAACGCGGCTCGAAGCCTGTTGCAGCTCGGGCGAAGGCTCGGCTTTTACTGGAACCGTGCGAATCGTCGCGCGGAAAAAACCTTCTTCGCTCGCCACTTGGACGATCTTGGCGCGCTCGGTACCTTCGACGAGAACTTTGATGTTGCCGTCGGGAAGCTTCACGCTCTGGACGATGTTGGCGAGCGTTCCCACCTGGTAGATTTCTTCGGGCTTGGGATCATCAATCGAAGCGTCATGCTGCGTGACGAGGAAAATCTTCTTGTCGCCAGCCAGCGCATCTTCGAGTGCACGCACGGAGGCTTCGCGGCCGACGATGAATGGGTGCATCATCTCCGGAAAGATGACCATATCTCTTACCGGCATCATCGGAACTCGCTTTACGTCGCCTTTTTCCCGGTTGAACATTGAATCGCTCAGTTTCATTCCTTAGCCAGCCTTTTCAAGCAGGCTCCAGTTAATTTCGCGTCCCTTGACCATGTCGGCGGTCACGACGAAATCACGAAGTTTCCGCTGCGCCGGCAGGTGGTACATCATTTCGAGCATCAGGTCTTCGAGAATCATGCGCAAGCCGCGCGCGCCGACTTTCCGTTGCAGCGCAAGATCAGCGACAGTTTCGAGCGCATCATCCGTAAACCGCAGCCGCACGTTTTCGAATTCGAAGAGCCGCTGATACTGCTTTACCAGAGCGTTCTTCGGCTCGGTGAGAATTCGCACGAGCGCCGACTTATCAAGATCGCTCAGAACACCTACGACTGGCAGGCGGCCTACGAATTCGGGAATCAAGCCGTAGCGAATCAGGTCGGTCGGTTGCACTTGCTCGAGAACTTCGATATTGCGCCGCGTAGCCGTCGAAGGCTGCGTATCGGCGTGGAAGCCAAGCGACTTCTGGCCGACGCGCCGTTCGATCGTCTTTTCCAGTCCCACGAAAGCGCCACCGCAGATGAACAAGATGTTCGTCGTGTCCACAGGCGTAAATTCCTGATGCGGATGCTTGCGGCCACCCTGCGGAGGCACGTTGGCGACCGTGCCTTCCAAAATCTTCAGAAGCGCCTGCTGGACGCCTTCGCCCGAAACGTCGCGGGTAATCGAAGGGTTCTCGTCCTTCTTCGAAATTTTGTCGATCTCGTCGATATATATGATGCCTTGTTGCGCCTTTTGGACGTCGCCATCTGCGGCTTGAAGGAGCTTCAGGATGATGTTTTCAACGTCTTCACCGACGTAGCCTGCTTCGGTCAGCGTGGTCGCATCCACGATTGCGAAGGGAACCTCCAGCATGCGTGAGAGCGTTTGCGCCAAAAGCGTCTTGCCCGTGCCCGTCGGGCCGATTAGCATGATGTTCGACTTCGTAAGCTCGACATCTCCCGGCTGGCGGTTCAAAAAGATTCGCTTGTAGTGGTTATACACCGCCACCGCGAGCTTTTTCTTCGTCTTATCCTGACCGATTACGTATCCATCGAGAAACGCCTTGATCTCGGGCGGACGGGGCAGGCGGCGATTTGCAGGGCTGGCTTGCTCGCGCTTTTCATCCTCGAGGATCTGCTGGCAAACACCGACGCACTCATTGCAAATGTACGAGCGCGGGTACTCGGAAGGAGAGCTGATAAGCTTCTCCACCTGCTCCTGCGTCTTATGGCAGAAGGAACAGCGCAACGGCTCTTCTGGAGTGAACCGCTTCACGGGAATCGCTCCCTCCCAGGGAGATCCACCACACCCATTGTAATGCTTAAATCCATTCTAAGACGGAAACGCACGCTCGACGGACCCAATCATCGCTTTGACTACTAACCGTTTGGAACGCTGTCCGCTCTGCGGTTCGCATTGCTTTCGACTAGCGATGCTTCGCGATAATTTCATCGACAATGCCGTAGGCTTTGGCTTGCTCTGCGGTCATGATGAAATCGCGTTCCACGTCCTTCTCGATCCTTTCAAGCGGCTGGCCCGTATGGAACGCAAGAAGCTTATTGAGCGAATCGCGGGTGCGCAAAATCTCGCGAGCGTGGATATCAATGTCCGTCGCCTGACCAGAGAGACCGGACATCCAGGGTTGGTGGATCAGAACTCGGGAATTCGGCAAAGCATACCGCTTTTTGGGCGTGCCCGAAACTAGAAGCAGGGCCGCAATTGACGCGGACTGCCCGATGCAATACGTCACCACGTCAGGGCGCACGAACTGCATCGTGTCGTAAATCGCCATTCCCGCTGAAATCGACCCGCCCGGGGAGTTAATGTACACCGAGATGTCTCTCTCAGGGTCTTCGGATTCAAGGAACAGCAACTGGGCGGTGACTAGATTTGCGACATGATCATCAATCGGCGTGCCGATGAAAATGATGTGGTCTTTGAGCAGCCGGGAGTAAATGTCATAGGCTCGTTCGCCCCGATTGGTCTGTTCAACAACCATCGGTACGAGCGTTGTGGCACGCGGACTTGCGTCGTCAGTGTGTCTCATCAGGAAATTTGTTTGCGCGCTGAGGACCCCGAACCAGCTTTTACTTTTCACTCTTGGCCGTCGTCTCGATTCGGGAACTGCGGTAGAGCCACTCGATCGTTTTGTCGCTTCGCAACTTCGATTTCATCCTATCGAGCGCTCCCTGCTTTGTCAAGCGAGCCCGAATCGCAGTTGCTGATTCGCCACTGCGTTCCGCCAGCGTTGCAATCTCTTTTTCGATGTCTTCGTCCGTCGCTTCGATGTTTTCCGCCGATGCGATACGGTCTAGCAGCAGTTCAGCCTTCACATCGTTCACAGCTCGGTCGCGCTGATTCCGGCGGAGCGTAACCCAGTCCACATTGACGGCACGCGGATCGACGCCCTGGGCAGCGAGCGAGCGAACCACGCGCTCAAGCCGGACGTCCATCTGCCCTTCGACAAGAGCTTCGGGCACGGGGAAGTCGTGGCGCTTCACGAGCGTCTCGAGAATTTTTTCTCGCGCCTGCGTCTGTTGCTGTTGTTCCTTCGCTGCTTCCAGATTTTCATGGATTTTCTTACGGAGGTCCGCTAGCGTTGAAACCCCGCCGGCTTCACCTACGGCGTCTTTCGCGAATTCGTCGTTTAATTCGGGTAGCTTCTTTTCCTTGATGCCTTGTACGTCCACAGTGTAGTCAAAAGTCTTACCGGCAGGTTTTTGGTCCGGATAATCGTCGGGATATTTCGACCGGAACTGCTTGGTTCCCCCCGGTGACGCGCCGCGAAGGTTTTCGTTGAAGCTGTCGAGCGTCTCTTCCGCACCCAGGTGACACAGAATGTTGTCGGCCTGAATCGGTTCGCCGCCGCCTTCGGGTGTGCCGATCAGTTTGATGAGGACGTAGTCGCCATCTTTCGCCGGCCGCCCCTCAATCGGAGCGTAAGTCGCCGCGCGCTCGCGCAGCTCCTCAATCGTCTTGTCGATCTGCGCGTCGCCCGTCTCAACCGCGTCCACTTGAACCTCGAGGCCCTTATAATCGCCGAGATCGAACTCGGGAAGCACTTCGAAGCTGGCCCGGAAACGCAGCGGCTCGCCTTCCTTGAATTCCACCTTGTCCACGGCAGGGCGAGTAACCGGAATCAAATTCTTTTCACCAAGCGCCTTTTCGAGATACTCGGGAACGAGCGATTGCACTACCTCGCCCTGAATATCGTCAGCGAATCTCCGGCGAATCAGCGTGACGGGCGCTTTACCGGGACGAAATCCCGGCACGCGCGCCACTCTCGCGAGATCTCGCGCGATCTTTTCAGTAGCTTTTTGAACGTTGTCAGCCGGAATTTCCAGCTCGAGCTCACGCTTGCAGTTTGCTTCAGCCATTTCGAATTTTTCGGAAGAATCTTGAGATTATATTGAGGTGTCGACCGGATAGACCTTGTCGAACCTGCTTCCATCTGCCTTTCGCCTGTTCAGTGTCAGGGGAAAAAAGGGCAGGAGTGTTCGGCCAGACGCGACCGTCACGGAAGACTTAGTATAGGGAAACACGGTCCGCGCGTCAACTGCGACCGACGTCATCAGAAAAGCAGGCAAGATCAAAACGATAATTGCGTGGACTAACCGGCCATTTTCCAGATGGGATGAGAAGGCCGGTCTCCAGCGGGATGCGATACGCTCCCAATGATCGACGCGCTCGAGGCGCAAGATAAAGGAGACCGGCTATGAGAAAGATTAGCACTATGGCGCTAGACCGAATCGAGATTTTCAAAGATCAAAAGCTCACGATCGGATTG